>Ga0307512_10002270_pt1 | contig 24884 bp, 23 predicted proteins | sample 14_EM_MG_FD_200267 | JGI IMG/M metagenome (GOLD analysis project Ga0307512, IMG submission 200267) | Populus trichocarpa ectomycorrhiza microbial communities from riparian zone in the Pacific Northwest, United States - 14_EM | ecosystem: Host-associated > Plants > Roots > Unclassified | place... | reverse complement strand
GCTCTCCGGAAACCCGCAGTACACGGGTTGGTGCCTAGACAAAGAAGACTTGTGCGTCGCAAAGCTGTGCGCCCTTCGGGAGAAGGACCGGAACTTCGTGGCAGCGTTGCTCGATGCTTGTTTGGTCGACGCCGCCGTCATAACAAGACGACTCTCCGATGTGCCAACTAAGCATCATGCACCCGCCGAACAAGCACTCGCCTGGCTCGCGGCAAGAAGTTGAGGCCACGCCACGCATCTCCGTAGTCGATCAGGTTATTGCTGAGGTTGGTCGGCGTGTGGGCCGAGAGGGGCCTGACGCGGTTTATCATCGTTGGTCGATACGCGTCTGCGTCGAGTCAACGGGGGATCACGATGAGATTGCTGATGACTGCCGCATGTGTCCTGGCTGGTGTGGTTGCCGTGCCGACCGCCGCGCAAGCCGCCGACGCGGCCTGCGTGCGGCAGAATCTGTCGGTGCCCACCGGGTCCTGGCAGCGAATTGACTTGCTTGCTGCCGACCCGAGCGGCCGGTTCCAGATCGGGTGGGGCGCCGACACCTCGGGGCACGACCACATGATCCGGTGGGACGACGGGGTGCCGGCCGATCTCGGAACGCCGCCCGGCTCGCTCGCCGATGTCGATCAGCGGGGCGACATCGTCGGAACGACGTTCGACGAGCAGACCTACCGGGGCGCGGCGTGGCGCTACTCGGGCGGTCAGGTGAGCGTCCTGCCCGGCCTGCCGGACAGCGTCGAGACCGTGGCCCGGGCGATCGCACCGGACGGCACGGTGACCGGCCGGAGCCGCTCGGCCGACGGCCGGTCGACGGCGGTGGTCTGGGCGCCGGACAACTCGATCCACGCCCTGCCGGCCACAGGCTCGAGCCAGGCGATCGACATCGACGCCGACGGTACGGTCATCGGCACGGTCGACGACGTCCCGGTCCGCTGGGCGCCCGGCAGTGAACCCGAGACGCTGCCGCTTTACGAGCCGCAGGACGGCACGTATGCGCAACTGACCGCGATCGGCGGCGGCACCGTGCTCGGCACCGAAACCACGGGGAGCGCCGGCCGAGTCGTCACCTGGAGCCGGGAGGGCACCCCGGTTGTGGTGGCCGACGGCACTGGCCAGGCGATCAACGCGCAGGGCTCGATCGCGTACTTCCGTCCGTACCAGAACGAGCTTTGGCTGCGCCAGGACGGCGTGGACCGGGCGCTGCCCTTCGGTCCGTCGCCCTACGCGGTGGGCAAGGTCGTCGCCCTCACCGACACCGGCGTCGCCTACGGCCAGAACTTCTCCACCCCGGTCCGCTGGACCTGCCCCTAGGTAGCGTCTCTTGGATCAGGTTGAGGGCAGGATCGCGGGTGCGGCCTGGTAGTGGACGGCGAGTTTGTCGTCTCGCACTGCCAGGCCGCTCCAGAGCCGGTTGATGGGGCGTTCAGCATGAGCCGGCGCACACGATGAGGGCGGCGAGCCGGCAACAGCGTTGCCGCTCTATCCTGCTGGACTGCCCATCGCCTGCGTCGCCGGCCACCTCGGCCATGCTGACCCGGTGATGACTGCGGGGGTGTTGGGTCCGGCCCCGCAGTTCAGGAACGCAGTTCCGCCAGGGTTGCGCCGGCGACGATGCGTCCGATGTTCCCGTCGTGGTCGCGATCGGCCAGCCGTCGGGCGAGGTCGTCCAGGTCGGGGAAGTCGCCGTATCTCGCTCGTAGCAGCGCCCGCATCCCATCGACGTGGCCCTGCTCGAGGCCTTGCTCCAGGCCTTGTTCGAGGCCTTGCTCCCGGCCTTGTTCCCGGTTTCGGCGTGCGATCTCGCGGCCTGATTCTGTTTGTTCGAGGACGTCGTTCATGCCTCTCCTTCGCAATGCTTCGAGAACCTGGGCCGCCAGGGAACCGCCCACCAGCATACCTAGCTCGATCTGGACCAGTTGTTCCTCGAGTGCGCCGGTTGCGGCGATCCGGTTGGCGACTCGGTCGGCGAGGTCGGGTGGTGGTTTTTGGGACCATAGTGCGAGCGGGGCTAGTGGGCTGGCTAGGAGGGTGTTGGGGTCTAGGTCGTCGGGTACGTTGATCGACCGGTAGTCGAGTCGGGCCTGGTCGCGGCGGAATCGGCCTGAGTATCCTCCGCCCAGTGGCCAGAGCACGACTTGGTGGATTCGGTGGTCCGTGCGGCGGTATTTGAGCGCTAGGGCGGCCCAGTAGGCCACCATTCGTTCCTGGAAGTCCGCGCTGCGTTGGACCTGGACCTCGATGTGGTAGATGTCGGCGGGCGCATTGTCGTTGTGGCGGACCAGGAATACCTTGTCGCGTTGGCGGCTGCGTTGTCGTGGCTGTTCGGTTGGCCCGTCGAGGATTACCGCTTGGCCGTCGAGTCGTGCGCCGCACAGCAGGTGTAGCGCGTCGCGGGGGTGGGCCTCCAGTAATGCCTTGTAAAGACCGTCGAAGTCGCGGGCTGCGACCGGCTGCGGTGCGGCGATTCCGGAGGGCGTGCTGTCGGCCATTACTTCTCCTTCCGCGCCTGTTATGGGCGCGGAGGACAGCTTTGCGTAGGCGTGACCCCTAGTCAAGAGTCCAGTTGTCGTATGCTCGGCTGGGCTGCGTATCGAAACCTGTCGGCGGACGCGCGATCCCCGATAGCCCCGCCCCGCTGGCTCGCCGTTGCTCGGGCGGGCTCCGAAGCAGGGCGGGCTCCGAAGCAGGACAGGCCCCGCAGCGTGTATTAGGCGAATGCGCGGTAGAGCAGGATCAGGCCGATTGCCGTACCGAAGGACACGATTGTGATTTTGAGGACGCGGGCCGGGAGGCGACGGGCGAGCCTGGCGCCCGCGTACCCGCCGATGATTGTGGCCGGCGCGACCGTGAGCGCCGCAGCCCAATGGACCGGGCCGAAGATCGCGAAGACCACGATGGTCACCAGGCCGACGGTGGCCGAGAGGACGTTCTTGAGGGCGTTTATCCGATTCAGTGGATCGTCCAGGATCAGGGCCAGCGCGGCGACATACATGACGCCCAGCGCCGCCCCGAAATAGCCGCCGTAGACAGCGCCGCCGAACACGACGACTTGCAGCGTGATCGCTTGCCGGCGTGGCGACAGCGCCCGCGGGTGCCCGACCAGTCCGCGCAGCCGATCCTGGCAGGCCAGCGTCACCACCGCGGCCAGGACCAGGAACGGCACCACGATTTCGAACGCCCGGGCCGGTGTGCGCAGCAGCAGCGCGCAGCCGGCGACCGACCCGGCAAGGCAGGCCGGCAGGATCGCCCGCACCCGCCGCCCCTGGCCGCGGAGGTCCGCCCGGCTGCCCACCACGCTTGAGACGTAGCCCGGGCAGACGGCGATGGAATTGGTGACGTTCGCGGCGACCGACGGCAGGCCGGCGGCGATCAGGCTCGGGAACGTGATCAGCGAACCGCCGCCGGCTATCGCGTTCACGGTGCCCGCGGCCAGGCCGGCGGCGATGAGGAGCAGCACGTGTGACAGGTCCATGGTCCGATCGAATCTACGGGCAGCGGCGGGTGTGCCGACCATCGGACGCGGCCCGGGTGTCGGCCGGGTCGCGCCCGGGGCGAACGCTAGGATTGCGGCGCGACGGACGAGTCGACTGGGCGGTCGCGTCGGCGCTCCTTGTGGGCGTCGCCGAGGAACGTCCGGACTCCGCAGAGCAGGGTGGTTGCTAACGGCAACCCGGGGCGACCCGCGGGACAGTGCCACAGAAAACAGACCGCCGGCTCGCTGAGGCGGGCCGGTAAGGGTGAAACGGTGAGGTAAGAGCTCACCAGCACCCCGGGTGACCGGGGTGGCTAGGTAAACCCCACCCGGAGCAAGGCCAAGCAAGGCCGCCGCCGCAAGGTGACGGCCGGCGCAGGCGTTTGAGGGCTGCTCGCCCGAGCCTGCGGGTAGGCCGCAAGAGCCTGGTGGCAACGCCAGGCCGAGATGGATGACCGTCGCCGGCGGTTCCAGGACCGCCGGGCACAAAATCCGGCGTACAGGTCGACTCGTCCGTCGCCCTTTCGTCGGGCGGGCTTTGGTCAAGCCGGGTAGTGGTCCGCAACGTCTCGACGACCGTCTATCTTGGGTGGGCCGTCCGGCTAGAACCGGTCGCACGGAGTGGGCTGTCGGTGTGTCGCGGGCGCGGCAGGCCGTATCGTCGGCGCCATGATGCGCGTCCTGTTGATCTCGGGGAGTACCCGGGAGGGATCTCTGCACACCGCAGCCCTGCGCACGGCGGCCCGCTTCGCCCCTGAGGAGATCACTGCTTCCCTGTACGACGGGCTGCGTGGCCTTCCCGCTTTTGTGCCCGGCGAGCATACGCCCGACGCGGTGACGTTTCTGCGGCACCGGGTCAACGCGGCCAGCGCCTTGCTGTTCAGCACCCCCGAGTACGCCGGTTCCCTGCCGGGCAGCCTGAAGAATCTGCTCGACTGGCTGGCGGACGGCGGTGAGCTTGACGGTAAGCCGGTGGCCTGGCTGTCGGTGTCGGCGCCGGGGCGGGACGAGGGCGCCTACGCGACGCTGGACACCGTTCTCACCCATGGCGGCGCCCAGGTGCTGCGGCCCGCTTGCATCCGGGTCCCGCTCAGCCTGGGCTCGGTCGATGCGCAGGGGCTGGTCACCGACCCACAGCTGCACATGGCGTTGCTGGACATGTTGCAAGTTCTCACCCGGTCGCTGGCCGTTCAGCAACCGCGGCCGCAGCCGTCCTGGCAGGCGTATTCCAGTGTCTACCCGGTGGTGCAACGGTCGAACCCGTTGACCGCTCGGCATCGGCGTGCACAGGCGTGAGCTTGCGCCGGCCGTCGCGCGGGCAGCCGGTGACCGTCGATGCGGCCGAGTCGGCGGCGCGCGACCGCGATTCGGCGCTGAGAAAGGCGAGCGCGGCGGGCCGGGTCCGAGATCTAATTACGGTGTGTTCCGGCTGGCTTCGGCCGACTGGCGCCGGCGCGGTACAAATGCCCGGTCGGCGATGCGGGGGAGGTGGTGAGTGCGGTGGATTTGCTTGCGCCCTCCGTCTCGGAGCTGCTGTTGCAGGCGCAGGAGCAGCTCGATCGCTGCGATGGGCGGAATGCGAGGTTGCTGGCCAATCGTGTGCTCACGCTTGCCCGGTCCACCGAGGATGGTGGGACTCAGGCCCGGGCGCTAGCGATCCTTGCGGTCTGCGGTCGGATGGAGGACAGGTATCCGGAGGGCCTGGCGGCGGGGCTCACCGCGGTCGAGCTCAGCCGGGCGGCCGGCGATCTCGCCACTGAGGCTTGTGCGCGATCCAGTGTGGCCCGGATCCTGCTCGTCACCGGCGAGACCGAGGAGGCGGTCAAGGAAAGCCATCGGGCGTTGGCCGTCGCCGACTCCAGCGGTGATCTGGCTGCCCGGATGAAGGCCTTGACCACGATCGGCACGGTTTGCTGGTCGATAAACAATTTCGACCTTTCGCTCGCCTACTGCGAACGGGCTGCCGAGACCGCGCGGATGATCGGCGACAAGGTGGCCGGCGGCGCGTTGATGGATACCATGGCGTGCGTTTACGTCGGATATGCCGAGGCCGCCCGGGCCGACGGTGACGCGGCCGGCGCGATCGAGATGTACACCCGGGCCGCGGAGTTGTCCCGCAAAGCCATGCTGGCCGCCCGCAGCAACGGGCATCGACGCTACGAGTCCACCGCGCTGGCGAATCTGGCGGAGAGCCTGGCCGCCGTGGGGCAGGAGCAGGAGGCGTTGCGGCTGCTCGAGTCCTGGCAGACGGATCCGGAGCTCGACACGGCGTACACGATCACGCACCACCTGGACACCCGCGGCGGCATCTGCATGTCGTTGGGGCGTTACGAGCAGGCGGCGGAGCTCTTCGCGGCGGCCTTGGCCGCGGCGGAGGGCAAGCACGCCCAGATGTGCTATCACGAGCATCTCGCCGAGGCCTACGAGCGCAGCGGCGACCTGGCCCGGGCGCTGGAGAATTATAAGGCCTTTCACGCCCTCTTCGAGCAGATTGTCTCCGAGTCGGCGCAGCGTAGCGCGCGGGTGGCGGCGGTGCGCTGGGAGACGGCGGAGGCGAAGAGCGCCGCGGAGCAGGAGCGCGTGCGGGCCGAGACGCTCAGCAATACCAATCGTGAACTGATCCGGCGTACCGAGGATTTGTTGCAGCAGAGCCACGAGGATCCGTTGACCGGCCTGGCGAACCGGCGGGCGATGGAACGGTCGCTCGAAGCCGGTCTCGGCAGTCGTACCATCGCGTTGCTCGATGTGGATCACTTCAAACACGTGAACGACACCTTCTCGCATCTGGTCGGCGACGAGGTGCTGCGCCAGTTGGGCCGGATCCTGACCGAGGGCTGCGGGGCCGGCGACGAGGCTGTCCGCTACGGCGGCGAAGAGTTCGCGATCTTGTTCCACGGGCTGGACGAGCAGGCCGGGTGGGTGGCCGGCGAACGGGTTCGCCTCGCGGTGGAGGGATTCGACTGGGGCAGCCTTGCGCCGGGGCTGGTGGTGACCGTGAGCGTCGGCGTCGCCCACGGGGCCGAGGCCGGCTCGATGGCGGAGGTGTTGGCGCTCGCGGATCAACGGCTTTACACGGCTAAACGTTCGGGTCGCAACCGCGTGATACATGCGGCGGGGCCGGCTAGTTCGGCGGTTGTCGGCGCGCCGCGAGCCCCGCGCGGCACCGGCTTCGAGGAGCTGTTCGAGTCGCGGCTCGGCTGACCCCAGAGCCTGCCGCGGCGGAAAAATCAAGCCCCGCAACGGTCGGATCTCCGTCAGAAGTCGGCGTGCAGCGAGCGCGAGCTGCGGTTTTGCCGCGCTTCCCAGGTGTGTGAATTGGTCCTCTGTGTCCTCACGTTGACGTGCAAGTTGCACACTCTTAGTGTCGAGTAAGTAACGGCGGGTTGAAGTCGGAGCAATCCGGCGAGGTCGCGCCACGGGCATGCTCGTTGACCTACCAGTCGTGAGGAGTCTTGGTGACGATCGCAATTGGCATCAATGGGTTCGGTCGGATCGGTCGGAGCCTGATGCGCATCGTCAGCGCTGATCCGCATTCCGGCGTGACGATCGCGGCGGTCAACGACATCGCCCCGGCCCACAAGCTGGCGTACGGCCTGATGCGGGACAGCGTTCGTGGCGCCTTCGCCGGCACGGTCACCGCCGGGCCCGACTCCCTGGTCGTCAACGACCAGCCGATCCCCACGTTCAACGAGTCGCAACCGCAGCGGATCCCCTGGTCCACGGTGGGCGTCGACGTCGTCATCGAGGCCACCGGGCGGTTGCGCACCGGCGACCTGGCCCGGACCCACATCACCCACGGCGGCGCGCGCAAGGTCGTGATCAGCGCCTCCGCTGAGGACCCCGACGCGTTCCTCGTCTACGGGGCCAACCACGACACCTACGATCCGGCGCACCACGACGTCGTCTCGCCGGGCTCTTGCGGCGTCAACGCGCTCACCGTGATGGCGAAGGTGCTGCTCGACAACTTCGGGCTCGGCTCGGTGAGCACGTCGGTGATCCTGGCGATCCAGGGCTGGCAACGGGTCCACGACTCGCTGACCGGCACCTCGCGCGACGACCCGCGGCTGGGCCGGGCCACGAACGAGAGCATCATCCCGCACGACCACGTCGTCGGTGACCTGGTCCGGGTGGCGCTGCCACGGCTCGGCGAGATCCGCTACAGCTACTACTGCGTGCCCACGCCGGTCGGTTCGCTGGCCGAGTTGACCGGTCAGAGCGAGCGCCCGGTCACCGTCGCCGAGGTCAACCACGCGATGGCCGAGGCCGCCGCCGGTCCGCTGCGCGGGATTTTGGCGTACGACAGCGACCCGACCGTCTCCGTCGACGTCAAGGGCAACCCGGCCTCCTGCCTCTTTGACCCCTCGGGCACGCAGACCACGCCCGGCGGGGGAATCAAGGTCCGCGGCTGGTTCGACAACGAGTGGGGCTTCTCGCACCGGTTGCTGGACCTCGCCCGCCTGGTCGGCGCCCACGAGCCCGCGCGCAGCCGCAGCGTCAGCTGGAGCGCGGTGTAGGAAAGATAGATGATTAGCGATACAGAGGTGTGGGCGGCGCGTCGGCGCGTCGCCGGACGGATCCGTCGCACGCCGGTCCTGGACGGCGGCGGCTCCACGGTTTTCAAGCTTGAGTATCTGCAGCACGCCGGGTCGTTCAAGACCCGCGGCATGCTCAACCAGATCCTGGCCGGGGCCGAGCGGGGCGAGCTGCCGCAGGCGGGCATCATCGTGGCGTCGGGCGGCAACGCGGGCCTGGCTGCGGCGTACGCGGCGCGCGAGCTGGGCGTTCCCGCCGAGGTGTATGTGCCGGTGACCACGCCGGCGGTCAAGCTGGCGAAGCTGACCAAGCTCGGTGCCCGAGTCGTCCAGATCGGCTCCGAGTACGCGGAGGCCAACGAGGAGGCGGCGGCGCAGGCCGAGGTGACCGGCGCGCTGTTCTGCCATGCGTACGACGATGCGGACATGGTGGCCGGCAACGGCACGCTCGGGCTGGAGCTGCTGCATCAGATCCCGGAGGGCTTCGACACCGTGCTCGTGGCGGTCGGCGGTGGTGGCCTGATCGCCGGGGTGGCGACCGCGCTGCCACCCGAGGTACGCGTCGTCGCGGTCGAGCCGATCACCTGCGCGGCCCTGCACTCGGCGCTGGCGGCGGGCGAGCCGGTGGACGTGCCGGTGTCCGGGGTGGCGGCGGATTCGCTGGGCGCGCGGCGGATCGGCTCCATCGCGTACGAGATGGCGGTCTTGAAGGCAATGCGGTCTGTGCTGGTGGACGATCAGGCGATCGTGGACGCGCGTCAGCAGCTGTGGGAGGACTTCCGGATCGTGGTCGAGCATGGAACAGCGACCGCGCAGGCGGCACTGACCTCGGGCGCCTACCGGCCGGCCGCGGGGGAGCGGGTCGTGGTGCTGCTCTGCGGCGCGAACACGAACCCGGCCGACCTGGCTTAGGGGCCGTAGCGAGTGCTGCACCACAATCTGGCCACGACCGGCCGCTTCTTCCGCGATGCTCGGGTAGTCACCGGTGCAGTCGGGCGCCGAGGATCAGGGTGAGCAGGGGGCGGCCGTGGCGGACGAGGACGAGGACGAGATCAGCTCGGCGAGCCAGTTTCGCCGGTTCGCGCTGGCGGTGTGCGTTGTCGGCGTGGCTGTGCAACTAGTGCTCACCGCCTACTACCTGAGCATGGGCCACCGGGCCGGCCCGCATCACCTGGGCGTCGGCCTGGTGTCGCCGGACGCCAAACGCGCCCAGGTCGTGCAGCTGCTGGAGAAGGACGGTGCCTATCGGGTCCGCAGCTACTCCACGGCCGAGAATCTCACAGCGGCGATCAAGAAGCGCGAGGTCTACGGCGGGGTCGACATCACCGGGTCGCGGCCGCATCTCTACGTCGCCGGCGCCGCCGGGCCGGCCGCCGCGAGCCTGCTGCGTGCCACCTTCACCGGCGTCGTGCAGCAGCAGGATGCGAACACCCTCGCCGAGCTGGCCGAGCAGAGCGAGACGGTGGACGTCGAGCAGGCCCAGGAGTTCGCCACCCCGCCGCCGATCACCGACGTGGTGCCGCTGCCCGCCGACGACGTCAACGGCGCGTCCCTCGGCTTCCTGACCCAGGCGCTCGCGCTCGGCGGCACGATCGCCTCGATCGGGCTCGGCCGGCTGATCCCGCGCACCCGCCGCTCCTGGAAGCGGGGGGCGGGCCACGTCACAACCCTGATCGTGTACGCGGTGGGCTCCGCGGCCGTGGTGCTCGCCTCGATGAGCTGGTTCGGCGTCGGAACCTCCGCCGACCACCTGCAACTGCTCGGCATCTTCGCCCTGGTGTCGCTCGCGATCACCGCGTCGACGGCCGGCGCGGTCGCCCTGATCGGCCCGGGCGGGGCGCTGCTCGGCGCCCTCTACTTCACCGTCGGAACGGTGATCTCGGGCGCCAGCATCCTGCCGGAATTCCTGCCGGCGTTCGGCCGTGCGGTCGGCGAGGACCTGCCCACCGGCGCCGGCGTGCAGGCCGTACGCGACAATCTGTACTTTCCGGACGCCTCGATCGGGCGGGCGCTGCTGGTCCTCGGCCTGTACGCGGGCGCCGGCTGCCTGGCGGTGCTGCTCACCAACCTGATGCCGAACCGGCGCGACGCCACCTCCGAGGTGGAGCTGGATCTGGTCGAGCGGCTCGAAGGGGGCGAGCACCGGAAGGCCGTGCCGCTGTGACGTTCGGCTCGTGGCTGCCCCGACCGGCACGCAGTACGGTCGAGCCCGTACTTGATCGCATCAAGTATGGAGGGAGCCGTCATGTCCGCAGAGATTCGCACCCGGGTGAGCGTGCCGTTGAGGTTCGCCGACGGCTATTCGACCACGGCCGAGGTCGTCACGTTCACCGGCCTGGCCGACGGCAAGGAGCACCTGGCGCTCGCCCTCGGTGACCTGTCCGGCGCCGAGGTGCCGCTGGTCCGGCCGCATTCCGAGTGCCTGACCGGCGACGTGTTCGGCTCCGAGCGCTGCGACTGCGGGCCGCAGTTGCGCGAGGCGGTCGAGCGGATCGCGTCGGTCGGCGGCTACCTGCTCTACCTGCGCCAGGAGGGCCGCGGCATCGGCCTCTACGCCAAGCTCGACGCGTACGCGTTGCAGGACAGCGGCATGGACACCTACGAGGCGAACCGGGCGCTCGGGCACGCCGACGACGAGCGAGACTACGTCGCCGCCGCGCAGATGCTGACCGCGCTGGGCGCGGGCCGGGTCGACCTTTTGACCAACAATCCGGATAAGTCCCAGCAGTTGCGCGCGAACGGGATCGACGTCCGTGCGGTGCTCCCGACCGAGGTGCACGCCTCCGGCGCCAACGTGCGCTACCTGCAGGCGAAGGTCGCGCACACCCGGCACACGATCGATTTGGCGCTCGCCGTCTGACTTGAGGATTCCGGCTCAGATTTTTCGCTCCCCGCCGAACGGAACAGGGTGGGAATCGAGGGAGTGAACAGCCGGATCGCCGACATTCAGCGTCGCATGATCGCGCTGCAGACCCAGCAAGCCGCTTCGTCAACGTCCAGCACGTCAGCCCCGTCAGCACCGGGCGGCACGAATTTCGCCGCCTACCTCAATGAGGCGGTCGCGTCCCAGTCGCCGACGCCCGCGGCGAAGAGTTACACCCTCAACAGCAAAGGCATTCCGACCGATCTTGCGGCGTACGGGAACGGGAAGATCCCCGCCAGCGCGTTGGAGAAGGTCGGCGGCACCGGTCATCGGCTCTGGGCGCCGGCCGCCGAGGCGCTGACCACGATGATCGCCGACGCCAAGAAGGACGGCGTCACGATCGGCATCAGCGACTCGTACCGGTCGTACGACGAGCAGGTGGATCTCGCGAAGCGCAAGGGTCTCTACTCGCAGGGCGGGCTGGCCGCCAAGCCCGGAACCAGCGAGCACGGCTGGGGCATGGCGGCCGACCTCGACCTGAACGGCGCGGCGCTGACCTGGATGCGGGCCAACGGCGGCAAGTACGGCTTCGACGCCAACGTGCCGCGGGAGTCCTGGCACTGGGCCTACCAGCCCAAGGGCCATTAGGCGCGGTGTCGTTTAGGCGCGGTGTCGTTTAGGCATGGTGTTATTAGGCGCGGCAGATCAACTCGCCGTGTAGGACGGAGAGCCAGCCGTCGTCCTCGGCCGCCCAGGCGCGCCAGCCGTCCGAGATGCGTTGCAGGTCCGCGGTTGTCGCCGCCCCGGTGGCCAGCGCGGTGCGGGCCAGGTCCGAAACCAGGACGCGGTCCGCCCACGCGTCGCCCCACCAAGCCCGGTCCTCGCCGGTGGCGAAGCACCACGTACTAGATGTCGCGGTCACGTCCGTGAAGCCGGCCGCGTGCGCCCAGGAGAGTAGCCGCCGGCCCGCGTCGGGCTCGCCGCCGTTGCCGCGGGCCACCCGCTGGTAGAGGGCCAGCCACTCGTCCAGCTCGGGCAGCTGGGGAAACCAGGTGAAGGCCGCGTAGTCGCCGTCGCGAACGGCCACGATGCCGCCCGGCTTGGTTACTCGGCGCATTTCGCGCAGCGCGGCGACCGGGTCGCCGAGATGCTGCAACACCTGGTGCGCGTGCACGATGTCGAAGGTGTCGTCGGCGAAGTCGAGGGCGTGCACATCGCCGACGGCGAAGTCGACGGTCTCGAGGCCGCGGCGGGCGATCTCGGCACGAGCCAGGTCTAGGGCCGGCGCGGTGACCTCGAGGGCGGTTACCCGGCCGGGTGTGACGAGCGCCGCTAGATCGGCGGTGATGGTGCCGGGGCCGCAGCCGATGTCCAGCAGGGTGGCGCCGGAGTTCAGATGCGGCAGGAGGTATGCCGCCGAATTTTCTGCGGTGCGCCAGCGGTGTGAGCGCAGGACTGATTCGTGATGCCCGTGGGTGTAGACAGCAGCCATGCCGTCAGGTCTACCCTTCCGTCTCGTATATCAGGAAGAAAATCTCACGATAAGAGACACCGGCAAGGAACGCCTGGCCCGGGCCGTTCACCGAGTGGGATACCGAGTTCGCGCGCTGGCCGCCAGGCCGTAGTTTTGTCCGCATGAGGATCGGCATCGTAGGCGCGACGGGACAGGTCGGTGGCGTCATGCGCCGCATCCTGGCCGAGCGCCAGTTCCCCGTTGACCAACTTCGGCTCTTCGCCTCCGCCCGCTCGGCGGGGCGGACGCTCCCGTGGGGTGCGGGCCAGGTGACCGTGGAGGACGCCGCCACGGCCGACTACACCGGCCTGGACATCGCCCTGTTCTCGGCGGGCAAGGGCAGTTCTCTTCTGTACGCGCCGCGCGTCGCCGAGGCCGGCGCCGTCGTCATCGACAACTCGTCGGCGTACCGGATGGACCCCGAGGTCCCGCTCGTGGTCGCGGAGGTGAACCCGGCCGCGGCGCGACAGCGACCCAAGGGCATCATCGCGAACCCGAACTGTACGACGATGGCCGCGATGCCGGTGCTGCGCCCGCTGCACGACGAGGCCGGGCTGGTGGCGATGGTGGCAACCACGTACCAGGCGGTCTCCGGCGCCGGGCTGGTCGGCGTCGCCGAGCTGGACGAGCAGGTCAAGAAGGTCGTCGACCGGGCGACCGAGCTGACCCACGACGGCGGCGCGGTCGACTTCCCGACGCCGCGAGTCTTCGCCCGGCCGATCGCGTTCAACGTGCTGCCGCTGGCCGGCTCGATCGTCGACGACGGCAGCAACGAGACCGACGAAGAACAGAAGCTGCGCAACGAGAGCCGGAAGATCCTCGGCATCCCGGCGCTCAAAGTCTCCGGTACCTGCGTCCGGGTGCCCGTCTTCACCGGCCATTCGCTGCAGGTGAACGCGCGCTTCGACCGGCCGCTGACGCCGGAGCGCGCCCGCGAGCTGCTGGCCTCGGCGCCGGGGGTGGAACTGTCCGACGTTCCGACGCCGCTGCAGGCCGCCGGTCGCGACCCGACCTATGTGGGCCGGATCCGGGTGGACGAGACCGTCGACAACGGCCTGGCTTTCTTCCTCTCCAACGACAATCTGCGCAAGGGCGCCGCCCTCAACGCGGTCCAGATCGCCGAGTTGGTCGCGGCCGAAAAGCGCTAGTTGCCGGCCATCCGAGCCCGTCCCGCCACCCGGCGGGGCGGGCTTTTTGGCTGCGCTGTCGTCCGTTCGGGGAGTCTTCCGGTCAATCCACAATGGAAATTATGGACTTTTTGCCCGAATCGGTAGCGCATGGTCGATTTGAGGTGCACAGTGATTTCATGAACGACAGTGGGCCTGGCGCGGGCGGCTACTTCTGGTGCCTCCGCGACAGTCGTGTCGAGACCGGCGACGACATTTGTCCTGCCCAGTACCGGCTCGGTCCCTACGGCTGCGCTGACGACGCAACGCGGGCACTCGAAACGGTCGAGAAGCGCAATGCGGCGTGGGATGCCGAGGACGCCCGCTGGACCGGGGAGGAAAGCTAGGCCGGCGCCGACTTCCTGTGTCCAAGCCGGAACTTCGCAGTCTCCAGGCGGAGACGAGCCCGCAGTCATTCGCAAGGAGGAACATCCCGATGGCCGCTGCCAAGAAGGCCCCGACCAGAAGTACCAGCAGCAAGCCGGCTGCCACCCAGGCCGGCACGGTTGCCGCGCAGGCGGCGCCCGGCAAGCCGGTGAGGGTGAGTGCTGCTGCTAAGCCGGCGAGGGTCAATGCCGCCGCTAAGCCGGCCAGGGTTAGCGCCGCGGCTAAGCCGGTCAGGGTGAGTGCGGCAAAGCCGGCGAGGGTGAGTGCTGGCGCTAAGCCCGCGAAGGTCAGTGCTGCGGCTAAGCCGGCGAGCCGTCCGGTGACCGCCCGCAGCGCGTCGGCTGCCGATACGTCGAAGGCGCCGACTCGCTCGGTTGCCGCCGGGAAGGCGTCGGCTCGTTCGGTGGCGGTGGGGGAGGCACGGGCTCGTTCGGTTGCCGCCGGGAAGGCGTCGGCTCGTTCGGTTGCGGTGGGGAAGGCGCCGGCTCGTTCGGTTGCGGTAGGGAAGGCGCCGGCGGTGAAGGTTTCTGCGGGGAGTTCGGTGGCGTCGAGGTCGACGACGGCTGCGAGGTCGGCGTCCGGGTTGAGGTCCACTGCGGCGGGTCGTTCGGCCGCCGCTACGTCGCCGACGGCGGCGAAGAAGATCACCTCGACGAAGACCGCCTCCGCGTCGACGGGACCTCGTTCTGCTGCGGCCCGTTCTACCGCGGCTCGGTCTGCGGGGAATTCGGTGGCTGAGCGGACGGCGGGCCGTTCGGCCGTAGCCCAGTCGGAGACTGCCGCAACGCGGGCGACAACGTCGAAGGCGAGTGCGGTCAAGAAGGCTGTCGCGAGCAAAGCCGCTGCGAGTAACGCTGCTGTGGGTGGGGCCGCCGCGAGCAAAGCCGCCGCGAGCAAAGCCGCTGCGGGTAGGGCCGGGGCGAGCAAAGCTGTTGCGAGTAAAGCCGTTGCGAGCCGGGAGGCGGCCAAGAAGACGGTCGCCGAGAACGCTGTAGCGACGAGGGCAGCCGCAGCGAAGGCGAGGGCGTCGACGACGGCGGCGAAGGCGTCCGCGACTGCGGTGAAGGCGTCCGCGGCCAAGGCGAAGGCGACCGCGGCTGTGGTGAAGGCGTCTGCGGCCAAGGCGAAGGCGACCGCGGCTGTGGTGAAGGCGTCTGCGGCCAAGGCGAAGGCGACCGCGGCTGCGGTCAAACAGGCCGCGGCGAAAGCGGCCAAGGAAGCGCCGGCGAGGAAGCCTGTGGCGAAACCGACTGCGGCGAAGCAAGCCGTGGCGAAGCAGACTGTTGCGAAGCAGGCCGCACCGAAACCAACCGTGGCGAAGCAGGCTGGGGCGAAGCAGGGCAACGGGAAGGTGGCGGCGGCCAAGAGTGCGCCGGCGAAGGCGGCGTCGGCGAGGTCGGCCGGCTCGGCTGCCCCGGCCACGGCGGTCAAGCGCGCCACCGGCAACGCCGGAGCCGCCAAGCTGCGCCCCGCCGGTGCTCGCGCGTCGGCTAACGCGGCCAAGCCCGGCGGCACGGTCAAGACGTCGGCCACCAACGCCGGCCGGGTGACCAAACCGGCGTCGCCCGCGGCGGCGCGCAAGGCCGCGGCGGCGAGCAACGGCGGACCCACGGCCACGGCCCGCAACTCGGCCACGGCTCGCAAGGTCACCACCAAGCGCTGAGCCATTACCCGGCGCTGAGTTACCACCAAGCGCTGAGCCATTACTGAGCGAGTCGCCACTGGGCGGTGGGTCGCCACTGGGCGGTGGGTCGCCACTGGGCGGTGGGTCGCCACTGGGCGGTGGGTCGCCACTGGGCGGTGGGTCGCCACCGGCGGTGGGTCATTACCGGGCGGTGAGTCGCCACCGCGCGTTGGACGGGGCCATCGAGTGCTGATCGGCGCACACCCGGCGAAGGGGCCATGTCGTGGACCGGCGTGGTCCCTTCGCCGGGTGCTGGGCTGGTAGGAATGAGCGGTGCCGATCAAACGGGTGTGGGCTCCGCGTATCGACTTCTCCGTGCTGCGCCGTGAGCTGCGGTTGCCGGAGGTGTTTCCGCCCGCCGCGCTGCGTGAAGCCGACGACGCCGCGAAGTCCACCCCGCTGCCGCTTGAGGACCTCAGTGCGATTCCGTTCGTGACGATCGATCCGGCGACGTCGAAGGATCTGGACCAGGCGATGTGCCTGAGCCGTCGCCCCGGCGGCGGATTCCGCGTGCGGTACGCGATCGCCGACGTCGCCGCCTACGTACGGCCGGGCGGGCCGCTCGAGGCCGAGACGTGGGTGCGGGGGCAGACCATCTATCTGCCCGACGGCCGGGTGCCGCTGCATCCCCCGGTGCTCAGCGAGGATTCGGTCAGCCTGCTGCCGGAGGTGGACCGGGCGGCCGTGGTGTGGACCATCGACCTGGACGCCGACGGCGCGATCGCCGTGGTCGGGCTGCGCCGCGCGCGGGTGCGTAGCCGGGCCAAGCTTGACTACGTGGGGGTACAGGCGGCCGCCGACGGCAAGCGGCTGCCCGAGCCGATCGAGCTGCTGCCGGAGCTTGGTGCGTTGCTGGCCGCGCGGGCCGCCGACCGGGGCGCGGTGAACCTGCCGTTGCCCGAGCAGGAGATCGAGCCGCACGGCGACGGCTGGCAGTTGGTGCTGCGCGCCCCGTTGCCGGTCGAGGAGCACAACGCGCAGATCTCGCTGCTGACCGGCATGGCGGCCGCCAAGCTGATGCTCGACGGCAAGATCGGGCTGCTCCGGACGATGCCCGCGCCGAAACCCGAGGCCGTGGTCAAGCTGCGCGCGGCGGCCGACTCGCTGGGCATCGCGTGGCCGCCGGACGCCTCGGTCGGCGCCGTGGTCGCGGCCGTTGATCCGGGCGGTCCGCGCGGGGCGGCGTTCCTGGAGCAGGCCGCGGATCTGCTGCGGGGCGCCGCGTACACATCCTTTGACGGCGAGGTTCCCGCGCAGACCGGGCACGGTGGGGTGGGCGCGCCGTACGCCCATGTCACGGCGCCGTTGCGGCGCCTGGCCGACCGGTACGCGAGCGAGGTTTGCCTGGCTGTGCACGAGGGCCGGCAGGTGCCGGAGTGGGCGCGGGAGGCGCTGCCGAGGCTGCCGAAGGGCATGGCCGAGACCGACCGGATCGCCTCGGCCGCCGACCGTGGTGCGGTCTCGCTGGCCGAGGCGGTGCTGTTGGCCAGCCGGGTCGGCGAGGTGTTCGAGGCCGGGGTGCTCGATGTGGACGACCCGGCCAAGCGGGGGCCGGGCGGGACGGTGGCGATCGACGACCCGGCGGTGCGGGCCCGTTGCGTGGGGGAGTTGCCGCTCGGCGAGCGGATCCCGGTGCTGCTTACCGTGGCCGACCCGGCCCGGCGCGAAGTGCAGTTCGAGACCGCGTGAGTCAGGGCAGGCGGGGAATCCGCCTGCCCTGACTCGGCTTAGAACGTGTGCTTGGCGGTCGGGAAATCGCCGCTGCGGACCTCGTCGGCGTAACGCCGGGTCGCCTCGGTAAGGATGCCGGACAGGTCGGCGTAGCGCTTCACGAACCGGGGCGCTTTGCCGCCGCGCAGGCCGGCCATGTCCTGCCAGACCAGGACCTGCGCGTCGGTGTCGGGACCAGCGCCGATGCCGACCGTCGGGATCGGCAACTCCTTGGTGATCTGCTTGGCCACCTCGCCGGGCACCATCTCGAGCACCACCGCGAACGCGCCCGCGTCGGCGACCGCCCGTGCGTCGGCGATCACCTCCTCGGCCGCGCTGCCCCGGCCCTGCACGCGATACCCGCCGATGGTGTGCTCGCTCTGCGGTGTGAAGCCGACGTGCGCCATCACGGGCACGCCGGCGCCGGTGATCGCCTTGATCTGCTCGGCGACGCGGCGTCCGCCCTCGAGCTTCACGGCGTGGCAGCCGCCCTCTTTCATGAACCGCACGGCGGTGCGCAACGCCTGCGTCGGCCCCTCCTCGTACGAGCCGAAGGGTAGGTCGCCGACGATCAGCGCGGACTTAGTGGACCGCACGACCGCGCGTACCAAAGGAAGTAGCTCTTCTGCCGTGACCGGGATGGTCGTCTCGTAGCCGAAGACGTTGTTGGCCGCCGAGTCGCCGACCAGCAAGACCGGGACGCCGGCCTGGTCGAAGATCGAGGCCGTGTACTGGTCGTAGGAGGTCAGCATGGGCCAGCGGTCGCCGCGCTCCTTGGCCGCGATCAGGTCGCGGGTGCGCACTCGGCGGGTGGGCGGGCCACCATAGAGGGCTTGTACCTCGTCGGGCGTGTCAGACATCTCTGTCTCCTTCCCCTCGAGGCCGCACCGCGCGGTCCCCGGGTTCTGCGCAAATCGTCGCACCGCGGCGGCCCGGCGGTCAGGGGTCAGTGGAAGCGGTCACACACCTTCTTGAAACCTGGCGGAAACCGGGACCCGTCCTTCCTGGGCGTTGCCGTCCCACGCGGGCGCGCCCTGCCGTACCGTCTGTGCTCGGCATCGGGCCTTACCCGGGAGCGCTTCCGCGTCGTGGTCAGCGTAATCTCGGCGTAATGGGGCCGGGGGAGACTGACCGCCGCGGCGCAAAGTACGAGGGGTTGACGTGGACCGACAGCAGGAGTTCGTGCTTCGCACGCTTGAGGAGCGCGACATCCGTTTTGTCCGGCTCTGGTTTACCGACGTGCTCGGCACCCTGAAAAGTGTGTCGGTGGCGCCGGCGGAGCTGGAGTCCGCCTTCGAAGAGGGCATGGGCATCGACGGTTCGGCGATCGAGGGCTTCGCCCGGGTCTATGAGTCCGACATGGTCGCGATGCCCGATCCGACCACCTTCCAGGTGTTCCCGTTCGAGGGCGGGGTCAGCGGCGAGAGCGCCCGGATGTTCTGCGACATCCTGCTGCCCGACGGCAGCGCCGCCTGGGCCGACCCGCGGCATGTGCTGCGCCGGATGCTGTCCAAGGCGGCCGAGAAGGGCTTCACCTTCTACACCCATCCGGAAATCGAGTTCTTCCTGCTGCAGGACGGCCCGCTGGACGGCTCGGTGCCGGTCGCGGTCGACACCGGCGGCTACTTCGACCACACCACGCACGCCGTGGCCCGCGACTTTCGCCGGCAGGCCGTGCTCGCGCTGGAACGGATCGGCATCTCCGTCGAGTTCAGCCACCACGAGGTCGCGCCCGGCCAGCAGGAGATCGACCTGCGTTACGCCGACGCGCTGACCACGGCGGACAACATCATGACGTTCCGGCACGTGGTCAAGGAGGTGGCGCTCTCGCAGAACGTGCGGGCCACCTTCATGCCGAAGCCGTTCACCGATCAGCCCGGCAGCGGCATGCACACCCACCTGTCGCTGTTCGAGGGCGAGCGCAACGCGTTCTACGACGGCGACGACCCGCTGAAGCTGTCGAAAACGGCCCGCGCGTTCATCGCCGGCCTGCTCGTGCACGCCCGGGAGTACACGGCGGTCACCAACCAGTGGGTGAACTCGTACAAGCGGCTCTTCCCGTTGCAACTGCCGGACCGGATCACCGAGTCGCCGGCGTTCGTCAGCTGGGGTCACCTCAACCGGTCCGCCCTGGTCCGGGTGCCGGCCTTCGGCAAGTCGAACTCGGCGCGGGTGGAGGTCCGCTCGATCGACTCGGCGACCAACCCGTACCTGGCGTTCGCCGTCATGCTCGGTGCCGGGCTCAAGGGCATCGAAGAGGGATACGAGCTGCCGCCGGGCGCCGAGGACGACGTCTGGTCGCTGTCCAGCGACGAGCGTAAGGCGATGGGCTACGACGCGCTGCCGGAAAACCTGGCCGAGGCGATCGACGTGATGTCGCAGTCGGAGCTGATCGCCGAGGTGCTCGGCGAGCATGTCTTCGAGTTCTTCCTGCGTAACAAGCGGGCGGAGTGGGAGCAGTACCGGCGCGAGGTCACCCCGTATGAGCGGCAGCGTTATCTGGGCGCGTTGTAGAGCCCTTCGTATACGGTCTCTCCTGACGCCGTGACTAGGGAGAGACCGTGCTGCAAGATCTGCTCGAGGGCGCCGGCCGGAGCATCGTGTTCGGCCTGGTCGGCATCGGCCTGATGGCCGTCGGTTATCTACTCGTCGACATCCTGACGCCGGGCAAGCTGCGCGACCTGATTTTCGTCGAGCGCAACCCGAACGCCGGCGTGTTGCTGGCCGCCAACCAGCTCGGCATCGCGGCCATCGTGTTCACCGCGATCTTCACCAGTTACGACTCGTTCGGCGAGGGCCTGGCCTCGACGGTCATCTTCGGCCTGGTCGGCATCGTGATCATGGGCGTCGCGTTCCTGGTCCTTGACATGTTGACTCCGGGCAAGCTCGGCGAGGTCATCTGCTCGCCCGAGCGCCATCCGGCCGCGATCGTCAGCGCCGCCTCGCACTTCGGCGCCGCCCTGATCATCTGCGCCTGCATCGCCTGACCCCTGATCATTTGCGCGGGCATCGCCCCGACCCTGATCAGCTGCCCCTGAGTTGCTTGTGTTGCCTGTCCCCGTTCGGCTGCGCCTGGGTTGTCTGTTCCGGTTTGGTCGTGTCTGAGTTGGTTGGCCTGGTTCATTCCGGGCCGGTGGTGCGGCCGAAGCTACTGATCGCCGTGTTCCAGCCGTTTCGGCGTACCCCTGGAAGGTCTTCGGCGATCGCCGCGGCCGCCATGATGATCGGGATCGCGGCGAGCTGGGCGATCGCCGAGACGTGCCCGAGCGGGATCGTGGCTAGCACCAGCGTCGCGGCGACCAGCCGGTGCGGGACCCCGCTCAGGCCCAGCAGGCGCAGGAACCAGGCGTGGCCGACGAGATAGAGAGCGACGCCGCCGCCCAGCGTGATGGCCTCACCCCAGTGCAGCTCCTCGAACGCGTGGCCGACCGTCTTCTTGATGCCCACGGACAGCACGACGATGCCGAGCAGCATCGGATAGTGCGCGTAGCCCCACCCGTTCAGGGCGAGCCGGGCGCGCTGGAAAGTGTCGCTCGTGCCGGATAGCACCTGCTCGGAGCGCGCGTCGTCGCCGGCGAAGTAACACCACCACAGGTAGTACGCGATGCACAGGCCGAGGACGGCGACCAGGATCGCGCCGAGGCCCAGGTCGACGCCGTGGAAGCCGAGGCCGATCGAGATGATCGACTCGCCGATCGCGACGATGACGACGAGGCCGTGCCGCTCGACGAAGTGGCCGGCGACGAGTGAATGCATCTCGGTCCGGTGCGTGTAGCCGGCGAGGACCTGGATGATCGGCGCCGCGATCCAGCACAGGTGCCGGTAGGGCTCCGGCAGGAAACCGCCCACGAGCACGAGCAGGGCCGCCAGCACATTCAGCGGCGTGACCGTCCGCATCGCCGCCCGGGCGCCCGGACCGGCCTGCTCGAACAGCGCCGCGTGCACCAGGTTGACCACCAGGTAGCTGGCGCCGAAGAGCCACCCGTACTCGCCGAACGCATCGGGGATCGCCAGAGCCATCACCAGGAAGCCGGCCATGCCCGTGAGCAGCAGCGTGCGCCGGGTGGAACTGTTCGGCGCGACGGCGTTGGTCAGCCAGGCGTAGCCCGAATACATCCACCAGACCACGAAGAGGATCAGCATCACGTTGCCGAGGGTCTCCGGCGTGCGGTGCTCGGCCAGGGTCTCGGCGAGCTGGGTGATCGTGAAGACGAAGACCAGGTCGAAGAACAACTCCAAGGTCGAGACGCGGATGCTGGACTGCTCTGCTTCCTCCGGCATTTCGGCAGCCTATGCCCGACCGTCGTGGGGCTCGCCGGGGGTTTCCGCCGCGGGTCGGCTCAGGTGCGCTTCGAGAGCCCTAGCCTCGATCCGCTTCTGGTCGGCCTGCTCGGCGCGGTCCAGCCGGTCGTACTGGTCGGCCGCCGCCAGCCGCTCGGCGATCTCCGCCCGGACGATTCGGTCGATCTCGGTCTCGTCCTGCGCGCGGCGGGCCACCTCGGTGACGCCCAGACCGACGGAGGCCAGGCCGAAATCGGGATCCCGAGGTGGCACGGCGGCGGCGTTGTCGATCGCGGCGAGCGCCGAACGCAAAGCCGAAACAGCCGGTTTGTCCCGCGCCTTCATGGCAACCGGCAGCGCCGCCTGCAACCGCTGCTGAAGCGTCGTCATTTCTGTCGTACCTCCGCCCTAATGTCTTTGGCGTGAACCGTACCGACCGCCTCTACGCCCTCGTCGAGGAATTACGCGCCATCGCGCCGCGGCCGCGCAGCGCGCGGTGGCTCGCGGGCCGCTTCGAGGTCAGCGCGCGGACCGTCGAGCGAGACATCGGCGCGCTACAGCAGTCGGGGGTGCCGATCTATGCCGAGCCGGGCCGCGCAGGGGGGTATTGCCTAGACAAAGCGCGCACCCTGCCCCCGGTGAATTTGACGCCCGGCGAGGCGGTCGCGATGGCGCTGGCGCTGCGGCGGCTCGAGGGCACGCCCTTCCAGGTCACGGCCGGCACGGCGCTGCGCAAGCTGGTGGCGGCGATGCAGACCGACGACGCGAGCGCGGCGCACGAGTTGGCCGGGCGGGTGCATCTGGTCAAGCGCGGCGGCGGGGAGGAGGGCCCGCGGGTGCCGAGGCTCGTCGCCGACGCGCTATCGGCCCGACGGGTGCTACGGATCAGCTACGGCGACCGCGAGGGGACGGCCACAACCCGAGAGATCGAGCCATTGGGGTACGTGGGCAGTCCAACCCACTGGTATCTGGTGGCCTGGTGCCGGCTGCGACGCTCGGTGCGCGCGTTCCGGACGGATCGGATCGCCACGGTCACGGTCACCGCCGAGGTCCCGGTGCCCCGCCCGCTGCGCCGGGAAGATCTGGACATCCCGCACGAGCTCGTCCACCAGCTGACCCTGGGGTGAGCTAGCCATGAGAGTGCGGGTAAACGGCGTCGAGCTGTTCGTGCGGCAGTTCGGCGATCCGGCCTTGCCGATGCTGGTCGTCGTGCACGGCGGCCCGACCTGGGATCACTCCTATCTGCTGCCGACGGTCGCCGAGTTGGCCGACGTCGCCCATGTCGTGCTGTTCGACTTGCGTGGCTGCGGGCGGTCGAGCCGCGTCCCGCCGCTACCGGTCGAGCAGTTGCAGCCCGACCTGCTCGCCGACGACGTGGCCGCGCTGATCCGTCACCTCGGCGCGGCGCGGGCCGACGTGCTCGGCTTCTCCTACGGCGGCGGGGTCGCGATGCGGGTGGTGGAGCAGCATCCGAGCCTGGTGCGCCGGCTGATCCTCGCGTCGACCACCGCATATGGGGACTTTGAGGCCGTCGTGCCGCCGGAACGGGCCGCGCTGCGCACCCAGGTCGACTGGTCCGATGCCGCGCTGACCGCCGACGGGGCGCTGAGCCGGGCGATGGCGCTGGGCGACCTGCCGGTCACGATCTGGCGGCTGGACCGGGCCGAGGAGTGGCGTGCCGTTCTCGACCGGGTGCGCTTTTCTAGCGACTGGAACGAGCCGCGTGCCGCCGGGCGGCTCAAGACGGCCCGACCGGAGGATCCGCCGGGGGTGCTGCGGGCCTGGGGCGGCCCGGTCCTGATCCTGCACGGCGCGCAAGAGATGACCTTCCCGGTGGACGTGGCGCGGCGGCTGCACGCCGAGGTCCCGGCCAGCACCCTGGCCGAAATCCCCAACGCCGCGCACATGACGCACTTCGACAGCCCTGAGGAGTGGCTCGCCGCCACCCGCGCCTTCCTCACGGCCCCCAGCCCCGACCAGCCCAGCCCCGACCAGCAACGACGAGCCCAGCCCCGACCAGCAACGGCCAGCCCAGCCATGACCAGCCGCGCTGCGACTGGCTCGGCTGTGACTAGCCCGGCTGTCCCCGGATCCCGCTGTGGCTGGCTGGGTCGTGACTAGTCCGCCTGTGCCAGGTCCCGTTGGGGCTGGGGCTGGGACGAGATGGCCAGGCCTCGGTGCGGCTGGTTTGGTCGTGACTGGGTCGTGTGGCTGGCTTGGCCGTTGTAGTCCGGTTGTGCCAGGTCCCGTTGCGGCTGGGGCGGCTTGGCTGGGGGCGGCTTCGGCCGGGCGAGTTTGGTCCCTGCCTTGGCTGTGGACGGTTTGCCGTGACTAGTCCGGTCTTGCTCGGGCCAGGTGTGACTAGCTTGGTGTGACCGTGGCGGTCAGGCGTGGTCTGCTGGTGGGGTGTAGATGCCGATATGGTTGCCGGTTGGGTCGAGCAGGTGGGCGAAGCTCAGCCCGCCCGGCTCGGTCTGCGGTGCGACCAGGATTTTGCCGCCGGCCGCCTCGGCCTGTCGGCAGGTCGCCGCTGTGTCCTCGACCAGCACCGTGAAGATCGCGTAGTTCGGGACCGTGCCGCCGGTCGCGAAGAGCCCGCCGTGCAGCCCGTTTTCGGCCGGTGTGGTCACGATCCGGTAGGGCGAGCCGTCGCCGCTGGCGGAGTCGTCATCGTCCGCGAAGGTCCAGCCGAACACGTCACCGTAGAAGCGCTCGGTCGCCGCCGGCTGGTCGGTGCCGACCTCGAACCAGCCAATTCCGTTGAATCGCGACATTGCCTATCTCCCTCGAGTAAGGCCGGCCATCTGCCGGTAAGAACTACCCTCGCGTGCGCCGGCGACAGCCTCCTGTCGGTGTTTGCGAAAGCCCGACCGGTTAGCCTCGAAGGCGTGGGGACTGCGCTTGTCATCGAGAACGACCCGTCCGACGATCTATGCCGGCTGGGGGAGTGGCTCACCGAGGCGGAGCTCGAGCTGACCGTGCTCCGGCCGCATGCCGGCGACGAGTTGCCCGACAGCCTGGACGGCTATCTCGCGCTGATTGTGCTCGGCGGCGATCAGAGCGCCTATCCGAGCGAGGCCGGGCAACCCGGTGCGCCCTGGTTCCCGGCGCTTGAGGGGCTGCTGCGCAAGGCGGTGCGCCATCACGTGCCCACGCTCGGGGTGTGCCTGGGCGGGCAGTTGCTGGCGTCCGCGCACGGCGGCCTGGTCGAGCGCAGCGCCTCAGGCTCCGAGGTCGGGCCCGGCTTGGTCGCGCGGCGCGACGCGGCCGACGGTGACC
>Ga0307512_10002269_pt1 | contig 24899 bp, 26 predicted proteins | sample 14_EM_MG_FD_200267 | JGI IMG/M metagenome (GOLD analysis project Ga0307512, IMG submission 200267) | Populus trichocarpa ectomycorrhiza microbial communities from riparian zone in the Pacific Northwest, United States - 14_EM | ecosystem: Host-associated > Plants > Roots > Unclassified | place... | reverse complement strand
AATTAGGTACTGCCATACTCTAGTCAGAGTGCATGCAGAATGATTAAAACAAACAAAACGCGTTCGGGCTTGATGATTCGCTTGTCCGAGAAGCGCTTGGCGTTTGTGGCTGCACTTGACGGCACTCCGATTACGGTGTACAGTTTTTAATATTACCGAGAGGCTGTTGACAAAGTTAATTAGTACTCATGTCAAGGTCAATGGCTCCAGTCATTGCGGCTTAATGTGTCGTTTAGATGAGTATTCATCACTGTGTATCACTCAACGCAATTCTCTAATATCACTATAAAAAGGGAAGATGCAGAAACGCCAATAGCCAGGTAGTATAGTGATGTTAAGGAACGCCAGAACATTTACAACACTAAATTTCCTCGGCTTAAATGAGACACTCTTCTCCCCTAACTCCCTCACCCCCACCCAGCCCGTCGCCGTGGCAGATAAGGTTCGGTTCATTCACACTCGAGCTGGGCCAATGTCTGCCAAACTTTACGGTTTGTCCTCTCTCCTCTTAGCTCTGGGCAATTTTATATCATCTATACAGCGCAATACAACGTCAGTACACGCCAATAAATATATTGCCTACCCAATCCTCAAAAACACACCAGTTAAGTATCTGCCCGGAACTCAACACAGATAGTGCACAAAACCCCGCCACCGGAGCCCAAAGAAAAATCATAACCTCATATCTCATGATCACATAACCATCCAATCAACTCCAACATAGTCCTCCCATTAAAAAAACCCAGATTTTCCATCAATTCTCTTTCATTCCATCAATCCAATCCAACCCCTCTCTAAACCACAACCACCCCCTCCCTCGCCCTCCTCCAAGGCGCCCACACATCCGTCACCCATCTCGCAACCCTATCAGTCTCGGCCTTCAACTCGCCCTCCCACGCCTCTCCAAACGCCTTCCTCTCACACCACAGCATCCTATGCCCCCTCCACGCATCGAAGGCGGGCGTAAGCGACCTCACGACCGCACTAAGCGAGATCCTCTCGGTGAGATCAGCCTGCGCAACCCCCGCGGCCGCCACAACTTCCGCACACTGTACGCACATCAGGATCTTTTTATTCTCGAAGCTGGTATTACCCGAGAAGCAGCCGACGGGGATCACGTCCTCCGTGCACACGAGTACATTCTTCCTTTCGTCTCCGGGGGTGTGGTGGTGGTGGTGATTGTCACTCTCCTCTTCGGGGCAATATGTGCACTTAAGCTTCCCAGCCACCTGTAAGAAAATCTTTTCCTTTCCTATCTCCGCGGCAATCCACTGCTTCAACGGTTCCTTAACAATGAGCTCCTTCTTTGCACGGGTAAGCGCGACGTAGAGGATACACGCCTCCTCACGCCCGTACTTGGCGCGGCCCAGCTTCCACCTGTGGGCAAAATCAGGCGCGAAGTCGTCGGCGACCATGACGCGATCCCATTCGAGGCCTTTCGCCTGGTGCGCTGTGACTAAAACGACGTCGGCGAGGTGGCTATCGCGTTCCTCGAGGACGTTTGCTTCGACGTGAGCAAGCTGCTGGAGGAATTCCGGTTGGGATAGGCGCGGCTCGAGTTGGACGACAAGGGTGAGAATTGGGGAGTCGGCGGCGGCGCCGTCTTCCGCCTCTGCTTCGACGTGAGCTTTCAGGTCCGCCCAAGACTTCCAGGCGCGGAGCGGGTACGAGGAGGAGGGTTTGTTGGAGTGGAAGAGGTGAAAGGCGTCGCGGAGAATGTGGAAAAGGGCGTCCTTCTGGAAGTTGCGTTGAATTTTTAGGTGGAGCTTGTGCAACGGGTGCGAGAGTGCGAAGCCTATTGCGTATTCGACCAGGGAGATGTTTTTTCTAAAGATGACTGTGAAGGGTTCGGATGGAGGTGTGGGGTCTTGGCCGAGGGCGAGTTCTTGTTTCGACGGACAGGCGGTAAAGACGTTGTCGATTTTCCTGGCGCCGTTGACGGGGACTGGCTCCCCGAGTGCACGAAGGATAATATTGGCCACGGCAGCGACGGAATCTCCGAAGCGGAAGCTCCAGGTTAGGTAACATGTTTTCACTGGAGGGAACTTCTTGTCGTCGAAAGCTTCGTTCCCAGCGCCTCGGAAGCCATAGATTCGCTGGTAGGGATCTCCGACAACAATAAGGCCGGTCTTACCCTTGGATTGCTGGCGGAGGACGATGGCGGCCATGCAGGGATTGGCGTCTTGTGCTTCATCAAACATGACGATGTCGTAGTTTCCAAATGCAATTTCATCCCCACCACTTTCCTCGCCCCTGAGATGGAGGAGTTTGAGGTATGCATCGTGAGGAAGCCAGGGAGCACGACCGAGCAAAATATCCGACCAAATTCCCTTCACCCACTGAAGTATAACTTCGGATTTAAGTCCAAGTTTCTCAATCATGCGCTGCGGCAAACACCTTTCCTCTACTGCCCGATCAGTAGAGTTCCAGAAGCCCTCCAGTGCGAGTTTGACAGTTGTGGCGACCGACGTTGCGGTGGGCCAGGGCTTCTTGCTTGCCTGAGTACTAATTTGCCCTGCTGCAATGGCCGATGATTCTGCCGTGGTTTTCTTGTGACGTCTGCCAGGCTGATGGTGGTCGGCGGGGTTAACAAGAGCTTTGCAGATGACTTTTTCGGTCCCAAGATCGAGGTGATTGGTAATTTCTTTGTTGCCCCAGTAAGTAGGGATAGGCATCACCCTGTTGACCTTTGCTGCGTTTACCTGAGGCGCATTATATCGAAGAACACTTAGGGCCAAGGCATGAACTGTCTTGCAATCGACATTTACCGCAAATTTGGTCTTCGCATCAGTCTCGGCACTCTTATTAAAAGCGATATACAAGAACCGTTTCCCAGGCCTCTTCTTCGCATACTCGACCAAACTCCTAGTCTTCCCTGTCCCGGCATACGCTCTAACTTTCACCAAATCGCCTGGTCCTATATCTGTATCCACAACCCTCTGCTGTTCCTCCGTCAAGGTCGACCCGTGCTGTGCTTCCGAAGAAACATATTCCTGATGTGTAGCCAGCGATGTAGGCATGGAAGACGGTCCTTCTCCGCTAATTCCCCAAGAGGCGCTTCTCTGAAGCCCAAATCGTCCCGGAGGGCCTGTAGAGCTGGTTGAGAGTGACCTTCTGGTAAAAGTACCGCTTCTTCCTGGGCCCGAAGGCGCCGTAGACATCGGTGGAACCGCAAGAACATTGATGCGTGGTGCCTCTCTCATCATCGGCTTACAGAGTGCAAAGCCTTCTCGCAAACATTCCTTCATTCTTCCGCTCAGAACCCGTCTATTCTGCACCCCGGTAAATTGCGAAACCTGCTGAACCGCTCCCTCCGGGAATCTGATCATCCCCACCTGCGCCTCCCACATGTCCATCCACAACCCCAGGAAGCAAAAGTACTCCAACAAAACCGCATGATGTTCTTCGCGTAACAGTTCCCTCTTCCCGACAGGTGTAGCACGTGCAACGGTGCCGGGGATCTGCGATGGTTTCAACGAGGTGTATAATAGATATGCCGTGAGTAGCTTATACGTCTGCTCTGCGTCATCCCCATTCGTCAAGTTGTGCTGCCGAAGAATAAGCTTCTGCACTAACGGTAACGGCGTATTCGTCATCTTTTCCAAGTCCTTGCGTAAGAGCGGAATGTCGCATGCCTCCAGCCTCTTCAAGCGTAGGTGGCTCGTGTCTGATGCGTGGCTAGACAAGGTATTCTCAATCACTGTAAACAGCAATCCTTCAGTGACGGTTGGAAACAACAGCGGAGCCGGTACCGTCCTGACCCTCTTCATATCTCGGCCATTATTATTGGGTGACATCAGGTCAACAGGCTGATTCAAGGGACGGAGTCCGTAACTCTCAAACATGTTCCCTAAGATGCTTTCAAAGTGGAGCTCTTTGGGTCCCTTTCGTTCCCTGAGGACCTGGCTGGAGGAGACAATCGTAGCCTGATTAACAGTCGGGGCGCTATCGGGAGAGAGCATCTCGTATTGCGCCTTCCAAGTCTTATCCTCCACCTCCTTTACCGCCGCCTCGCGTGCACGCATGTACATTTCCCACCTCCTTCGCCATGGCGCGAAGTGTTTGGATCCCAACGTGATACTTTGGAGCATCCGGAGTTTAGCGCTTCTAGGGTGGGACTGGAAGAAGTTCTGCAAGTCGTTCTGCGAGAGGTAGCTGGCAACTTGGACAAGCAATTCGTTCGGCAATCCCTCGATGCTAAGATGCTGGCGGGGAGGGGGAGGGCCGTCGACCTGCATGAATATTTGCATGATGGGCGGTACGTGCGAAAGAGGGGGGTAAGTTCGGTGTCTTGGGCTATGACGTGCTACTGAGGGTAGACACAAGGCGGTCAGTGGAGAACTAAGTCATACATGCAAGGAGTCTTAGTTGTAGGGTCCATACCGCTTATCACAGATCCAGAGCTGATCGTCAATGGTGTCTTGAGAGTTCAGAGTTCAGAGTTGAGGTTGAGGGTGCGGGGTAGTTGTAGACGCGTTATTGTGAGAAGGAGGAATGGTGGAGTGAAAACGCCGATGCTAATTGTGTCGAACAAGCAGTTGCTGGGGGCGTCTGGCAGTTATCGTATCTAGGTTACTGAGGGAGTGTCTAATACAAAAACTGGGCGAAAGCTTGTCGTGACTGTTGCGGGGTACAGCAGCCTTTTGTCCCTCCTTCGCACCACCTTGAGCGTTTACCAATCAGTTGATTAATGACTCAATCCAGGTCACTCCCTGCTCTGCGGGAAGCCGATATGCAAAGAGTGCAGGAAGGAAATGTGCAGGACGTAAAGCTGCACGACGGGTAGTAACGTTGATGCGCGACAAAGTGAGGACAAAGAAACAAGTGCGACGTTGTTTCGTCCGCCGCCTCCACTAGCCTATTTTGGGCTGAGTCACACAGGTGCTCACGTGCAATTGTCAATGTCAAACAACTCTCATGGGTTCAATTAACTACACAAATCTCTTGCAGTAACAATTCAAGAGCAACGAACTCTGAGCTGCACAGGAATTCACTCCGCATAAAACCAAACGATTAAGGATATCGAACGAAATGATATGTGTACTAAGTTACTAAGTACTAAGTACTAGAACCAGGAGAATGAGAAAACACGAGCTCAATAGGTTACGTGTCCAACAGTGAGGAAGACAACGAACGGTGTGGCTGTATTGACTATCCAAGAAAAGACGACGCACTCCCCGGTCAGCTGTAGCAGGCTGACTCAATACGTATACTGCACAGCACCAAATGGAATCCGCATGTAAATCCTGCAGCAGCCCGTCAGACGCACACGCAACCGCGTGGTGTGACAGGCTGAGATGGCCCCATGAGGGGTGAGTGGGGTACTTACCTAGACATTATTATCCCGTCGCCCATCCCTACTGCGGCCTCGGCCGGCTCTGCCGGACAACTCCTTAGCCTTTTTTCTCCGCGCAGCACCACTCCTAACTCCGCCGTTTCCTCTCTTTTTTTGTTTTTTACCGTCCGGGACGGGATGGGGAGGGCCTCGAGGGCCCGGTGGTGGTGGCGGTGCGGTAGGAAGGCTCGTCACGGGTGGTGAAGTTGATGCAGGTACAGCAGGTGAGGCCGACGTGATCTGCGGCTCGATAAGACTTTCTCTTCTGCCCAAGCGATCGCCTTGCGGTACGTGGAGAGGGGGTGGTCGAGGAGGCGGGTGACGCGGGGGATGGGAAGGAACTGGATCCCCCTCTTCCTTATGATCTTGGGCTCCGAATCCAAACATCCACCCCGCTGCATCGTAATCCTTGTGTCCAGGTATCCACCTCTGTGCTTCCGGCTCGACTTCCACTGGGGTGAGTATTGGCTGTTGGTATTTGGGCTCGGGAATCCAGTTCATGGTAGCTTGCCAGGGAATGCCCCACTGTTGGTGCTGTAAATATGACGGGTCGTGGTAATATCCCCACGCACCTTGTTCCATCGCAGGGGAGACATGCCAGCTCTCATCGCCACCATTATCGACTTCCTGCCACCCATCATTGCCCTCCTCTTCGAAGTATCCATTTCTTTTTTTCTCTGTTCCACTGGTACCGGGGCGATGAGACGACCGTCCATCGGAACGAATTTCGCACTCGACTACTTCCGCGCCGGCAACAGTGGCCACATCTTCCAAGGTAGCCCTCAAGTTTCCGGCATTCGCGTCCCAACCCGTACCGCCCCTTACCGCAGCTGCATCTCGCCAGCCCGAGGAACGATTCGGTTGGTCACGATAAAACCGTTGTCCTGCATCCAAGCCCAAGCCCAATCCGACAGCCTCTTCGCATCCAGTATCCGGGGTATCAGGTGGATCTGGGTGGGTGGAAGGGGAAGCAAAATACAAATGATCTTGAGCAGCACGACGATTGAATAAATCAAGAATGGCAGAAATAGGGGTACAGAGGGGGAGCTTCTCAGTCTCTACTATGATAGACGAAGAAGCACCAAAGGGGAAGGGAAGCTTGACACGTAGCCGGAAGCCATCCCGCTGAGGAGGCTTGGGTGGAAGCGCGAGTTTGCCATGCGGCTGATGCAACGCCTGAGGTGACGGCTCTGAGGATGGGAGGGATGTAGATACAGGACTTTGAGTAAATGTAGCTTTGAATACGGGCTCCTCGGGTGAGGATTGCTTGCCTGCTAGGGTAATAGTTGTGAATACGGGGGAACCCCTGGGAGGTCGCTTCGATGGTGGAAGAGGTGGGGGTCGAGGGGGAGGTCCTGACGCTTTTCTTTTCTTCGAGGAGGCGAGAAGAAGGGATCGAAGTTCGGCTTCTAGAGTAGCAGAATTCTTCGGTGCTGTGGATGCAGGAGCTGATGTCGGAACATACGGTTTTGCATTTCCCTTGAGGGGCGTGGAGTTGGCACCGACCGTATCTGTTTGTGTTACAGAGTCCTCCTTCTTGGTCTGTTCGTCTTTTCTTTCCTCCCGTTTAGCTGGTGCTTTGACAGGTGATACTGCTTTTGAGGGCTTCGTCGAGACATCCTTGTGTTGAACCCCGTTGGGAGGTGGGGAAACGCAAATCGGTTGTGCAGCGACGGGTGTTTCGGCCGGGAGAACAGGTGAAGGTTTTGGTTGCGATGCCTCTTGTGTATTCTCACGAACACGTGCCGGGGCTATAGAGGCAAGAAGCCTATCATAGAAGCTATCGGCATCCATTCCGTTGACTGCGCAGCACACAGATTCCTTGGTGGAGGAACCTATAAGCCTCGTTGAGGGTTAGCGACCGCATTGATCGAGGCAGCCGGAGAGATGGGGATCATGTTGTCACCGCTACAAGTAATTGTGAAAGACAATGGGCGGCCTTTTCCGTCCTTTCGTCGTTTGTGTTGAGGGCGGGGAAAGAAGGAGAAGTGCGGAGAAGAAAATGAACGACGTTAGTTTGCTCGCGCATTAAGCGTGGCTTGGTATAGCGCTTCAAGCGGCTCTGGAGGTAACACAACCCTGAGATACAGCCTACCTTAATCCAATTGCTTCCGAAGCTTCTCTTCCAAAGAGTAGAGTGCGATACACAGTCGTTAGCAAGGGTAGGTCTCGCGACCGATATTGGGGATCCCGCTTACTTGCCAGTTGAGTGGTTTGGACTTGGGCCGTTCACTTCGATTCCAGGTCTGTTGCCTCTCGCTTTGCCATTGTCTTCTTCTGTCCATATTGGCCGAGATCACAGACCCCACCTTCATAGATAAGCTAAATCAGTTGCTGCGGAGTTTATCAACTAACGCTAACGCCCTCATCTACCCAAGACAAAAACAGCCTATTGGGTAACCCCCGAGAATTGCTTGTTGAGCCTCCCACCAGATAGAAACGCGTTCAAGTTATCTAACGGATCGATAAATTTCTCTATTCGGAAACCTCCGAAAATATTATTTCTTGTTCAGGTAAGTTTTCAGATCCGTTAAATCGTTAGAATACGTTTCTACTCCGTGGGAGGACCTTCTGTTATCGACTCTCACCACCAAGGGCGTTGCAGGGATCAATGCAAATACGGTCCTTCACAGCAGGATTTTTTTAACAGTTATGAGGACGTTTCATAGACGTAGCAGCCCTTTTGTTAAAGCCAACTAAAGTATTATTAAAGCGGTATTGGAACCGTAGCTTAACTGCTTAGATTTCAGTTGGTGTCGATACAAGTGTATAAGAATTCTGCAAAACTGAGAAACACCTGAAAATGCCGCTGACAAGCCTCCAGACCCTGATGGTGCATGGTTACCTACTTAAATAGTGAATCCTTAATGAGACTCGGCATGGGAGTATTAATTACTCTTAAATACAGATTATGAGTAGATGTTAGTGATACTCGCGTCTGGGGGTAAAGGATCGGATGCTCCTGTTCTGGTATTAAATTTTACTGTGAGTCAAGGGTGTCAACAGGGGAAATCTGAGGTGGAAGTCAATGCACTCTCCAGCTTTACCATTTTTGCCGTTATTCAGATTGCACTTTACCTAAAACTATGTGTGGACACCCTCAGTTTTACCGTTTCTGTGTGGTTGTTTGCTAGAATAGAAGCGTCCGATCTTTACCCCCAGACGCAAGAAGTTCATTTTCACCTCTCATATACATCAGTCCGTTCAGGGGTGAGACCCTTCCCATTTCTTTTCGAAGTTAAACAGTAAACAACAAAAAAGTTAGATTTTAAACAGCACAAATGTCGTCACCCATAAGGCTGCATCAGATCCCTGTCCCAACCTTATTCATACCTCACCGCAAAATGCCATGTCCCACCTCCGTCTTCCACCACTACCGACTCTCCGTGCCTCGCACCGATTACTTCTCTCCCTCACCCAGCAGCGACGCTTCTACACTTCCCCCTCCCTAGCTAACGATGCGCCCTCCCACCACCACCCCGTCACGACTCTATCAAGCACCCACCTCCACGTAGTCCCCGACCGCCCAAATCTCTCGCTCCTAATCACCACACCCCCCGACACAGCCGCGAACACACCAACAATCCTCTCACTCTCTTCCTCCCTCACCCCGCCCTCCTCCAGCATAACAATCACGCCGCAATACCCCTCGACCACAACCTTTCCCGCGCTTCTCCACGACCTCACGATCTCACTACATACCACGCGTGCGCTCTTCCCAGAATCCTGCACCGGCTTCCTAGCATCCTCCTACCTCGGCGGCCTCGCGCTCTCTACCGCGCTAACGCAGGGGCGCACACACGTACCCGCCGTCGCAGTACACGAGCCGGTAGTCGACCTATTCGCACAGGGGGAAGTGAGCTACGACTCTTTCTTTCGGAAATGGGTTAGCGCTGGGGGGGCGGGTGAGCGCGAGCGGCTGTTCGGTCAGGACCCGGGGTTGTACTGGGCGGACCCGTTCGCGAGTCCACTGTTTTGGTTTGTGTCGGCGGGGGTGGTGTTTCCGCACCGATGGGATGGGTGCGATGAGCGGTTACAGTCGTTGGGAACGGAGCCACGGAGGATGAGGTACTTTCCACCACCAGGGTTTGTGCCGGGGGTTGGGTGGACTATGGCGGAGGGGGATAAGCGGCTGCCGAGGATGTTGGTGAGTCTTGGAGAGGGCGGGAACCAGACTAAGGCTAGGGCCGTATTTATGGATTGTGCTGGAACGCAGGCGGCAGTGGCAAAGGAAGGTGCGGAGATGGGTGTGTGGTTGGAGCGCGTACTAATGGGGAGGGAAGGGATAGAGGGGTTTGTACATCCTGAGCCGAAGCGGGAGTTGTTAGAGCGGATAATGGCAGGGGAGCCGCCGATTTTTGAAGCAGTTGAGAAAGATGCGTTACCGGGAGGGGTAACGATTGATACGGGGATTGATGTCGAGTCAATTAGGAAGGAGGTGCTAATCATGAAGGTGCGGAAGGCAAAGGCAGCTGCGGCGGAGGCGAAGAAAACGCTGGTCACGCCGAGGAAGCCAGTCGTGGGTGTTGTCGGTGCAATGAAGGCGATGCCACCATCGTTTGGCGTGAAGACGACAAGGAAGGAATTGCAGAAGAAACCAGTGACAACGGTCAAGACAGCGCTGTGCACAACACCTACTCCCGCGGCGAAGGCGGCACCAACGTCTTTTACCGTAAGGAGACAATCGCCGCCGCCAGTCCGGACCGCGTCGACGTCGTTTGTCATGAAGAAGGAATGGCAAAAGAAACCGGCAGTAACAATCAGAACCGCGCCAGCGAGGACCGCGTTGCCAGTAGAGACAACACTGCCGACCAAGATGGCGCAGCTCGCAACACCCCCTACTTCACCAAAGAACGTCTGGAAAAACATGGATGCTAGATCAACACGCACACCCGCGCCCTTTAAGCCGAAGTCTTCAGTTATAGGATCCAAGCCGAAAATGTCCGCCAGCGGAGGCGAACGGAAGTATTAATTTGTATTTTAGACGTTAAAGGGGAACAAATGCAATTCCACTTTTATCATGCATAATAATGATCCAAACAACAAAGTGACATACGAAACAGGTACCTCCGAGGCTGTGCTGAAGGTCATCGAATCACAATTACAAAATGACCACGATTTCCTAATCAAGTCATCCTCATTACTTCTCCGTCCCTCCCTACCACTGCCACCAAGAAGATCTATTCCATTTTCTCGTGCCCAGACGCTCTGCCCTTAGCTCGTACCTCGCTAGTGCATTGTCGGACAAAGCCATTTGACGATTTTCGATCGTTTTTCTCCTGTAACAAAACAGCCCTGATCAGTTAAAGCCCTTTGATGGAAAGAAATAGCTGGGTTTCACCTGCACAGAGTGCGCCCTCCTTATCCCTCCAGAGTTTATGGTCTAAACTTTCGGCTTGAAGATCTTGAACTACATGCCTTGTTGGTAAGTTAGCACCACTCTGATAAAACCCATACTATTGCGTGTGAAATAATAGGTATTCCGACTCATACACCAAATATACCGTTGGCCAACCGGTCGACTCGTATGCTAAAGAGTCGGTCGCTTACTCAATAGGTCAACTAGTTGGCCAACAGGAAGACTTGGTGTAAGGTTCAACCCACCGGTAAAGTAGTCAATTGGTATACAAAGCGGTCGACCGGTGCACCAAGTTCACAATATCAATCCCAATGAGCTCCCTGCTAAAGTATACATTCAATACTACATCTCAGCTGCTACCGCAGGATCTCAGCTTCTACGGTAGGACGGTGTATTCCTCTTAGCACTGCCTCTGACGAGAATCCTTCATTGATCTGCACAGTCGAGGCAGAACTGGTAGGTGAAGCAGAGGTGGTGATGGGAACCGCCAAGGTGATAGTAGCGGCAGCAATGGAGAAGGGCCTACAACACTACTCTAGTAGACATAGTTATAGTCGACGGACGAAATTTAGAGCAGAGGTGGAGGCATAGGATAATCATAATGGTGTAGAGGTGTGATAGTTGAGAGAAAGAAAAGGTACTTTGCAGTAGACTTTTATGGCCTTGTCCCAACTTCTAACCCTTCGAACATCTTATTTGGCGTGTCGGTCGGTTGGCGTATAGGTCAACCTATTTACCAAGGGGACGATTTGGCATATGGGTCCATCTGTTGGCCAACGGGAATATTTTGGTATATGGGTTGGAACAGATCCCCTCAAAAATCAACACAATATGTACTCGTCTTAATAAAATTAATGTCGAATCTTCCACAGTAGCCTAAACTAAGGAAATTCCCTAATTACATCGCATCCAAGTGTACTCATCTCAATCACAACATCCAAAAACCTAACAGCTTACAAACCCAAAACAAAACCGTTATGATACCGCCACCAACTTCGTAATAGACATTGATAAGCCATTTGCCTAACCTACTGACTTGATCCTTTTAAGACTCCCAGTAAACGTCCATTTCAACAGCATGCAATTCGGTTCGGTATCCAACTTCGGCTGCATTCGGATACACCACAATCATGTCGCCAGTTTGAACTGATTCAAGCCATTCTTTGATACCCGGAGTTGGATCACGAACATCCCAAGTTACCGAATGATACAGAACGGGTCTATCCCGGCCGTTGTTTACATTACGTTGGATGCATCGAGGCAAAACTAAGGACAATCCGGTTGGCATGGTACCTGATGTTCCGGACTTGGCCAATGTCGACGACTTAATTATAGCCGCCTCGAGCCAAGAGTACGATTCCCTGTATGGATCCAAACTGTAATACCCTTTAACCATGTCTATTAAAGTATCGTTATTATCGATATTCGCGAACTATGTGAACCCGTTCTGTTAAGAGCACTTACAGCGTGAATATAGTCTAAATTGTACCCTCTTCAATGAGGTACCCTGAAATTCAAATGACAGATACAGGTCTGCATTAGTATTGGGACCATCAGCGTGCCGAAGTTCCTTTCGCGAAGCTCCTGATCGGACCCAATTACATGAAATGTCTGGGCAGTCTCTACGCTCCTTCGGAATCATAGATAGCCTCTCGGAGAGGCCTTTCTGTGCGCTTTTTCTGCGCTCTCTTTGTTCTTCACCTAAATAGGACCATCCAGCGGAATTTATGACTGTTTGCACCTCGGTAGCTGTGATATCCGGAGGAACTGCAGCATTCGAATCCAGAAGGTATAAGAGTATAGTCGGAGAATCAATGCTAATGGCGATGTGAAAGGCAGTCCTACCACCGTTTGTTTCAGCATTGATTTCAGCACCGGCACTGACCAAAGCCTCCACAGCCTCCAAATTGTTTCCCAAGACAGCATAATGAATGGGACTGGCGCCATCTTCAGTGCGTATATTAACATCAACACCAGAATTTAGAAAGTGTGGAAGCAACATAGGAGTGAATTGTGCAGCTGTATGAATAATATATTCCATTCGTACATTCTTTGGCACGCGCAAAATTCTTCCTTCACCCACTAACGTTCCTGGTATACAGCGCTCTCCGAACTTGTCCATCCCGAACCCGTCCACTCCGAACTTGCCAAAATAATCAGTAGGCAATAGATTGCGACATTGCATATGAATATCGGCTCCCATTGTCAGGATTTCATTTGCTAAGTCGAAATGACGCCTCAAAATTGCAATACGGAGAGGTGGCCCAAAATTGCACACATCTGCATTTAGTAACTGGGGCCTTCTTTCCAAAATGCGTCTCACAACCCACCTGATATCCTGCTTGATAAGCAAAAGGAATAAAGCACTTGAAAGTTCGTAGTTTCGATCAAACTCATCCTTGTAGATAATTTGAAGCTCATCCTGTTCGTCAATGCGTTCGTATGCCATCTGCTGATAGCTCCGGAGGCTTCTGGGCAAATCGAAAATGAAACGATCGACAAGCTCAAAGAGTGGGATGTCGTCATTGACTTGCGCAAGATAATTAACCCAATGAAAAGCACAGTGTCTGTAGAACCTGAACTTCCCTAACCGTTGAGCTAATTCGCCGTCGGAAGAGCATGGTTGCGAAAAGTCTTCAAGGAGAAGATACTTGAATATCAGCGTTGCAATCTTTACTGCAGCTTGATCGCTATTCTTTGGTTCGATAGCGTATTCCGAGAGCTTAGGATGCTTGCGCAAATAGTCGGATACAAGGTATTCCTAAGGCCGCACGTTAGTCGTTAGTCGTTATACTAACACAAGTGGTCTAAAACGGGGAAATAATATATTATACCAAGACTGTGTAGTGGCAGAAACCAATTAACTCTGACCGGGGATTGACATTCGCCTCGGGCTTTTCCGTCCCGGATCCAGTCTCCGATCCACTCATTTTCTTGGAATACAGCAGCGCCCTACAAACACCCAATAGTTTCCGAGGATCCACAAAGGTTGTGCTCCAATCAAGGCGGTTATTGTGATCGACGGACGCAATAGCCTCGACCAATGCCTCCAAGCGCAATTGCTCCCGTGCATGAGCAACCAAGAAGAATGCCTTGATGGCTAATTCTCCGGCTTGTTCTTCTTCAATCAACCCAAGCATTCTGTCATAAGTTTTGAATAATGTTGGGGGGAGGTTTGCTAAGGCCTCTCTAATAGCTTTGGGGGTATGCAGCCTATTCAGAAGGATAAGCTGACACTCTAGCCACCGAAACCTAAGCGACGTTACTCATTGGTTTCATAGTACCATTGTTACATTGCACAACTCACATATTCTTGCCAGATCCGAGGATGAGACTTTCTATGATTTCTTCTTGCAAAGCCTGGAAGCTTTGACCCCATTTTTTGGTGTCCTTAAACTCTTGCTTTATGTGCTTTTGCATGTCTTCCTTTAGGTTGACTTGTTCGTCCTCCAGTGACAAGGTTGGGAAGGTCCCCAGCTCATCTTCGATGTCTATCTCCTTTCTACTCATTACCAGAATGCTAGTGTTGCTGAGGTGCGGCAGGTGAGTAATGAAGTCCAAGAGTGGACGCCGCCTATCCAAGGGACACTCATCTAGCCCATCAATTACGATAGTCGACCGCCGGTATAGAGTAGCGACTGCTACTGCGAGTTCTGTGAGGCGTTTCATATCCTCAGGTGGCCCGTGTCCTTTCTCCATTTTCGCAAAAAGACCACCTGTAGGGGCCTTTTCGATTTCGTCACAATCGAGACCGAGGAGAAGCTGAGCCAGGAGAGTTTTAACGATATTTGACGGTTTCCCGGTTTCTTCACGGTTGTACTGACAGTAAAAGTAAGCAAAACCGCATTCCTGCGGGAGGTTATTCTGCTGTTGCTCGATAACACACGATCTACTTCGGCATTAGCGACGTCAATACTTCGTTTAGTAAGCGCGATATACGCAAGGATAGTTTTGCCACATCCAGGAATTCCATGAATCCAGAGTATTGAGGGGCTCGAAGATTCCCACTCCCGAAACTTATGATTGTCGAACAGCCATACACCAGTTCCTTCTTGATGTTTTTCGAACGAGTCCTCGTGCTTGGTATTATAGTGTAGCGGCGCTAGCCATTTGACGAGCTGGCTCAACTTCTCACCTGAATAACGAAACGTTATTATACGGACCATGGAGACCATAATTGTCTACTAGGAATACATACGCTTCCCCTCCAAAGCCCTGTCTTGGATGTCTTTTAACTGTTCCGAGCGAACTCCCTGTATCTCTATCGCGGCCCCCCGCACAGCAACTTCTGTCCTCAGCGCAACCACCCTGGGGATGTGAATAAGCGTTGCATCTTCAGTCAAAAACCGCGCAGGTTACTCACGCTAGATCAGCCTGCAGAGCCTGCAGAAATATTTGCTGATATCTGTGCAATCGTTCAATGAACTCCATCACCTCCGGTTCCTTCATAGGCCATTTAAGTTGCCTGCCCAATTTTTCCCTGAATTTGTTACGGAAATGACCTTCCAAGTCTTCGATGAGAGCCCCTAGCGTAGTCTGACACTCCCGCAGCGCCCCTGACAACTGCGATATGCGTGGTGACTGCTCCCCCGAAGGAACCGCCGCCTCCAACTTATCCGCGATACTGTGTAGCCCATCAAGCGATTTTTGGACGGATTCTAGCTCTTTCTGAAGCTGAGCGACGGTCTTCGGACATCCCTTCGCCGACTTCGCATACTTGTAAACCGCCCCACATGCCTTTGCTGCAAGATCGACGACGGCGATAACGTTTGCCGCTATTCCAAGCCCCTCCATGATGCTACGTGTGAAATAGCGACTCTGACGGTAGGGCGATGTTTCGATACCAGCGGGGTAGGTCAGGGAAGAGTTGCTCGGACTTGAGATGACAAGTGAGATAAGCGGGGTTCTTGAAGGTACAGCAGGTGTGCAGCCGTGTGTAAACGCCAATGAGAATTGCAGAATCGATGCGGTGGTGGTACACACTTCTACCTACATAAGTACTTAAGTACTTATGTACCAACCACAAGAAACGTTAGGCTCTGTACCAGCACCCGCTTAATCTACGTCCCAGTTTTCCACACGCTGGGTCCGAAGATGCATCTTTAAGCAGAGCAATTTGAACGCTCTTAGCTGGTCGGTTTATATTTTTCATGCGCGAGAACGCGATTGGAAGCCGCTGCACTAATGAAGGACCTACAAGAACTAGAGCTTGAGCATACTTAAGTACCGTAGTGAAAATTAAGGTTTGAAAACACACTGCTAGAACCAAAGTACCCAAATACGCGCCGTGGGTATGATCCGAGGCCGTTCCTCCACACGATCGGTATGAAGCGTACACCGGGTTCAAATCAAATTCGGCACTAGCGGTGCGTCAATACACACCGAATACAGATTTTCAACTATGCTTTTTACAACGGTAGTTAACTCCATGGGTAAGTCGTGGGAATGTCGCTCCGAATATGAGTGCCAACGTGCGTAAAAACCTAGCTGCATCTTTGAAGCGAAAGGCTTCCGGCGCGACTGCCGCCCCAATATTGCAACTTGCAAGCTTAGGCCCTACATATTCAAGAACATCCTCTGGATGTTGGACTATGTAATGCCGCTCGGTTGTTCTGTAGTAGTCGAATCGAACGCAGTGTTTGAGGGTGTGTGGGTAGGGTTATCACTGGCTTACCAGAGAGCAAAAAATACAACGACAAGATCAGAATTACACTCGTCCACTAGCCAGCATCTACTCTATAGCATTCAAATCACGAACACCACTCATAATCTCCAGCCACTCGAGATCAAGCAAGAAACAGACTCGCCTCAGGGCAACCTCCAGTCGCAATAGTCTCGAGAGTGCTTTACCATTGCAAGGAGGCAAATTATGTACCAAATTCATACCACCTACACCAAATTACTGCTCTATATTACTTAATCTGCATTGTGGAACCGTCACTACTGTCAAACCACTTAACCACGAAGGCTTTCACTAAGGAAGGATATAACTGGATATTTGCACCAGAGAAGGCGAAAATGCAAGTTGTATTTAACGGTTCCGAGTCGATTGTTGGAATACTTTCCACGGGTGAAGAGAGCGGAGAATACAGTCTTAATTGGTGATTATGTCTATCTAGTGGGGAGAATATGCCTTATATTTAGACAGCCGAGCCAATACCCGGGCACTCAAATCTCCGGCAGTTCCCAATAACCTTCGAAACCTAGCCCTCATCCTCCTGCCAATAACTGATTCTATTAGTCTTAACATCTTCCACCTATCTAAGCCGAAAGCCAAACTCCTCTCAACCACCTATCCCCTCCATCAATCCGGATCCAAACATGAGCGCCCAAATCATACCAACGGCACAACACGCTGCCCTTCGCCAGTTACAGAGAACCAAAATGATTCCGATGGGGCTAATGACAAGCTCCGTAATTGCTGATGACTTGATCGGATAAAACTTTACTGTGGTGATCCCGACGGCGACGCCAAGAATCGTGGGTAAGACTTTTTGGAAGTAGAGTGTGAGAAGAAATGTTAGGGTGATGAGTATTCCGGTAGTTTGCTGGCGTGAGAGACCGGGTAGAGGGATCATTTTACTGGGAGGAGAGAGGGAGGAGAGGCATGGAGGACCGGCGAGTAAAGGGGCTATATGAGGGAGACGGTTCGTGATGAATGTCGAATTCTCGTGTTTTCTTGCTGATTGCAAACAACCGGATTGAGTTAAGGCAGAGGAAATACGAGACACTGATCACAGCTGTTCGGGACCCACCAACTCCTGATCTCAGTTCTCGGGGGAGCCCACTATCGATCCGTGCAACCAATAGTCAGAAGTATTTAAGTTGAAAGTTATATTCAACAACCCCACCAACCTCCTGATCCGTATCCGCGCGTAATTGCGAATAAACCTTCCCATCCTAAAACAACGACGAAACCCCACCCCACAGCCAAAATACACCATCAAAAACAGCGCTCAAGTCAGTACAGGTGACGCGATCAACACCCAAAACAACTCCAGATACTGCTTCTTTTTAGATATCTCCAGATATGCAGCATAATCTTAACAGCTAAAGCTGTTTTTTAATTTTTCTTGTTTTTTGAATTAAATAAAAAAAAGTGCACTGGAATCAGCGCTGGGACCTGAAATGCCACCGTCAGGAATGCCATCATAATTGGTGAAAGCGTAACTGTGATTGATGCTTGTGTGAAGCCGTGTTTAAACGTTAGGGAAGCCATTGTTGTGACAAGAACACTGTAGAGGCTGGGGGGGCAGGAATTTAGTAGCTGGGGTAAGACAATGCGGTGTTGTTCGGGATGAGGAAAGTGGAAATTCAGCTTGAATGCGGTTCCATTAATTTTGCTCCCGCTCAGTGATTTGTTCGGCTTCCTTAGTTTGTCGGACGGCGCTTCTTGCTGGCTAATTTAGGCTCAAATTCTATACTATTTGCTCGCCAGATGCCGTAGCGGGGTATGCTATAAAGTAAGAGTCGAGGTTTGTAATTGGGCAGTTAATTTATGCAGTCATGTGACAAAATACACGAACGTGTCGTACTCTACCGTACCGTATATGTAGCGACTCATTAAGTAAAGGTCTTTGATACATCAAAAAAAATTAGCCGCCATGAATATTTGTGAATCGAGTAAATAACTTTTAGATGTGTCGTCGATCTCGACTCATTCAAGTGTCAATTTAAGCCGCTCACGTGCAGTTCGCGTATATTTGTCACACATATTCTCACACACTATAATGTCTTGAGATTCTCTCTTGTCTCTATCACCGGTACACACATCAATATAGTTACACGCACAAGGTTCCTCCCACAAAGTAACACTACCGAAAAGTTACATGCAGAAAATTCCTTCAAGAGAGACAACTCCCCAGGCATAGTGCAATGATAAAGTAACGAAGCAAATAATTCTAGAAAAGGTTACGCCACTTTTTTCTATTCCAGACCATCCCAACGAAGCCATTTTCTTCCACAGCTTCTTACCAACATCTCCATTACCACGGCAAGCACTACACTGTATCATATACGGTTCGTCGAGGGGGAGGGGTATCTTTAGCGCTTAGGGGTAAATTTGTATTGAGGGTTAGAAGCCGAGAGCAGAGTTCATCGTATGCAACCCAATATGTGCGATTTGTGAATCCCGGGGGGCGTCGATGCGTTTGAGAAAGGAACACCCAGGGTTGCCACGATCTAAGTCATCAGTTAGTTACACGATGACATTGGGTGCCTGTAAATCCATACCAGCAAGGGTCACTTCTCTGCCTAGTCTTGCAATAAGTGCCGGATAGTCCCTTAGAATTAACTTCCAAGAGCTGGCGTATCTCGCCTGTTATCGCTAGATGTAAAGCTAACCCGTCTACTGGTGAGCTATACTCTAATAGCAAAAGTACTATTGCGGAATCCACACTCCTCACTGCAACATGCAGCGGCGTCCGTCCACCTCTCTGTGTTGCCCCAACATCTGTTCCACGCTCGAGTAGCAGTAGCAATTGAACCGTTAGTATGTTTCTGATAACTTTTATAGCGAGGTGTAACGCCGTCAATCTATCATTGTCTGTTGCCTCAACATGTGCGCCATGATTTAGAAGCAACTCTACAATCTCACTGTTTCTCCGCACTGCAGCCAGGCGCAGAGCCGTGCGGTCGTATGGTCCGGGATGCCTGTTCACATCTACTCCCATTGCAATTAACTCTCGAACACTGTTAATATCCTGGTTTTTGACCGCCTCGTAAAGCTCCCCCTCCAAGGGAATAAAGAAGTTCCGGCGGGAGACTCTTACTAAGCGGGTGTGCACTTTATTTGGCAGTAGCGAAGCACCGTTTGTGCTCAGCGTGTTTGGATTCGATGTCTTGGGAGAGGGACTGCTACTGCTAGCTCGGAAAATACGGTTTGAATGACTTCCATCTGTAGTAGTTGGAATAGTTTCCGGTTCCTGCCAGTTCTCGTTGTTTGGAGTATAGTCTCCATGACTAACACTCTCGGTGTCGCTTTCATCATCAAATGAACTTCATGCTAGGGCTGTTTGGAACCAGGAGATGATAAATCCCTTCTTCGCACGGACTACTGCTGCAGGAATACCTATTTGGACAAACACTCGAGACCAATAGGAAGTGTGGGCGGAGAAGTTACCGATATCCTCCACTCTCTTCGTAGCTCTCGCCAAATTTCTCGTTCGTCCGCCGGCACCGAGTCATATTAACTGATGATATAACCAATTCTTCTCGGAGGCCAGCCCGGACTTCTGCCATAAAGTCATCCAGCGTGCGTTGAAGCTGAGCTTATGATGACCTATCGGCCCCACAATCAGCACAAACTCACCCGTTAGAGACATTAGACATTAGACATCCTACTCCTGCACGCTTGTATTGAAAGCCATCAACAAAGTAGTATGTGACACAATCCGTCCTCGCAAAGCAACGACGTCGTCTTATGCCTATCGCAATCGGTCAAACGTCCTCTTGCTCTTCGAATCCAAGCTCTTGTACTTATTGAGCAAGGCCTCCAAATCCGTGAGAACATCCCGGTATCCCTGTTCCAGACTTTGCAGTTGTTTTCTTATCTGGACCTAGGCTTTCTGCAGCGACAAGATCTTCTTTAAGGACGATATGGATGCAGCTGACTTCGCCAGAGATGTCTCAGAAATCCTTCGGTGCATCTTTGCAAGATTAATAAATGTTCCATGCAAGTCTCGAGATCGCGATCGCGTCTCCGGCACTGTATCCAAAGTTCATTGTTGTTGTCGGCGACAGGGTCGACGCTGGGAAGACGTGCTCTCGTGCCCAGACTTTTTCGCCTCGCTCGGCGAAAGTGTCCCAGAAAGTCTGGTATACGAGAGCAGGGGAAGACGAGGTATTTGAACGTTCGCCGGGAAGGTGTTTCAGCTCGCTTGCAGATCAGCCGCTTATCGTGTCACAAATACTCTGCCACAGACTACACAGCCTATATTTTTGACTTACTGTGCATATCTACGTCTTTTATCAAATTCAAGATGCGCATATAATGCAAGGACGTTCTGGGCAGTTCGAGGAGGTGGGCCGTGGGCGATTAGCGGGCGTACTAACTAACCATTCAATTCGCGAAATAATCGACTGTTGTGTCATATTTCTCAAGGTATTTATCTGCACTGCGCATAACATTTACCTAGTTTGATGTCATATAGATGAAGCTCCATGGCATGTGAGGTGGTGGAGCTGGCTACGGGAGAAACTCTGGAAGAGGACGTCGGAGGATAGCCCTTGCCCATAGGGGTGTCTATCAATATTCTTATCTCCCGTTATGGGGCTTTTTTTCGTCAAAATACCCCCAAGCCACGACCCCATGCTCCGTGCCCGTGGATAAAAATGAAGACAAGAATCGAAATCTCCAGGGCAAGGTCTGTACTCGGGACAGGCCTGAAAGATCGGACGCCCCATTTCTGGTAATGACTCTTGAACAATTGAAGTGCACTGAGAGAAGTGCTAAAAGCGATGCTGTATTAATACTGAAGAGTATAAAAACATTGCTGGCACTGAACCAAATTCGGGACACGCCACCAAAGAAACAACTTAGTCTCGAAGTGGTGTACCACACTCCGAGACTAGAAATAACTTGTTATCATCCTCCTACTCAGTACGTATCTTCCCAGTACCATTCTATCTCGCCCCCGCAATACCACCAAGATACACACCTCCGCTTTCCATGTCGTAAATGCCTTCTAAAATCTTTCTGCAATCTTTCTCCTCATCACTCCCTACAAATCTGCGAGGACTTGTTCGTGCCTTCCAAAAACTCTTCTCCTCATCAGATCCAAAATTCATCTGATCGTCAACACCCCCCAGATTGCCACTCCCGTAACCACACCCAACAACCCCATCGTCGTCATGTCTAGTATCCATCCGATCGTCTTCATCGTCCTCGCTTGATGGTTCGTCGGAGTAGTGGCTTCCCGCTTCTTCAAGGTCATAATCTTGATAAAAGTCTCCACAAACTTCTGCCGCATTAAACCCGCAGGCTATTAGGACTTCTTGCCATAATTTTCCATGACCTTTATGATAGGTATATTCAGAGACTGAATATCCCCGGTTATCTTCTGCATTCACATCGGCGCCAGCGTTGATTAACATCACGAGAGCTTCACGTGCGTTAGGTAGAATCATAGACCCGCTCAGCGTTGCATGTAAACACGTTTCTCCGAATTTATCATAAGCCTTGACGTTTGCTCCGTAACTGAGAAGCAGGGATATCATCTCGGTTTTAATCCTTATTTCGAACCTACGCGCTAGGAGTAATAACGGAGTTCGACCAAATTCATCCTTAGCTTCTAAGTTAACAAAGTAACCACCGCGATCAAGGAGTAGGCGTAGAGTATGCTGCAAGAGAGTCAGCAGCATCAGCAATTGGATGTAACCCTGACTTACAATAGACCCCAATTTTGCTGCGTCGTGTATGGCAGATTCAACATTAGGATCAACCGTCAGCGTGGGATCCGCTCCAGCATCAAGTAGCAAACCCCTGCATTCCTGTAATTCCACAAATTCATCTGGGTCTAAATTGTCGTCCACTACTTCGAAGCAAGACAAGAGAGGCCAATTGGTACATCAGCTACCCGCAGGTCTTGCTAAATACAGTGGGATCGGATTACAACTAACCTTAGATAACGCGCAGGTTCATCTGAACCGAGATCGGCTTCCAACGATATCATGTCTGGATCTACACCCCTTTCTAATAGGAACTTACAGACATTTGGCTGGTAGCCGTAACACGCATACTAATTTAAACCTGACGTTAGGGATATACCGCTTTGAGGAAGTTCGGGGTACGTGGTAAATACGAACAAATAGCAATGGTCGACCCGAAGAGTCACAATCCGAGAGAGAAGCTTTCCCTTCAGAGAACAGGCGAATAAGACCATCCAAATCACCTTCCACTGCCAAACCGAACACTTCCGAACCTTCCGGGAGTACAGCGGAAAAAGAAATTGTAGGCTGTGGAGAGAGTGAGATCCCACCCGACTTAATTGCTTGCTCCAATGAAACCGAAATTCGAAAGTTCCTGCTACTTTGGATTCCAGTACAACTAGGCATGAATGACACTGTTCCGGAAAATATCTTGTCCTCTGATCTATTGATTTTGCTTCTTGGATCCAGTCGACTACGGTTTCTAACCAACACAGAAATAGACCCGATACTAGTTTCAAATTTTTTATGCCTTGTTTTTCCTGCGATGAGAGTTTTTGGCCCATCAAGTACCCCAGAACGTTGAAGTTGTGCTAGAAACGGTTAGTCTGATCTTATAGTCTATTCTTAATATATACCATTTTCATTTAATGCAACCGATGGGGAGCTAATCAACAGTGCTTTCACCCTCTTAAAATCTCTGCATTCTTCGTTTGATAGTGAATGGTTGTCCTCAAATTTGCGTTTTCCTTTCCCTTCCTCGTGTCTGAGTGGGGTAATGTTCTTTGAAATGATATCTAACAACTTCTCGAGGTCGTCGATAATCGCATATGCTTCGTCGCCGGAGAAGACTGTATTTTCTTTCTTTTCGGCAAGACGGCACAGCCGATCAATACTTGCCGAAAATTCATCCTTAATTTCCATGCTTGAAGTTTCTTCATCTTCTTTGTCGGTATTTCTTCTATCATTGCCCCCATGAGATGTTTCCAAAAATTGAGCTGGGCCACTATGGAGAGTAATCGGTTGTTGCTGAGGCCAAGAGTGTATTGGTGGCGCCGACTGGTGACGGACCGGCTGTGCCAGCGTCAAGAATGAACTCAGTTGCGCTGACGAGACTTCGGGTGTATTCTTCACTGTCCCAATGAGCGTGCTAAGCATATCTTTGATTTTTTCGAGGTCACTGCGCGTTTCTTGTTGGGATGATCTGTTTAATCTTAGTAAACAGTACCCAAAGTTGGAGTGGTTCCAGTATGGCGACCTACGCCCCAATGACTCCCAATTGAACAGTAAATGAGTTCATATAATCGCTAAGTTTCCTCCGCATGCTCGAAAATTCGTCTTCCTTAAGCACAGTCTTCAGTCCCTTCCGTACCTTTGCCCATCGCCTGTCGCCGGGCACATTCCGTAGCTTTGCAAGCTTTGCCTCAAACATTTGAAGCTCGCCAGCGCACCGCTCTGTAGTCCTTCTAAGCTCGTCAATGGTACTCCCGCTCGTCGATTGTAGACGTTCCAGCTGCGGCAGTAAACCGCGCAAATCGCTCAGCTTCGAAGTAAGTTCATTGATGAGAGTCGGGCCGTCTTTGATGCCGCTGAGTATCTCTTGAATAACCTTCGCAGACTGCAGAGCCGCTGTGACGAGGGACACAATGCTGGCCGCTGCGCCGAGGGCTTCCATAGAGGATATACCCGTGCTTGTTTGGGTTCCTAGTAGTATCGGATGGTTTTAAAAATCGCTGCTGAGAGACTTCGAAGAGACGATAGCAGGGTAGGTGAAAAGGCATGAGCTGTTGCGAAAAAGTAAGAGCATTTACAATGCTTATGAGAGCACAGCCTCAACATCGCACTATGCGTTTAAGACATGCAGAATACCCCTGGCTGCACTGCCACCAACGATTTACTGATCTTCCTGGGGTGCCATGTACAATAATTGGTTGAAATATATCAGATCGAGGACTAGCTGTGGTACAAAAATGTGTCTGATCTACTTGACGTCTAGTTCGCTAATTATTAGCTACCCAGTGAAATAGCCCTAAACCCTGTACCCAGTTACTTAAGTACATTCTTAGTATTGCCCTATGAAGCTCTCGTGTCACTTTTGCCGCAGGCACGTTTCCGGTCGCATTATAGCTGGCGAAAGTTCGCTAGCGCTAGCCCGTCAGCGGTAAAAGCCATCCGTACTTAATAGATACTTAGGTATCACATTTTTAGGGGTACGATAAAGTGCTGACTCTTTACTGTCTGTCAGACGACTTGGATACTACGCGCTAGCAAGAAAAAGCCATATGACAGGCTACCTACTTAGGTACTGAGCCTTATAATACTAAAATCTGGTTATCATCCTTAGATAAGAGTCCTAAATGCTATACAGAACCATTCCCAAAGGCTTTCATAAGCCCATATACAGAAATTTTAGTTTTGTAAGGGTTTTAAGTTTTATCGAACCCCCTATATGGGGTACGTATGAACGTCAACCTTCCTCATCTGCATCCATATTTATTTCGGCTTTTATATAGAATGACCGGGTGGTAAATCAATAGATCAATATTAGAATGCCCGAGT
>Ga0307512_10002268_pt1 | contig 24914 bp, 23 predicted proteins | sample 14_EM_MG_FD_200267 | JGI IMG/M metagenome (GOLD analysis project Ga0307512, IMG submission 200267) | Populus trichocarpa ectomycorrhiza microbial communities from riparian zone in the Pacific Northwest, United States - 14_EM | ecosystem: Host-associated > Plants > Roots > Unclassified | place... | reverse complement strand
AGCCTGACGGTATTGTCGAAAGATGCAGAGGCAAGGAGCTGGCTATCCGACGAAAATGCCACTGCCCTGACCTCTCCTGAATGGCCCTCAAGGGTGCCGCGCGATGCTCCTGTGGATGGATCCCAGAGCCTGACGGTATTGTCTCCAGATGCAGAGGCAAGGAGCTGGCTATCCGGCGAAAATGCCACTGCCCAGACCCAATCTGAATGGCCCTCGAGGGTACTGCGCGATGCTCCTGTGGATGGATCCCAGAGCCTGACGGTATTGTCGGAAGATGCAGAGGCAAGGAGTTGGCTATCCGGCGAAAATGTCACTGCCCAGACCGGACCTGAATGGCGCTCAAGGGATTGCAATGAAGGATTCCAATCCGTCGGAACTATTGGCGTATTTTTGGTCCAGAGAGGGGCTTGATCCCAAAACTGTCTCCTAATATGGCTCTTGCTTGGGCTAAATACAAGTGCAGAGCAGTATATCTGAAGAGGTGCGATTTCAATTATTGAACTTGCGTTGAGAATGAAGCGCTTCGCATCATTAACCAATGCGAGTAAGTTAAGGCTTGCATTAGACTGCAGCTCTCCAAAGTTAGTTTAGATGATGGGAATATATCGTTATGATGTCACTCACCGTAAGTCTAGACTCTAAAATCTTCAGAGCAAGGACGCCTTCATGCAGCTTTCCGATGAGACTCAGGGCTTCAAGCCAATGCAGAAAGTGTTTCCTAAGAAATATATGTACAGGGTCATTGTCATAAAGTTTAGTGGTGCTCTGCTGAACATGGTATACCCAATGGCGGCATGCATATTGGACATCTAGAGGAATACATTTCTCCACATTACCATCCTCAACGTTGCTTATAAGGGCACCTGGTAGCTGAAGGTTGCATATATCCCTCTTTAAGTGTTTCGACATGAGTTTGAGGCAGCTCACAAAAAGCTGATTGTGTGCTTCTCCTTTATCGATGTAAAATTGAGGATCCTTGCATCTTTGTTGGTCCAGGAGAAAGTCGCGGAAAGAAGGGTGGAGCAGCCGGATAGGGGACCCTTGGCTCTTTGGAATGTCTAGAATGGAATGTAGACAACGCAGCCTTACATGTATCGTTCCTTCTCGTAGAAGAAGCAGCCGGTCTAATATTGTAGGGGGAAGAGAGTCGACCAAAATGACGATAGCTCCAACAATCTGCCTGAATTGGCTGCTTAGCTTCTCTTTGTCACGAGCTCCAGAGGCGATTGCGTGCATCAAAATTTTGGTGTACATATCATCAAGCTCTGCCGTAGGGGACTGGCCAACGTAGTCATCCTTGAGAATGATGATAAGACTGTCATCTGGAAGCCAATCAGGATCTCCAATGAAACGACATGCTGTCGAAGCGTAAATAAATAACCCGCGAGCCTTTTGACAAAGATGCTCGATTGTACTTTCTCCAGGCCATTCTTCGGGCAAAACTTTCACTCTTCGGCGAATATCTCCAAGCTCCTGACGGAGAAAAATAGATATATCGTTCTGGATGATATGCTGAGGGATATCGTGGAGAATAAAATCTTGAGGTGCGTCAGGAATAGTATTGAAACCATGTCCAATCGGGGTTTCCGGTCTGCTGGTCACGAAAACCTTCAACTGAACAGTGCTCAGAGTTTTTGCCTCAGCAAGGAGTTGAAGAATGAGTCCAATGTCTTTTTCGTCCTCACACTCGTCTAGAGCATCAATCACAAGAATGTATAGTCGCGATTGAAATGATACATCCTTCATCTTGGAGAGGGGCTGAAATATGAGATGTTTCCACTGCTCGGCTAAGCCTTGGTTAGAAATATCGGGATTCTCGGCTATGGCCCTGCAGACGTAGGGCTTAAGAGCGGAAAGCGCACTCGCTAGCTGGGTGGCTAGGGTAGTGAAGAATTGGGCAGCATGACCAAGATCTCCCTGACCTCTGGAAAAGAAGAAACTTGCTCCAAGCTGTTTCTGATCATGGCAATCGCGCGCGACAGTGCGAGCAATGGTAGACTTGCCAGTGCCAGCTATGCCATTTAACCAATAGATTCCTGCACCACTAGCACTTTCGCTCCACGCCATGATTTCCTGAAGGAGGTCCACTCGAGTTCCACGGAGGCATCGAGCCTTGTGCTCCCAGAGTTTGGAGTTGAAAGCCGCACCTTTAGCACAAGGTAGCATGGAAAGGTATTGGTCCTGCTCAGAAAGACTCATACGTTGTTTGATAGTCTTGAAGACGAATGAGCATAGACAATATCTATTGAAAGATGTCTTACCTCAAGGCCGGCTTTAGTATCGCTCACCCCTTGGTGTATATCTATGAAAATATTAGCATCAAGTCGTGTTCTATTTGGAATATGATATCACGGGTCTTTATAAGAGTGAAGCTTACCATCAAGCTTTGGAGCTATGTCAGACCTCAATTCGCCTAGAAGCTTTTCCATCTGTTGAAGATGCCCCGAATTCCCTGTTTGAATATATCAGAACTTAAGTTAAGCGAAACTTGCTAATCAAAGGACGACAGCTGATGCGGAGCAAATCATATTATACTTTTTATTTTCTCCATAGTAGCCATATCTGCGAATTCTCGAATTCGTTGCTCACTCTTCTCAATATCATCGAGACACGGCTTAAAGAAGACCGAAAACGGTTTCAAATTGCTGATGATTTTGTCTGGAGTATGTTGAGATAAGTATTAGTCTCAGCCGATAGTTTAACACGGGAAGAGCAATTCACCGGATCCCGAAGAAAGGAAATATGCCTTTGCTTTGATAGAGAACACAAGCACTGTCGCATAAAATTCTGGTAGAGCGGTTCCCATTCCTTCCCTGAGAGCAGTAGTGGTTCGATCGGAACCCAGTATGGACTGCAATGACTCCGCATAGAGATTTGCGTAGAATTCGCAATTTGCCATTTTCATGGTGATTGTGTCCATCACTTCTTCCAAGCTATTCAATAATTCGAAATGGTTGAGCGCAATCTGTTATCGTTAGATCAAGAGCATATGCCACTAATAGAGTGCATGGATAACACAAACCAATAGGATGAACCGTAAAGCTGCCCACACAAGCGAACTTAATTCATCACATGTTAGACGATGCGTATGCTTCTGAAAGGTTGACAAACGGACCTTATGACTGGGTCGTGCTGGATCCCCATATCGACGATTTTTGTATACTGATCAAGACCCTTAAGTATCTTCTCTATTCTTTCCCTCACGACCACTTCTTTCCCATCTTTATTGGTGCATGTCCACCGCTGTTTCCTCATTTGCTGTCTCGCGTCCTCTGCTGCCTTGAGAGGAGAATCAACATTACTACTAGATAGAATAACATCGTTGAGCTGTTCGCCCTCCGTTTTGGATAGTTTCTCTTTAGCGAGTTGGTATGCCTTCTTCCATTGATCTCTGGCGCTCTGGTCAGCCTCGGGTGATGGAACGTGAAGAGTAGCTCACGTGACCATATCGGCGGAATTATAATGGCCACCGATCGAGGCGGATTCTGTGGAAGACCTTGGCATAGGATGAGAAGTGCCCGATGCAGTTGGCGTTGTGCGTCCCGGGGTAGTAGAGGTACTCGCGTCGTTTTCATCTGGCGCAGGACTCTGTAGTCGACTGGTCTCGGGCGTTGAAGGATTCGGTGAACGACGGCCTAGATGGAAACGCGATCTCAGTTCTCGGAGACGCTCTCTCATGGCGATTTTCGTTGAAGGTAATTGTGAAAATATTGGAACTGGTGGCTATTGATGAAGCGAACAGTAATCGGGCTCCTTTATAACAGATGCGGGGAAGTTGAACTGGTGTGGGGACACAAGTGATACTGTAATGCAGAAGCAGGAGCCGCAGGAGCCGCAGTAGCCTTGCATGCCAACTCAGCTGTTTTTGTGATGTCGCAGATTTGGACGAGTATTACTCCAATCACAAGGTGTTCTATACATACAGAGCTGCATACCGGCGTCTTCAATTACAGTTTGTTCAGTATCCGATTTATGATATTGAGAAGCGGTTGAAAGTATTTTTTGGGCTAGAACCTTGCACTGAGTTGGGAGCAGACTGACTCTTGGTTGGCTAGGAGTTGGCTGGACAAAGTGATCTGAGCTGATGTAGAATACGTACAGCCCCAATGCGTATGTTACGTGGATGTCAAGACTCAGCTTCTCCGCTTTTCTTTATTGCAAGACTACAATCTGTTCGTATGATGATTGGGAGCCAGAAAATGCAGTAGGGAGTTAGCTATCACTGCAACCCAGCTAGCATGTAATATAGTCTACAACTGGTGGACTTATTTTTATTTGATGTTCCAAATGGATTATGGAAGTTGTAGGATTTCGGCTTGGCATTCGAATATATAGATCTCAGTAGGGTACCTACTCACTAGCCTTTACCAGCTGGCTGGAGACAGTGGTGACTGTATGCTTGGGAGCGGGCTAGCGATGGCGACTCTGGGCTGCCTGGAACAACCATGGCCATTATGATGGGAAACCCGTTTCTCATCACCACTGGCAGGAGGTTCACGGGAAGCGCACATATGAACCCACGTAGGAAGTGACGGAGAGCACACTTGGCAGGATCAAGCAGGCTTAAATGGAGCGTAGGGATATGAAATATTAACTGGGGGTGGAGAGTATATAAATATGGGAGCGCCCCGCTAAACAGACACCACATACCCTTTCGCACACAAAAATAGACAGCTATTTTCCTCTTGAATTGACGAGTCCGTACAAGCTGATAGGTTCCCATACGGATCCACGATCTCGTGGGTCTGCAGTTCCCCTCTCCCGGGCACCCATTCATCTCTCTTCTGTTCCAACAGTCCTCGAGTAGAAGCCGATTTCTGCGTGGGAGTCCTTCGGATACCCGAAGGGTGGAAGAAGGGTGCGGATGGCGCTCTCATGCCTCCTGAACGCTTCGGTTCACCACACATCCATCTTCAAATAACTCTGCTTTAGACATATTACTTACACAGCCGATTCCTTAGTTTCTTCAAGAGCAGTCAATCAGCACCGCACCATATTTTACTGTCTTTGCTTGCGCGGTCAAAGTGTGAAAATTTCCCGCTGCATATAGTAAACTTCTGTGCTATAATGGTAGTGCAACCACGGACAGGAACATCTACTGTTTTTCCTTAGTTGCCCGAGCGTAGTATTTACAAGCGTCCGAAAGATGTCCGAAACGTGGAAAGCGCCACCTTGCGCGTTGTGCAGGGCATCGGAGGTTAGACTGATGGGGAGGGACTGGAAGCGCAAAAGGTAGCTGTGCAGAAAGGGTACGTGAGGGCAGGGTTAAACGTGGAAGTCTTCATGTAGGGGTGACAGGTGGTATGATTAACTTGTCCCAGTGGCCTTGCATGGCTTCAATTTCCTTGAGTGTGCCGAGATATGCTGGACCCGGAAGTGGATGGTGGCTAAGATGGCGAATTTTAGGTGTGACGATCGATTGATCCAGAAAAGCGGCTTCGCTAAGGTAGCCGTGATGTCCTCCTTGAACACAATATGCTGAGGCCCTTAATTAGAAGTACGTGTGCTACGGTTGCTCTAGAAAAATGTCAGTCGAGGCTAATGCTTTTACGAGATGGATGGACAAGGCATTGTCGGGATAGAAACGAGAGCTGCAGCTAGAATAAATTAGTAGTGTCATAAGGTGAGCATAAACCTTAACAACCGGGAGTGATTTGTGTACCGAGTTGAGTCAAGTGATTTATCCCAAGATTAGTAATGCCCGCAATAAAGATATCGATAGTATGGATATCGTTGCGGAAGTAAGATATGTGGTGGCTGTGGATAGTATAATGCGGACGGTGGCTGAAATAACCCAGTAGGCGATCTGCGAAATGTTCTGAATAACTAGTAGCACCCAGTAGAGCAATGAAGGACTGAACCCAAGACATTCTAATTTGGAGAAATAGTTACGTGAGAAGATCATTTCGAACTAGCTGCAACAGAAGACAAACGGCCCACAGATGCACCAAAAGAAGAAAAAAAGAAGGGAGTATGTCTATATTAACCTTGGATTAGGGCCATTACCCCGTCAATCTTCCCACCTGTCGTCTCTCGACCTCAAAGAACTCTATGGTAGTTACATACTATCCCGTCGCCCTCGCACAATCAAAATCAAAACTCTAAACCTTACCCCCGCCACCTAATGCATTCCAAAGCTCTACATCTCCATTCAGCCCCCCCACCGCATATACTTCTCTCAGCGCGCGTATCGTCTGCTATTTCATATGCAGTCTGCCTTTCTCGCTGCGAACCCATTATTCCAATTGCACCGCATCCGGAATATACTCCATCAGCAGCGCATTGGTAATTATCTCTCGCGGGAGAGGGCACAGATGCCGTAGCAACTCCGGCTAGTCAAGGTGTAGCGCAGCGGTAAGACGGCCGGAGGGGTTTGAGGAAGAAGAGGCGGTACGGAACGGGGACTACCGAGCCGTGCAGAGTAACGTAGGCGCTGGATTCTTGGCTGAACGGGATATACGTAGCGAGTGAGTGCTAGAGAGCACTATGGCCAAATCAGCTTCGATGTTCCGATCCAAGAGAGGTGTAGAGTATGTACGAGCTGAAGGATACAGCACTCACCGCGGTGGGAGATGAGGAGGGTGCTACATATTATACCGACGCCGAGGAGTTAGAGGAATTGGAAAGTGAAGTTGTGGAGGGAGCGTTGGGATGGCTCGCGACGGTAGCGAAAGGGTAGCGGGGTAATTGGCGGAGGCTCGCAGGGAACGACACGGGGTAGTTGGGGTCGCATCGCCACAGCGGCGGGCACGTATCGTTTCTTATGTCGGAAAGTCACAGGATGAGGAGAAGAGGGCGGGGTCATTTTGCATCGTGGTCTCTGTGCTCGAGTCGTGGGGTGGTGATTGTTCGTGAGATGAGAAAGATTAAAGAGATCGTCGGTTGCGAAAGATTAGTCTATCCTGCTAACGAGAGCAGAAAGAGCCGCAACCGCCTCATAGATGAAAACATGAAAAAGGATGATTTCTCAACCACACAATAGAGATCTGTAGTTAAAAGTGAGAATGAGTCTACTCTGCCAAATTTGAGTTACGCCCCCACTTGCATGCTTTCTTGCGCTAAATTGCGTTCCTGCTCTTCCCGAGTATTGTCACTAATAAGGTATCTCCCAAGTCTTTGCCAAGCCAATTACATGTGGTGCACTAACAGGTCGGCTTATCTCTCCTAAGCCTCACCCTTCACGACATCGCCACACCTTGTTAACTTTGTTCACTCCTTTAGTGTACGCCTCCCGCTTGAGTTCCATCAGTATTATCAGCTCCCTACTTGATCGCCGTCGCTAGTATTCGCTACGTTTGCCCCCTCCTTTGACAACGCACATGTTCAACCTTGGGGCTAACTACAACGTCCTCTGAGTAACAGCAATCCAGCGACGTCGGTCCAACACCTCCCACACCAATAGCGGAACTCGCCTCAATAGAAGAAAAAGAAGAAGATAATGGAGAGGCCGTTGTCGGATATTGCAGTGATCTCTCGTACAAGAGTTCTGGAAGCGACTGGGAGTAATTTACACCGCTGGTGTTGGAGTGCATTACAGTGTGGCATGTATACGATGTGCCAATGCACTTGGGATAGGTTGACAAGGTAGCTGGGCTTACCCCTTGATAGTTACCTACGGTGGTAGTATGGAGACGACTAACAGGTTCACAGATCCGGAGATACAAAAATTCCCATCGCAATTTACCGACGGACATCCACCTCAGCACCGACGACGACGACGACTTCGCCGACGGAAACATCTAGGTCTGCTACTTCTGTTTTGAACTCACGTTTTCAAATGGTTCCATATCCTTCGTGACTTCCTCACTTAATCTTCCCTTGACCTTAACTCTGTAGTTCCCATGTCTCCAGAGCGAAACACTGAGCGACTATTGAAACTGGGTATCTGAAGCCGTCCTACCTACAGCTAGCTGACTTACAGGCGAACATATCCGTAAGGCGGCACTTTGGGCACTCGCTCACCAACGTAAAGCGGCCGAACTGCGAATGGATTTTTTGCTATTGAATTCCCTGCATACTGTGGCGTGATGGCTGGTGAGATGTGGCGGGAAAATTAATTAGATACAGAACAAGCTCCCAATAATCGTTTAGAGAATATAAATTAAATTATAATTTTTGCAATGCAGCTATTTTCGGATACTTCGAATACATCATTATAATCCCGAGCTGTGAATGTAGATGCAAATTGAATTTGGTGGTGTTGCCAGGACTCCGCAATCGCCCCTTGTCACTGCATAGCTTACCCCACCTGCCCCCATATCCCCTCCTCCGCCAGCCTCCAGCACCCACCGCCCCCGCCCCATCACCGCCGCACCTTTGCTTTCCTCTATTTCATGTTCCGATTGCAGATATTCCCGGCTGTCTGCTCCTGCTGATCGCACTGCTGGTGATGGTCAACGTGTCTTACTCTCAGCACGCGACGCCTTCAGCTTCGAAGCCACTCCTCCCTTCGTCCAGCGAAATACACAGAAAATGCTAGCAGGCCATGCTCTCGATATCAATCTTAGCTGCACACCAACTTTTGGCAAACCTATGATACAATCCAGTGGCTTTGGTTAGTCACCCGCCGCAATTTTTCGCCACCGCAAGTACGTCCCTCCCCCACCGACACCTACCGCATCCAGCCCCTCGCAAGAGCGTATCCGCGCTCTCCCACTATCTACACTACCGCCCCGGGGCCACTTACATACTATTCTACTGCATGTAGTGTTGCATCAGTTCGTTGTGAATGCAGATAATCTAACGTAGAGTTACAGTGTAGCTACTTCCGACCGAGCCATTATCTATTACGCCTCTTCCTCTCGCTTCCGGCCTACACGCAAGCTACGATCCGCCAGCGCTACGACTTTCCACCCTCGCAAAAGCACTCCGCTGGCTTCCGACGCTGATAACCGTCCCAGCCACAGGCGGTACTGAGGTTGCTGTTCGACTGATGTGCTCATGTATCGTTTACAATACCGACTGCTGGTAGTGGAAGATGGCCAACGTATACAATCCCTTGCTCTTACTGTTCTATACTGCGTGACATTTTACGTCGCTCGTTCGCAAGCCGAATCTAGGAACTGACAGATTGACAGTGATGCTATGAAGTTTTGCACATGGCCGCGCGTTCCACCTTACATACTGTTACTGCTCTAAGTTGCACCTCGCCTTAGGACAACTCTACGATTCTATGCCGGCGACACAATCGCATACCGACCATTGATCCTCCACTTGGTTATAATCGACTATTGTTACCATGAGCTCTTGCGGTAGCTACAATCAGCGTCACCGTTACACTCCATTCCCGTTACTAGGCGGCCTACGGTGAAGACCTGATGTGTCATACGGCTGCAGTCAAGGTTACGGTTTACCTAACGCCCTGTGGATCTATTCCTACACCAACATCGGTCGATCCTTCTGCGAGCCCACCTCCAGAAAGCACAATAAGGACTTTGCAAGTGTATGTCGGCACAGCGGAACGCCTACAGCATATCCGTACTGTTATCCGTCCAAAACTTGTTGCCGGCGAGTGTCAGCTAGTGCCGTGTTGTGACGGTGAGGTATAGACATGCTGGAATGTCTGCCTTCTAACGTGGAATGGTGATTGTAACTTAGCCTAGGTGGCATGATTGGTAGGTGTGTGTCTTCGGTGTCTTCTTTCTCGCTCAAGTCAAAGTACAGGCTATGATGCCGCTCTTTCCCAACCTGTGCGAGTAATGCTGAACTGAAGTTCTCTCACGAGACCGCCTACATTGTAGCTCAACTGATATTATGGTGCTGCTGAGGTCAGGAATCAGCCGTCGGTTACTGCATCGAAGATTAGGGGTAGGCGCGAATTGATGGGAATTAGCGGCGGCGGTACAAAGCTGTGGAGATATGTACCTTCTCAGTAGCGCTACCTCCATGTTGATTGTTGGTGACTGGGGGAGGTTTGATTGGGGTCCAACCATTGCGTCTTCGACTTGTTTGGCAATTTATTAGTGTACATGTCGACGTCTAGATATCGTTGACTCATACTTTGATATTTTTGCTAGTAATTTGCAAACGTTCGAGAACACATATTATCTATCGAGAGGACGCTCGTGACAGTTCTGATTGATACTCACCCATATAAACACATACCAACTTCGTTTGTATACTCTCAGAGGTAGGCCGCAAGGAAAGGTTATATGTGCGCAATTGCGGGAGCTACAGTCTCAACCTCTACCCCGAAACGCTTGGAGCTATTATATTCATTCACCGTATTCCTTATACACTGAGGACCTCACGGTCTTAAATCAAGAAATACCAGTACAAGCCGCGGTCAGTTTCGATTGATCGACACATCGGGGGTGAGTGATACTGTATGAAGCTGATGTACGTGCAGTAACTTCATGTCACTCGCTCCCTTCTCTCCCTCTCTCCCTCTCTCTCTGCTCGACACAATCATTGAACTTGATTTGTGCGTTGCGTCTTTCGTCCATTCCTGCAAACCCGTCTTCAGTTCATCAACGTGTACACCTTCGGTTCCAATTTCTTGACAGTTTAAGCCTCGGCCAAGTTCCATCTGAGAGCGGACCTGCGAGTTGGACTTGCGATTTCTCACCGATGCAGCCTCCAGTTACAGCTTTGGTCGTACACCTTTCTGGGCCATTTAAGGATTTACAACTGCTAAACCTGTTTTACCACCACCTGTGCCGAAGACCTCGAGACACTATAAGCACATGTCCAGATGCAGGGCCTGCAAGAGACCGTGAAACTAGTGTATGTGTGATTAAGTAGCCGGAGTTGGAGTGAATTTTGAGCGGTAAGCGAAGATTGGGGTTGTGGAAGAGGTGAGGAAAGATGGATGTATATTGGTATCTCAACGGTACCAAGGAAGATATCCTTGCATATATCAGTACTGTGTTTCTCAATTGAACATTAACATCATGTAATTTGCGTCTATTAGTGCCAACGGGATGTCCCGTCATATAGAGCAAAGCAGATCAAGATCAGCCCCCGTCGCCATGGTTATGACAGGCCCGGCGTCATCATACAGTCAAGGGCAACATATTACATCCTCTATCTAGCCTTAGATCTCCTGTGTGATTCATACAGGTTGGGTAATCATACGGCAGTAATGCGTTATTTCCTGATATTTACAACGGGAAATTTGTGAGATTTAATACGATTCGCAGGTGGGGCCTAGCTGGCCGAGTGGCGTCAACGTTCCAGATCCCCTCTAAGAGACCCGAAATTGAATCCTTTCATGTATCGCGGATATGTATCACTGTAATGAATCTCTACAATGTGTCATGGATATGTACCATTAGAATCTATCTGCCATAATGTATCTCAGCTGAAACTGGAGGATACGATTCGGCCACAGCGGGAGGAGTAAGATTTCTCAATACCATCCTACTGGTGATCTGGCTAGTCACCCGCATACGTACTAGATAATGTACCATCACGGATATGTATCCAGGAAATGTACCATATACTGTATTATTATTGTATCCGTGATACATTCTTACTTCAAATGCCATTAATCTACCCACGAGGCTGAAATTTTGTCTATCCGGAAATTATTTGCGGATGCAATTTTCGGGCCTCCTTGCAGGGATGGAAACGGTCCGCGGGGCCTGCCGTCGAATTGGCGCCCTGCAGCGTCATCTCGGCTTGCGCAAGGTTTATCACCCCTGCTTAATTTGACATTTGACATTCGGTACGGACTACCGAGATCGCTACCACAAACGATGGCAGGAAACTAGGGTGCTCGAGTAGGAATGACCCCGCGTTTGTGCGTGCCCTGCCGGATCGAGCCATATCCTTGCATCACCACACATCGGCAGTAATATGGCCGAGCATCTGCCAACAGCACCAATGAGCAATATCTGGCTGGCTTCACCCACACCGGACACACGCTTCGCTCAAATTAACTAAGTCGGCAGTCTCAAGAACTTTATTGGGTTCCTCATCCGGGATAGATATTCGCAATAGTGAACTTTGGAACACTTTGGCCTCTGAATCATTGTAACTGGGAGATCTATGATTGACACGGTTCGCCATTCTCGAGGTACTTTTTTCCTCTCAAACCGCAACCCCTGAGCGTCCATAACGCGGACACCTCGGCAAGATTTCCTCGTCGCTACCTACATTTCTAGTAGCTTCGCTAACTATTCTGAGAATTTGCCCCCATATTCTGTTTGTCCGCAAGCAAGATGTTCCACTCAAGATTTGAGCGGACTGGAGACCTCGACGACCTGCAGCAGGCAATCTTGCGGGGCGAGGAAGCAGTGGCTGTATCATCCCTAGATCATCCCGATCGAGCTGGCCGGTTGATAAAACGGCCGACAGAATTCGACAGTTGCCAAACTTCCAGAGGTTTCTACTTCCCTCAACCGCCAACGAACTGATGACTGCTGCATCCATGCACCCCGTAGTCTTGATCAACGTTTCTTCCATTCGTTGTGATGCGTTCCTTATTTAACAACACACCATCACAACATTGAATCTCCCCCGTTTACAAGAAGCAACTATCCAAGAGATAGCCTCGGTAATGACTTCTCCGCTCTGCCTCTTGCCAATTCATGCAGCTGGATATCATTCTGAACGGGCTCGAGGACCGTGCTTGATCGAGTGATATCGTCATACAGCCCATCAATCAAAGCATTACTATATGCACGTCGGAACGAAGCGCAAAAGAGTCGGAGTCGAGCTCCAGCTTCTGATAAAACAGTACTTGTTTCAATGCCTACAACCCTAGGGCGTGCCGGGCTTGCATTTGCCGAAAAGGAGACGATGGTGCTGAATGACTCCTTCCTGCCTCAAGCCCAAGAGCTACACTGCGCGATCCACACAAAAACGAGGTCTTGACCACTTTGGATCGCTGCTCGACATTTTGCCGGGCATAGCGTATCACACCCTTCGGACCCATCGATGAGCACTTTGCTTTTGGCTGATTGGCAAACGAATTTGTTGACAGTTAATGATTTGGTTGCTATGAAGTTCTACTAAAATCCCCCTCTTCTTGCATACCTCTCGGCTAGTTCAACAGGTGACAATAAGAAACTTAAACTGCTTGACGAGGGTATCCATTTGATGGGTGCTGGACAGGTGGCAGGGTTTCGGCATGTCATCGGAGCGCTGTGGGAAGTACCCGAAATGCAACGTGTTGACGTGGCTAAGGATGTTTATGAGACAATGATAAATGCCGGCATAAGCGATAAATTTGTATCGCTAGGACTACACAATGCTGTAATGAACCTCCACAGAGGCTGTAGTCGGACCGGCACAACTAAAGAAGCACCCAATTAAAACCAAAGAAAGTCAGGAAAACGGGATTAGCGACCCTTATATTTGGACTATGTATATCCATCTGGGAATCTAGCTTGCGAGTTCAATACTCTCATTCCATTGTTTTTAGAAAATTATTACTGACCCAAGTTTCGACTAGGGACAAAATAGTAGAGGAAGTAAGGAGTCGGGATAGGGAGTTCGTTTTCGGTGATGAATGTTCTAGGGTAGGAGATTGTCATGCGAGTTAGGGGTTAGGGATTCGGGAATAAGAGTTCGAAAGGTGGAAGTTGGGAAGCAGGAGTTAGCTCGGACGTTTAATTTTTTAGCTTGTAATGCAAAGTTGGGGGAAACGTCTCAATGTTAAACCCCATTGACGGCTTTTCAGGCTATCCTTGGAGGAATCATGCTACATCAAACGGTGATGGCCTTTGTTGTGGCAGGAGAGAATGTCGATTATGTTGGGGTCGAATATATAGCAGTACTGCGTCTTCGAGAATATCGCATTATCTAACCCTAGCGCTGATCCTTATCCTATGTTCTAGTCCATTCACGGAGGATGTTACTCCGCGAAGTGACCGGTCAGTTCACGGAGTCCCACCCTCCGGGAACGGACTGGTCACTTTGCAGAACGTACACACTCTGTGCTAATTATGCTCAATCAAAAAAACAATTACTTCGTGCACCTCCACTTATCCCATCCCCAATCTCTCATTACCTTGTTCGCAAGCTCGCTCGGCCGGAGGCGAATTAAGCTCTAGTAGCTAGGCACGAGACAACTGCTCAGCTATCCGAAGTTTGCACGTGTTTAATACCACTGCCCTATGAATCTTAGCGAGCTTTCAATAATGATCACACCCTTTGAGCAAACTCCACCACAAGCAAACAGGTTTGGTGAAGGCTGGAAACCCTTACAGAGCACATATTTTCTCAATTTACTACGACTGACGAACTCTTTTTTAGTTGTCGATTTGGGTGCTGAGTTCGGAGACTCATTACCTCAGAGTAACACTAGAAAATCGATCACCAAATCGATGATGTTATTCGACTAACCCCCTCTTGTATCTGACGGGGGCTGGAACGTGGAACGTGAGCTTATGCAAGGTTGTGCTTGCGGCACCAACAACAGTACAATGTTCCGCCAAAAACCCGACAGTAACCGCTTGAAGTCTTCGTTCCTCATCTTGACCCAAACGAATCCGGTTTTTAGCGCCATCCTAAAGCACAAATTCGGCGAGCTGAGGTTCAGCGTCGTCGTTCAGAACTGGCCTCGAATCAGCTCTCAATTACACTATGAAAACGGAAGCGACAAAAAGGGAATAGTGTTGTGAGGGAATGGAATTGTGAGAGAGCTTGGAGACATCACTCCACACAAAGGTCACAGGTCAACCTGGTGAAAATTTCAACACCATGGGTTTGGGCTGGGTTTGCATGGAAAGAAGAGTTTAGGGTAAAGGAAATACAGTTTATATGGGGTGCTAAGTAAGTCAGGCAAAATTTATGGTGTAAAGTGAACAAGAGTGATCAGGTCAAGCTGGCAATGACCCAGATCAAGCTGACAATGATCAAGATCGAGTTGGATCAGTTTCGGGTTAATGCTGCAGTGGGTGCAAATGTGGTGGAATTTTAAAAAAAAAACTCGGCATTGACTCAGGTAGATGTAAACTAATACCCCCCAAAAGCTCAGCTCTCTGGAGATAATTTGAATTTTTGGTCGGGTGATGTCTGTTACGGGGGTTCTTAGTCCCAATAATCAATACAATATTTATTGAACTAAGTACAACCGCCTATCTAAATATCTCTTTCTCTCCTCGTCTTATCCTAAGACTCAACTTCTCGTTCCTGAACAACGAGAACTCCCGATCTCAACCTATGGCACAGACCGTCTCCTCTGGAGATATAAATCAAGTTCCCTCGTTGGAATAAGGGTCCTCGGAAAACTCCTCGAATGGTAACAACCCGGTATTCAGATACCGTAGTACCAGGTAGTCGATGTTCTCGAGCTGAGCGAAACGTAAAACCACTTGGTAGGTGTGGATTAAATTGTGCTCTTGTAAACTGAACAGAAGATTGCCGAACAACTCTACAACCCGCTGCAGTGCGTATTCGTATGGTGTATATCTGTGACCAGGCATACAGGTGGTAATCGCGTAAATTGATTAAGGAACAAATAGTGGCTACTATTTCCTTTCAGATAGGTAGATGGATAATAGATAGAATTCTTAATAATATTTTAAGATCGTCTTCGGTGTTCTCTGAAAACTAATCTGTTCGCTGATGATCCTGAAAATCCTTCGACCAACCTTGGCTCTTTATAGCCGTTGCTCGCTCTTAGGTGTGATAGTGTTATCCGGCCACGCCCCCTAAGCGCCCAGTAATAACTTACCACAACACCCTCAGGTAATTGTGTCTCTGCAACGTGGTTTCAAAGCATTACGCTCCTGATAACAATCAGGCCATCCGTCACGCGATATCAGCTTACCCTTTCCTAACTCAGACATCTTTTGCAATCGTACGAGTCGGTAGTTGGAACATCTACCAACCAAGTTGATAATGCTTATCGCCTCTTAAATCCCTCACGTAGTGAGCGATTTAATTGCGTCATAGATTTAGTCGGCGACCAACCGATACTATGCCAACGTAGATTAATGACGCGTAAGCTCGTATCTGATACGAGATTACATTGCGATCCAGACAATCGAACTAACGAGTGGTGTTCGCTCTAGGCTCGATTGCCTACGTCATAAATGCCTCAGTCACGTCATGCTTAGGTCGAGACTATTCTCTAGACTGGAACGTGCCTCTCCGGATCCTAACCCGTTACAGGTAGGGGAGAAGAGTCCTCTTGATCGCTTTGACTTTCGACTGCTGTGTGCTGTTACAGCACATGTCCCGCAGAGTATCCAGAAGTGAACGAAGCACCCATGCTTCGCGCGACCAACATGAACCCCCGCTAAAGAGCATGTTGTTGACCACTTGAATGTACGCGCATAGGTGTTATGCATATCACAGATATGTATGCGCCTCGTAACTTTCAAATCAAGTATCATTATCGCTGCTAAGAGACAACCCCTAACATCACCCCCTTCTCTAAGCCCGGTGACCCCAACGGTGCTCTGTCTCTTTTTTAAACATAAATCAAATAGCTTCACCTACGATCTCCCTTCACGATCCTAGACCTCGATATCCTTTTTCCTTTTCATTTTTCAAACCTCGCGTCTCTTTCCTTCCCAAAATCCTTCGCGTAAAAATCTTCCAACAACGCCATACCATTTTCCGCTATATTGTCATATGTTTCCCAAGTATTTTCCTCCTGCGTAAAACCTTTCCATTTAACTGGAAACACATGGTGTTTGGGATTTCCATCGGAAGGTCCGCTTGCTACTATTGATTCCATCACCCATTCTTCGCCGTCGGCTTCGACTTCGATCACCTGTTTCTTAGGGTCGGTCCCTTTATAGCGTTCGAGTAATTCAATATTAAAAACTGGGTGAATCTTCCAGGAATCTGGTAGTTTTAATTTGCAGTATCGTTGGTTGCTTCCTACGGATAAGATTTCAAAAGGTCCAAACATCTTGTCTTCCAACTTCTTGCAACGGTGTTTCGCTCTAATATTTCGTCCGTTGAGCATTGCAAGTTCCCCCTTTTTAAACGGCTCCATATCTTTCCTTCTCTTATTTTAATTTTTCCTCATAGACTTCATTGCCGATTCCAACCGGTCCTTAAGACTCTGATGAACCGAATTCATATAATGACCGTATAATTCCGAAGCCGGGTTTCTGAACTGAATCTTCGTTGGCCATGACGTTCGTGGTTCGAAACCGTAATTAGCGTAGCATGGGGATATTTTAGTAGCCGAATGCTTTGAATTATTATAGGCGTATTCTGCCATCGCTAGCATCGACGCCCAATCATTTTGTTCGTAGTTACAATACGACCGTAAATAGGATTCGATTACTTGGTTAATTCGCTCCGTCTGTCCGTCCGTTTGGGGATGATATGCTGTGGACATACTGCGCTTAGTTCCCAAGTGATTATAAAGGTCCATGAAGAAACTTCCTGTGAACGTTGTATCCCTATCCGAAACTACATCTTCTGGGAACCCATGGTATTTCCAGATATTTTCCCAATATGCTCTCGCGACCGATGGCGAATCCTTTTTCTTTATCGGGATAAAATGAGCCATCTTTGTGAACCGATCTACCACTACCAGAATCATTGTTGCTCCTTCCGACTCCGGTAGGTCAGTGATCAAGTCGGTACTGATATGTGTCCATGGTTTGCATGCTAACTCTAAGGGATGCAAGAGGCCATGCTTCGCATGTCTTGAGGCTTTCGTCCTTTGGCAGTTATCACATTCATTGCAGTACTTCCGTACATCGCGTTCCATATTGGTCCAATGAAAGTTCCTGGATATTAACTCAAGCGTTCGTTCTCTTCCGAAATGTCCTGCTACCTTCGAGTCGTGTTCCGATTGAATGATTCTCTGCCTAATTCCTTCGGGCGCATAGATTCTATTCTTCCAGCAGAGCAAGTCATCTGTTATCGTAAAATTTTTGTCAATATTCCCTTTCGTTGTTACTTGCTTACACAACTCCCTATATTTCTCATCCAACCTAGCTTTCTCCTTTAGTCTTTCTTTGGCTTCTGGTAATAACTGATCCATATCCATAGCGGAAACCTGAATTGTTTCGTAGTCGTTATCCAAGTCAACTTCCATGGCTCCAACCTCTAACCATTGTTCTTTATCCAGCATCGACTGACTTGTGGCCGATGTTGTACCCCCTCCATTAGAGGTGAACTCCGGGCACCTGGATAATATATCGGCTTTAGCATTGGAGGAGCCCTTCCGATAAAGCAAACGGAAATTATATTGCTTGAGTTCCTCGGACCATCTGGCTTGTCTTCTATAAAGTAAAACTGCCGTCTTAAAATACGTAAGATTTTGATGGTCGGAATAAATCGTTGTTTCATCTATTGCTCCCTGCAAGTAATGCCGATTTTTTCGAAGTGAAAATACCACAGCTAGCATCTCTTTATCGTATACGTCGTGATTGAGTTCAGCTGGGGTAAGTTTTCTTGAAACGAATCTGCCAGGATGTATCTTGCCATCATCAAATTTTTGTGACAAAATTCCTGCTATAGCGAAGTCTGAAGCATCTGTTTCTAGAAGCGCTGGTCTGTCTGGGTCGTAATGTCTAAGAATTGGAGTTTTGCCGGACGTAAACAATATTGTTACCTTAAGGAATGCCGTCTCTTGTGCTTCTCCCCATTCGAATTTAAAATCTTGTCGAAGTAAATCCGTAATTGGTGACACAATAGCGGAAAAATTGTGGATGAACCTTCGGTAAAAATTCCACAAACCCAACAGCTGTTGGACTTCCTTCCTGGACGTAGGTCGAGGCCAATCCACTATTGCTCTTGCTTTTTCGGGATCCATTCGTAACCCTGATCCACTAACAATAAAGCCCAAGAAAGGGGTCCCCGTGGCGTCGAAGATACATTTATCTATTTCGATGCACATATGGTTGTCCATTAACAGTTGAAAAACCTTCGAAACTTGTCGATGGTGCTTCTGTCGGGATCCTTTCGTGGCTATTAAAATATCGTCGATGTAAGCGACGACTACCATTCCTTCATCTTCATCGATATGTACTTCGGTTTTTATAACCAATTCGATGCCGAGTAAAGGTCGTAAGATCCTATTAATTTCTCTTTGAAATGTTGCTGGTGCATTGCATAACCCAAAAGGCATAACTGAATATTCGTAAAGACCAAACTTAGTACGAAAAGCCGTATATTTTTCGTGTCCCAAGGCCATTCTAATTAAGTAGAAACCTGACTTCAAATCTACTTTGGTTATATGCGATGCTCCCAGTACTCTGGCCGATAACTCTTCCATTATTGGTAAAGGTGTTCTATCTTTCTTTGTATAATCATTTAGGTGTCGATAATCGATACAAAGTCGTAATCCGCGACCGTTAGGTTTAGGTACGAACAATATAGGACTTCCAACCGTACTCTTGGACGGTCGAATCTTTCCTTCCTTGATCATTGTATCCAGATATTGGACTAAAAGCTTCTCTTCTTCTTGCGACAATTGATAAATAGATCCCATTCGTAGTTTATCGTCGGATCCTAATAATTCAATTCGATGGTCGCATCCTCTATTATCTGGTAACTTTTCTGATTCCTTTGGATCGAATAATAACAAAAACTTATGATAGCATGTTGGTAACTTCTGTGCTATCGATGGATTATTCGTGACTATTGCCCCTATATGAATAGCCTTTTCATTGAGCGCAACCCGTCTATCGTAAGTGATTGTATATTCTGGATGAATCTTTCCATGATTATCACACTCCGAAGGGCACTCAGGAAAATGTAAATGGCTTGTTGTAGTTCCTCTTGCCTTATGTTTTTCCAAATACCAGGCAGGTATAAGGGCGTCATAATCTCCAGTTGTTTTAATGACTTCAAAGGTATGATCCTGTTCGTCATACATTCGGTGATTGCCGAAGGATACTCCCAACGGAATGGTGAACAAGTTCTCCGTTTTTATTCCCCCGTTCTCACTGGTTTCTGTCTTTTGACGACCGGTATCGAAAAAGCTTTCGCTGCCTCGGGAGATATAACAAAGGATGTACTTCCCAAGTCTAGCATGCAGCGTAGCGGAAGTACTTTCCCTCAAAATCGATGAAGAATCGGTAAATTGGTCTCTTCCCGATCTTCGTTGCTGAAACCTTTCGGATCTTGGGGTGGAGGACTGGTTGATAATAGACATAATCGGTAGATGAATTGATTTTCTTGGGGAACCTCTGTAGAGGCTCCGAGGCTTTTCTTTTTGTCATTGCTATCCTTTCGACAATAGCACAACCACAACGGGTTGAGGATTCTTTGGTAATATAATTAAATAGTTGATGTATTGGTATGTAATTGTATTCCCTGACGGACCGGCCGTTTCGATCTTCTGATCATCCTCAGAGGGAACGAAAAAAAAAGAGAAAAAAAAGAATAAAACATAAATAGTCCGACCTATCCATCAGATGATTCTGGCGAATCCCACCAGTTTCCTTCGTCTTGTTGTTCCTCCAATTCCTCTTCTTCGGTATTATCCAAGAACTCCGAATCTTCTGTTTCACTATCAGACGTTTCCGATTGTGAGTCTTCAGACTTCATCGGTTTGCGAGTCTTCATCGTCGGATTCGCTTTCCTGCTCAGGTAACCCTAATGGCGCCACTTTCATTTTTTGGTATTCCTTCGCTTTCGGGTAGGTAGCCGTTCCCTTATCCAATTTTATGGGTCTGACGCAGTCTTTTACCCTATGGTTCCCTTTCTATCGGATGGCCACGCGCACCTGAAGCACTCTCCGGCAGATTTTCTTCTCTGTATCTCCAAGGACTCTATCCCTTCAGTCTTGGATTATCTCTATTCGATCTGCGCTCGGATCGATCGCTGGTGGATTTTCTTTCGACGCGGTCTCTGCTGTTCTTTTTAGGTCGTTTCTCTTTTCGATCCAATTTATCTTTTCGAAACTTATCGAGAGATTTTTCCTTGATTCTGAACTGAGCTTTCAAGCCTAAATTACTCCTTGCTGCTTCCCATTTTTCCGCAGTTCGTCCTGCGTTGGTAACAATCGACATAATTTCTTGGTCTGTTTTTCCAGTTAGGTCCACGGTATGCATTTGTTCCAGGATCTTCGCTGGTAATCTCTCCAAGATCAACTTCTTTAATGCCGCTCCCGTTACCAAGGCCTTATCGTTATGAGTCTGTATTTGGGTGAACATATCCCTAATACAACCCTCATATCGTACTTTCTCAAGTTCGCAATAAGCTTCATCCCTGGCATCCTTGTCCTCGAATCTTAATGTAAGGGCGTTAATATACCCCGTCATAGATTTGGGATATAATCCCGACAAGGTTCCCTTCAACCATTGGATATGCCATGAAGCTGCATAACTGTCCATTAAAGAACCAATCCAGTCGATGGTCCTCTCATCTTCTGGAAACTTTTCCGGTTGGTCCCTAATATAGACCTGGACTAAAACCCACCAAGTATCAAAATCTTCTCCGGCTTTTCCGTAGAATTTTTTGGGTTCCTTAATCTTGATAGGTTTGGCGAACTCTAAATCCTTAATTCGCCTTCTTCTTCTTGACATTCTTCCTGCGCCGTGTCCTCCGTGATCAGATGGCGGTGGATCCGGGGGTGGTTGAGGTCCTCCTCCTCCGCCTGCTCCGTCGGCTGCTTCATCTCCAGCTCCACTGGCTGCTTCACCTCCAGCTCCACCGGCTGGTTCATCTCCAGCTCCACCGGCTGTTTCATCTTCTCCTAAACCTCCCCTAAGCCTGTAACTCCACGAATACTCGCTTCCAGTATCCCTTAGACTCGATACTGATGGAGAATTTAAGGCCGCGGCTCTTTGTGGATGCATAACTGATTGGGTTCCCGAAGGTCCTGCGAAAACTTGTCGTTCTATTCTCGGCGTTGAATCTGAGAACTTATATTGATCCATCGCGGTAGTTAGTCCCGTATTAATTTCGGCTATGGAATTCATTGCCTCTTCCATTGCCGCCTTATGCTGTCGTAGCTCCGGCTTAGTCGGGACCTGTTTGAGTGATTCCGTAATAGCGGCCACTACTGTAGTAACATCGTCTATTTTCTTGGATAACGTTGCAACTGATTTTTGAAGGGCCTGTACAGACACCTTCTGTGCAAAATTTGCAAGACCCATGTCGGTAATCTTTTTGGACTGAGCCTCCATTTCTTTCGTCAAGCCACTGAACATATCAGTAGCTTCTTCTACTATCTGATTGTCCTGTCCTTGTAAAATGTGAACACTTGATCGTACTTCTTCCAACACTGGTTGCTGAAAGTTCATCATGGATCCGACTCCTTGCACTTCTGAGTCTATGCTAGATTTTTCAGTCTGAAGACGGCTTTCCATAATCATAATCCCGTTTCTCATGGAATCAAAATCTTGTTTTAAAAGATCTTTTTCTTCGTTACATGCCTCGATAGCATGGACGATTTGTTGAGCGAGTTCCGATAACTGTTTTTACACTAAGTCGGTACTCGGTTCCAGCATCTCTATTTCCCCCTGTCCTTCTGGGGCTTCCTCTGGCTCCTCTTGCTCTGTTAGTAGCAAGTAATCCCTTCGGGTGTCCTCTATCCTTCTTTGATACTCTAGACACCATTCTGGGACAGTCCTTGCCGTTGGGGATCGAGCCTTCTGCACTCTCGACGAGCTGGGGGCCAGAGCCTGGCTGGTGAACGTCAATCGTCTTCGAGGGGCCGTCATTTCGAACTAAATGACTATAATCAGGTGGTGGAATGAGTCTGTTTAACTCGACTGAAACTTCGTCCCTATGCGGGCAACCTTCCAGCTGACAATGGTCGATACAATGACTCTGTAGAATATAAGAATTCCTTCCGCCAATCTTGCCCACAAAGTTATAGCTATAGCACTCCGACAAGAGGTTACACTTCTGGCAATACACCGCAGGATTTTCTTCCTCGGTACTGTATAACTGGCAGCTGACACAAAAGCAGCTCTTTCTCTGGCAGTGTTTGCTGCAGACTCTCCGACACAAATAAATGCAACAAAAGTTGTCTTCGCACCTCAGGCACTCCGTACTCATATGATATATTGACCCTTGGTTTGTCAATTATGATGAGGTGTAACCCTGGTCTCTGAGGATGTCGGTAGAAATATGCTCCGGTCTTGTAAAGTTCCTTATACAGGTGCAACAGCTCTTCCGTCATGTAAGTCGAAGCTGATATTGCAAAATACTCCTCTCTCAGATAACAGTGTAGAGTACTTAAAATATTATACTGTTACGGGGGTTCTTAGTCCCAATAATCAATACAATATTTATTGAACTAAGTACAACCGCCTATCTAAATATCTCTTTCTCTCCTCGTCTTATCCTAAGACTCAACTTGTGGTTCCTGAACAACGAGAACTCCCGATCTAAACCTATGCCACAGACCGTCTCCTCTGTAGATATAAATCAAGTTCCCTTGTTGGAATAAGGGTCCTCGGAAAACTCCTCGAATGGTAACAACCCGGTATTCAGATACCGCAGTACCAGGTAGTCGATGTTCTCGAGCTGAGCGAAACGTTGAACCACTTGGTAGGTGTGGATTGAATTGTGCTCTTGTAAACTGAACAGGAGATTGCCGAACAACTCTACAATCCGCTGCAGTGCGTATTCGTATGGTGTATATCTGTGACCAGGCATACAGGTGGTAATCGCGTAAATTGATTAAGGAAGAAATAGTGGCTACTATTTCCTTTCGGATAGGTAGATGGATAATAGATAGAATTCTTAATAATATTTTAAGATCGTCTTCGGTGTTCTCTGAAAGCTAATCTGTTCGCTGATGATCCTCAAAATCCTTTGACCAACCTTGGCTCTTTATAGCCGTTGCTCGCTCTTAGGTGTGATAGTGTTATCCGGCCACGCCCCCTACGCGCCCGGTAATAACTTACCACATCACCCTCAGGTAATTGTGTCTCTGCAACGTGGTTTCAAAGCATTACGCTCCTGATAACAATCAGGCCATCTGTCGCGCGATATCGGCTTACCCTTTCCTAACTCAGACATCTTTTGCAATCGTACGAGTCGGTAGTTGGAACATCTATCAACCAAGTTGATAATGCTTATCGCCTCTTAAATCCCTCACGTAGTGAGCGATTTAATTGCATCATAGATTTTGTTGGCGACCAACCGATACTATGCCAACGTAGATTAATGACGCGTAAGCTCGTATCTGATATGAGATTACATTGCGATCCAGACCATCAAACTAACGAGGGGTGTTCGCTCTAGGCTTGATTGCCTACGTCATAAATCCCTCAGTCACGTCATGCTTAGGTCGAGACTATTCTCTAGACCGGAACGTGCCTCTCCGGATCCTAACCCGTTACAGGTAGCGCAGAAGAGTCCTCTTGATCGCTTTGACTATCGACTGCCGTGTGCTGTTTCAGCACATGTCCCGCAGAGTATCCAGAAGTGAATGAAGCACCCATGCTTCGCGCGACCAACATGAACCCCCGCTAAATAGCATGTTGCTGACCACTTGAATGTACGCACATAGGTGTTATGCATATCACAGATATGTATGCGCCTCGTAACTTTCAAATCAAGTATCATTATCGCTGCTAAGAGACAACCCCTAACAATGTCCCCAAGCTCTTTCACCTCACTTTTCTTAATGATCTCAATTTGGATCAGACTCACCATTTCGGTTAGTATGAAATCACGTGAGATCAAGGGCTGGGGAACGAGGCCAGTTCAGAACCCTGCCTAGTGAGCACAAAATTGACACTGATGTGTTAATTGAATGTAGAGGAGAAGTTTGAAAATTGGACGATTGCCACTTTGTCCCCTCAATACACAGTACGCAATTTGTTTTCTGTTTGCTGGCGCTTCAGTTGATGGTTAGAAGCATCATATTGAACGCCACTTGTCTCACATCAGCAAAAAGTGGAACAGGTATTGTGAGCATTCTGAGCATTTTGAAGGGTTTTGAGAGTGAAGTTCGCATTTGGTCGATTTTGTCGGGTCCAGTTATACGAATTATACTCAGTGATATTGCATCCACAATTTGACGGGATTTTCAAACTTGGTATAGTGTTCCAAAATAGGTATAGCCTAGTTGGATACATTTT
>Ga0307512_10002267_pt1 | contig 24922 bp, 20 predicted proteins | sample 14_EM_MG_FD_200267 | JGI IMG/M metagenome (GOLD analysis project Ga0307512, IMG submission 200267) | Populus trichocarpa ectomycorrhiza microbial communities from riparian zone in the Pacific Northwest, United States - 14_EM | ecosystem: Host-associated > Plants > Roots > Unclassified | place... | reverse complement strand
AACGTCCTTCACCGCCTGCCACACACTAATGTCACAAGGATACCTTCATGAAATGGTGAAGGAGACTTACGCCGAGCAAGACCCCAAAAGCTGCAAGTACTGCCTTTGAAGGTGGCAATGGCTATCGAACGTTCTTTAGGGGCAAGAATGGAAATGAGCGACTCGCGGCTTACTATACTGATACCTTCACCAAGAACGGTGCTGGTAGAAAGCGTGTACAGGACCTGCACCACACCCTTCAGTGATTTCGTCATCTTTCCGTCTTCTCCTCTGAATTTGCGGAATCGTCGTGCATGTTCTTGAATAGCCTCGGAAATTGAATCGACAGAATTGCAGTTTTCGAGTTGTTTGACGAGGGGATGGTGCTGATCTAACTTCGTTCCGGACCGCTTTGCATAGTCTTCCAGGGCAGCGTTGAAGATCGACTCGAAGGACGGGGATGAGGAGGGTTGACTCATACCGCAAACAAAAGAGATGTGGGCAATGAAAGAGGAAGTAGTCTGGGGTGAGCCTACGCGAGATAGACCCTGGATTGCAGTGGTAGGGTGTTGATTGAAGGGATGTGGTCTACCTCGCACGTTGTCATCGATAACGCCCAAGGAGACTCGAAGTTTCCCACAAGGACACACAATTGGAAAGCATTTCAACTCCAGTAGCGCCCGGAAGTTTTTCGTCCGCTAGGCGCTCATACATGCTCCACGTGTATAAGTTATAAGCATTGTGAGGGATATCAGGGATATTAGGACATAGCGGAAGCTTGAGTCAGTGTGTATGATTGTGTCAAAATATGAGTATCCCATCGTGGTGGGTATGCCAAATGTGGTCTTCCATCACTGAATCATTTGTGCCCTGTTTCTTTTTTTTTTTTCTTTTTTTTTTGAAAGTGTTATATTACTGGTAATTTATCTATGTAGCTAGCTAGATTCCAATAATAAGTGCCTAGTGGTGGGAGACGTGGTCAGCCCCACTGAGCGCGCTATAGCCGGTCCTCAGGTCCGGTGTGAGGGAAAAATGTGTTTATGCACACCCCTGGTTAGGGGTAGTGTGGGGCTCAAAACACATGTTCCTCAGGTCTCAAGTACGCTATGCAGTCCTACCCACTAAAACCTCACTATGGTTTATCCAATTCAGTGGGAGGGCTCTTTCCTTGTCAAGTATTGGCTCCCAGGTGTTTACCACAAGGTTGGTAAACCCATTTTCTCTTTTTATTCTTGTAGCGGTTATCTTATTGTTGGTGAGTCTCTTGTTGATGTGACAGAGCCACCAGTTTCTGATTTCGTTTTCGTGTAGGTGTTTTTCTTGGATTACTCTTTCACATCATAGGATCCATATGAGGTATGCCGCTTCCGATATGAGGATTGTAGGAGTTGGGTTGGGCCCTGGTGCGCCATTTTCCGTTCTCTTTGTTCGTCTCGTTGCTCATCGTCCGTCATCATGGTTATACAGCCACAGCCAAGGATGGTTCCCAGGTTGATTTCTGGCCAGGGAGGGGATCGATGGGGCCATAGACCTTTTGCGAGGGTCCATATCAGTTGAGTCGTTTGCTCTCTACATTGTGTTAGGATATGGCTCATGTCATCCGTCATGTTGCAGGTAGCACAGATTTCTCTGTCCTCACGTCCTTGGACGTCTCTCCACCTTTTTCCCATTATGAACGCATCGTGCATCGTTTTATAGAGGAACTGTTGGATGATCGGACGTATTACTGGTTTTTGTGTACCACACCAGATCGCCTCATCAGTTTCTTCTTGGTTTGTTACTTGGTGTATTGCGTCTTGGGTGAGTCTTAAGTTGTTCCTTGTGGAGTTCCTCGGTTTCGGCTTTTTTCTTTCCAGTATTCCTCTATACGCCATCACTTGTATTAGTGTCGCCAATTTGGCACCTTGTACATCGAATTCCGGTGGAATCTCAAGGTCCAGTTCATCTGGGTCGTGTTTGTCTGCACCCAGCTTTGTGAGGCGGTTGCTTTCTTCGTTTCCCACTGTGCCGTTATGGCCTTTTATCCATTGGAAAGTCGTCTTCGCGGTCCTGAGTCTTAGGAGGTGAGCAGCTTTTTTAAATAGTGGTGTGTTTTTTATATTTATCCATCCGTCGTCTTCCCATTGTTTTAGGTTAGCCGTGAGGCCTTCAATGACATATTTGGAGTTGGTTACTATCTTTAAGGGCTGGTAGGGCGCTGTTGCTGCAACTGCAGCTATTACTGCCGCAATTTCGCCTACTTGGTTGGACTGGGTGTCTCCCAGTATTCGGAGGGCAAGGTTCCTCGGGCTGTCATTGTCAAACCATATTCCGCTCCCGCATCTGGCATTTTGCTTGCCGTTATTCATGCACGTGCCGTCCGTGTATACCATTATCTGCCTGCATCAGGGGATTGGACCATGGTGTCTGTATCTTCTGGCTACTAGGTTTGTGGTTTTATTTGGATCCGTGAATATTCTGAAGCATTCTGCTAGGTCCTCTTTACATGTGATCAATGCATCAAATATGACTTTGTCGTCGTTTTCTCTTGCAGTCCTATTCCTTTGCGCTCCCGATTTCGTCAGTGAGAGGCCATCTGGTGCGTCTTGCCTTATTGGGTTATATTTGGGTGGGATGAGGTTACTTCTGGTTAGCGCTTCTTTGGCGCATCGCTGTGGGTTCCTGCAGCCTTTCCCTTTGTCTATTGTGCATTCTTGGCACTTGCATTCTTGGGTCGTTCTATGCATTGGGAATTGTAATGGGTGTCGTATTCTTGCTGATATTTTCATCAGGTCTGCTACTTTGGCAATGTTATGCTTGTATCTTAGGCACCTAGCTTGCAAGCTATTCATTGGTCTGTGTTCTTCTTTGTGGAGGTGGTACCAAGCCGGTAGTTGGTTCAGAAGGTGCGGGGTGATTCTTATGGCATCCATGTTCGCATGGTATTTGTTTGCTACTTTGATCATTCTTCTGATGTCGTCGTTTAGGATGGATCCCCTTGGGCCCTGGAGAGGGATTTTCCATGCTTGTAGGAATGGGTTATCTCTCACGTCTTCGACTGGGTACTTGGGTGTGGATGCGAATAGAATATGGTCTGTCACAGCTGCCCATTGTTGGCGTGACGCCGTGAAGTTGAGGTACACTTTCAACCATATGATTTCGATTGTGTCGTTTCATGATTCTATGTCTAGAAGGTTTAATCCTCCTTCGCTTATCAGGCGTTGTAGGGTTGCCATTGCTATTTTTGGTTTGGTATCTTGTCCCCATATGAATTCTTTAATGAGTTTATTTAGGGCTTTTATTATTGTGGGTGGCATCCCTTGTGCCTTCGTTAGGAATTGCATGTGCCCCCCAATAATCGCTTGGACTAACAAACGTTTACCGTTTAAGGTGGGGTGCACTCTTTCCCGGAGTTTGAGTTTTGCTCTGATGGTGTTCAATATCGGTTCCCAGGGTGCTATGTCGTTTACGTTGTTGCCTATCCAGGCCCCAAGGATTCTCACTGTGTCGCCGTCTCAGGCTATTTGGATCTCGTTGGGGAGCTGTGTGGCGTCCTCTTGGTTTATTTTCCTGGATTCTACTACATTGACCCTGTGTCTTATGGAACCCATCAGTATGATTTCTGTCTTTTCGATGTTGAAGCGAGCTCCTGAAACATCGCACCACTCTTTCAGGATTCTTTGTACATGGTCGAGTCTATCATCTTTGTTTAGGAAGAGGCTCATGTCATCAGCAAATAATTTGTGCCCCTGTTTCGGACTGGATCGGCAGTCGGCGTCCAAGTGTCGTCACAATTATGATTGGTTGGATGTTCAACATTCAACGTTCAACATTGAACTTGAATGGAACCGCATGTATCACTGACACCCGGTCTCTGATCACGCACACGACTGGGATACCTGACACGAAAAAAAGTGATCAGTATGGCAGAGTGGCACGGTTATAAATATAAATGGGAAATAGTCATCGCGAATCTGTTTCGCGATGATTGACTGACGCTTCCAAATCCATCCAACTGGGCCAACCTCGGATATCGGGTCAAGGCCCCAGCCAATCAATCTCAGGTTTTCTCTTCGATAATCTCACCAGTTTCGATGTACCTCATTATCGTACACTTGCATGGGACTGCGCCTACATGCAACCTGACCCAAAGACGATGAAGTTTGAGCATGAGGTACAGAGCACTTCGACAAACAAAGACGAGCCATGCGATTCACACGTACAAAACCCTACCTCATACTTGATTTGAAAGGGAACGCCCCGAAGCAGTAGGTGGGTGAAGGTAAAGCAGCAACGGATGGCTTGAAGAATGTCAAACCGAGCGGGTGTCGCGACCGGAATATGCATGAGTGGTACGGTTGGTACACACGAGAAACGGCCTCAGGCCGCACAAGCCATTACAACGAGAATAGTAGGTGGGTGGTCCATGGAACGACCGCACCTTAACCCGCTCGTCTTAGACACCCTCCTCATCACTCCTCCCTAAACATCAGCAGGATAGTTCCCTTATCTCCCTGACAAGAAAGACTGGCTGAGGTGCTTCGGAAAAACAGTAAGTTGATCATCGCAACACTGGGCGTATTGGCAAGCAGCAGTATACCAAGTCCGTGTGAGCACCACGCCGTGTGCCTGACTCATCGGTGGTAGCATGTAATTTCTGATACGGGTATTCGTCATCGTCCTGACCATGGTGCGGAGGTGTTAGACACAAGCACGAATGAAGAGGTGCTCATACGCTACTGGGCAGTACGGAGACGGAAGGCGTGGCACAGGGAGGGAGAACGTGTTGAGGAACGCGGACGGCATGAGAGCAAGTGGGCGCCCCTGGTGTGACTCCGAACGCCGCCGTACATTGTACGCGTTCAAGTGTCGCCTGGTTCAACATTGTGCTACAACGAATGAGAGCCGAGTCAGGGGTCAGGTAGAGTCACCTCGTCCGATGTCACCTCAACTACCTCCTGCCTTTTCCACAGCCCCAAGTCGCCAGGACACCCTGCTGTAACCGTGCCAGTGCACCTGCGGGCCCGCCTGCGAAGGTCGTCTAGAGAATCTGCACGCTACGCACAGTATCGACGAATTTTCGATTGTATAGGGAGTCCTGCGGGTGCTCGCAAGTATGCTCGAAATGTATGCGTTGTCTGTTGTGATAAGCGAAGCATGTACAAGGAAGGCGAGAAGGAAGAAAGGACACATCATACGCTTGGTGTCGAGAAGCCGAACAGGCGCAATCCCGTCTTGTGCTAAGCATCCGCGGAGGTATGACCTGCTCCAATGACATGCCCAACACGGAAATGACCTGCCACAAGGCATAGTTCCAAAGAGGAGGGGGGCACGACGTCGTAGGCCCCGTTAGACACAATATTGGAGGGAAGCGGATCGTTGGAATAGCAGACATATAGAGCACGCATCGTGTGGTGGACGGGAGGGAAGGGGATACGATGCGCGAGGAATTGTTGGATTTGGATATAGCCAGCGTTGGATTGAATTCCAGTGCTGTGCAGCACGACGGATGCGTGCATCGGATGCAAAAGAAATGACAGCGAATTTTTTCGTCGGGAGTTACCGGAAACACGGGCCAAACGCCGAAACCCCAAAGAATTTTCGCTGGTTCCGTGATCTGCGACCACCTCATCAACATCATTTTTTGTTGGCCTACGGGAGCAAGTGCAGGCACTCTAGATGAATCAAGGATGGCTGTATCATTCAAGGCTGAGTGCTGAACGCTCAGCGCTTTGGATTGCATGGGAAGCCAACAACCTCCCTTCAGGAATTGCCAATGTGTTGTGGTGCTCATGTTCGCGGTACCTGCCGATATCCATATGTCGCAATTCATTTCCGGTGTTTGTAAGTTAGAACATGCGAGATCTGCGTCAAGCTTCTCATCGATTCTACGGTTTTTTATTGACTTCTGCGCTACTTGATTTCGATCACCCTGATCTGCCGTGGTCACCTGTACGTCTGTCGAGTCGTGTCCTTCTTCAGTTTTCTGGCGCAGCTTCGAGGTACCGGACAAAGCCTTCCTCATGAGGGTGAGAATTTTACTCCGTCGTGCTCTGTGACCACTTCTGTGACTTCTTCCAGAGCTAATGTCAACCCGGCATTTCTCATAACATGGAAAGTGTCAAGCCTGTCGCTACAGTCGTCGACTCCTTGGCGCCGACGGGTTACATACGACGATTCACGCCAAATGGTGCGTCAACTCATCAGTTCTAAGATAGCCCATTATTCCGCCCATATACCCATTGTTGTATTCGCCTCATTCGCCCTGGTCCTCTTGCTCAAGCGCTCAAGGTTAGCCAATCCTTTAATTTGACGGCAAATCCGGTTAACCTTTCTCACTTGCCCCACTGTAGCCTCTGAACCCAGAGTTCTCGAGATTCAATAACCCCGGGCTTGATGCAGAGATATACCAACATGACCCTCTTCCCACCTCAGAGGTAGGAACGACTCTCCGTCAGCTCTTTCCCCCCAGCCCATTTCCTCTTCGTTCCTTCCTTTATCACCGCTTTTATTAACAGCCACACAGTTCATCATTTTCGCTGGTGTGTCGTCGGTCTTTTTCTCCACCTCATGTCGCTACCTAGTGGACACCAGAGGGTCGCCGCATACTGACCAGTTCCACGAGTAAGTATTCACGACCTGGAACGGGTTGATGTGCGACTTTAAAACCATCTTACAAGCGCAGGATACCACCATCTCCCCGCTGACCTTCAACCAAGACGACACCCACATCGCGCGTCCGCAGATAAATCCAGAATCGTCAAGTACCCCCAGCTCAACATGAACAACCCCACGGTATGGACCGCATATCGAGAAGCCGTGCGTAGTCTCAGTTTCTCGCCCGATGACGTGCGCTTCGCTTCAGCCAGCGACGACTCTACCGTGCGCGTCTGGTCTTTGCCGAGGGTCGATAAGAATGCGTTCTGACTAGTCGCGGATGGGACGTCAAGTCCGCCAAGTGTCATTCAACGATCGCCCTCCTCATGTCCGACAGCAAGGACAATCCTCAAGTTCTGGGATCCTTTCCCTAGAACCACGCTCACGGTGCTGTATGTACCTTATATTCTGCCCAGTGACATATGACAAACACATCGACGCGATATCCTCTAGCCATTGGCACAAGAATACGATACAAGCCCTCGCATGAGCTCCACATGCGGGCCTGCTCGCGAATGCATCACGTGACTAAATTGTGCGGGTATTCGATATTCGCTCTATGAGGGAGTGGGTTATCTTGCGTAGCCATAAGAAAGAAGTCTTCTGTCTGTCCAATTCTTTCACTTTGAGCTCCAAGAACTGACGCGTTGTTGGCGTCTTACCATGATATTGCCCTGCTAGTGGCATGGCACCCCGTGCACCCCATCCTTCTATCTGGTGGTTCCGAAGGCTCCATCACCCACTGGGATCTCTCCTCTCCAACACCGGGCACCCCTGCACCAGTTATCCCAACAGACCCATCATCCCCCACCAACCCCAGCACTGCCACTTCACCAGTATCACAGGCTGGGCCTGCCATCTCAGCTCCATCCCCAGCGCGATGCTCTCCAAAGCACACGACTCGAACGTCTGGGCTCTGACCTTCCACACACTTGGCCACTTATTCGTCTCTACCTCGCCGACCAGTATCCTGGTTTCCCGCGTGTTGTTGAATTTCTGCAGCAGGATGGAGAATCGTTGCAGAACCTGTAGGACTTCACCTGGGACGTGCGGTGGCGATTAAGTACCCCAGCCGTGCCGTGCTACCGTAACTTACAACTCGGAACGTGGCTCACAGCACCCGACGGGCGACCCAGTGCCGCGTTCAAAGACGCTATGGTAGCTGTCCGCGATCGCTTGTGGGAATTTTGATCCGTCGAATATGTCTACATCGTTGCGCACTACACTCAGGTCTGTTCCTCAGCTTTTCGTCAGCTGCTTATCTCATCGATAGGCCCGCATTCATTAGGCCGATGAAAGGATTATTATTGATAGACTTGTTTAATAATACTTTATTGTTAAACATGATAGTGCCCTGTGTGATCAACGTTGGGGCTTCTATGGGATTAGAATCCTAGGTTTACGGAAATTATGTTCATAGTATCGAGGCCACATACAGCATATGAATACTATGACAATAGTCCAACACAATGCCCTGGGCTTCTGGTCCGTAGCTATTGGGTGCTGTGATCCTCTGCCCCATACTCCAGTAACAACCGCATTACGTCCTGGCGTCGCCCGTAAAGTGCTGAAGCAGAAGCTGATGCTACCTGGAATGGTGTTCGACCCTTGTCGTCCCGTGCATAGATATCGGCGCCGTGATGGAGCAGCAACCGTACGCCATGGAGATATCCCTTTTCGGACGCGACATGTAATGGAGTTCGGTCCTTGGCATCTCGTGCATTCGCATCTACGCGCTTCTCGAGGAGCACCCGAGCAGCTTCTCCACTTCGCGAATTCATTACACCATGCAACGGAGTCCGATTCCTACTGTCCCGTGCATTCGGATCTGCGCGGTACTCGAGAAGAACCCGAGCAACCGCATCGTTACTCGCCCTATGTAATGGAGTCTCGTCGTCTTTGTCCTTGACATTGGGATCTGCGCCGTTTTCGAGGAGCACCCGAGGAATTGCCGCCTCTCCATACCACGATGCCAAGTGCAAGGCCGTGAGGGGGCCATTTTTACCTGAGTATTTCACGTCTGCGCCGTGCTTCAGAAGAACCCGAACCACTTCCACATGTCCGTTTTCCGACGCGCGCTCCAACGGGCTGTAGGTCCTATTGTCTCTGGTTTCCGGATCTGCGCCATGTTCAAGGAGGACTCGGGCGACTTCAGAATACCCCAGTCGAGATGCCACATTTAGTGGAGTCTCGTAGCGTTCAAAGGCCCGAGCGTTTACGTTCTGTGATCGCTCGACGATCAGAAACCGGGCAATGTCGCACAGGCCATAACATGCCGCATAATGCAAGGGAGTCGCCCTGGCCTGTGACGGACATTCGGAGCTGGAGTCCCCGGTTTGGCGCTCTGGATCGTGAATCCAGACCCAGATAGAAAGATGGTGCTTGGTTGGGTCAAAGAGACGTTTTATCCCATCTTGGAGCTTTGGCGATACATCCTCGAAGCGGGCATGGCACACCCAGTGCTCCGCAGCATACTTGGCGAGGGGAAACCGCTTCAGGCCATCCTTGGTGATCCCTTCATCGATGTGTAGTAGAACACCTAGGCAGGCTTGCGCAATGATCGTATGGGCCAGTGTCATGGAAACATGGAATCGGGAAATAGTGTCTTTTGATTCGGCAAGGCGCTTCGATGTCAAGTACTCCTTTACCGAAAAATGCGAAAATTGGATAACGGACGATCCATCCACATCGACAATCTCAAGCAGATTGGAGCATGTGGACTGCACAGCGTATGTTGGGTCATCCTCGCGCCAATCCTCCCGGAGTGTGGGAGTTGAATCTGTGCCGAAATCGAATGCGAGGAACTCAGCAAGTTCCTCGACACGAAGTGGGCGAGAAGCTGCTGCGACACATTGGAATAATCTGTGTGCATATTCCCAGTTTCGCTTGCCAATTTCTTCCAATGTGCGATCGTATGTCTCGTCGAGCGTGTGTGGCAATTCATCAAGAGCCGGCCGGATGCGTTGTCGGAGACAATGTCTGAGGTATTGAAGCTGGCACGACACCCATCTGAACCTATTTTACAGGGGTGAGTGAGCCATGACGCGTGATGAACGATGGGATTGATTCCTCACATCCCGCCGGCTTTTTCTGTCAGGACTTGAATGACAAGCTCCTTGTCTTCTTTTCTCCACTTTTCCATGTAACGATCCGTGTTAACGAAGCATTTGACATATTCTGCGATGTCCTGGACCTGGCCCTTCTCTCCATGCAACGAGACAGAGCGGGATTCCAAAGGGTTGAAAACAAGGTCGATGTCGGCCTCGGGTCTGCTCGTGACACAAATCCGTAAATTCGGGACCTGCAATCTGACGAGCTCCTCCACAAATCCCAAGACTTCTTCACGGGGGGATAACAACCCGGTCGTTATCGGACATTCATCAAGGGCATCGATGACAATATATGCTGTGGCCTGTCCTGGGAGCGCAAGCAAATGCTTCAGACATTGGGCTAGTTCACTATCGCTCGCATGTTGTGAGCCATGCTCGTGTTCCAAATAAAATTTGGAGAGGGTGTCGTAATAGGCATCCGATTGTTGACAAAGCTGGACCAGGAGAGAGGAAAGTAGTCCACGGCGGTGCCTCTTTCGGCGTTCTCTGAAGTCACAATAATAGAAGGCAAGCGATGCGAGTCCTAATTTGCACATGCCGCGGATATCCTGGACGATTGAAGAACTGGGTGATGGCACGGTTGGCACCTTATTAGTTTCTGGACGGAAAACACGAAAATGTTGGTGTACCAAAGGATACTCTTCCCTGCTCCCGCTGCGAAGTTAAAAGTTGTGAGTTGCGGCGAAATAATGACAGCGCAAACACTGACGCTTCCCATGTAGCCACAAGAGTGAACTTGCGCTAGAATGTTTCCAATCTGAGAAAGTTTCACCATCAATCCACCATCTCGCGGTCCCTCTGTGTTGAGATTCGCGTGCAATGTTGTGATTCTTCCAAGGGTCTGGAGGAGAGAGCCACTTTCGAATATTTTTCTGCAATTCTTCACCTACGAAACCATCATCTCAAACTCTCAGCATTCATAGTCAATAGGGGTACCATCGAGGAAGAACTCACGCCTTGACTTGTTGAGGTCGCTCGAAATTTTCTGCAACAGCTCTACCAGCAAGTCAGGTAAAGGTTTAATTCTCATCAAAAAAACTGACCTAGAGCCATCCGTATACTGTCTGCTGACTCCTCATCGTCTTGGTCTAAACGCATTATGATTCATCGACGGGCGACAAAGATGGCAAGTACAGGTTTGTTACCATCCAAAACAATACGCCTGTGTTGGACCAGGCCATACACAACTTCGAGTGTCTGTGCTCCTGTGGCCCGAGCCTCGTCAAGGGTGAGTCTGTCTAGCCGCTGCAGGACAGCCTCGATGTCGTTCTCTCCGAGAATTTTCTTTACGAATTTCTCTGTGACGCGTTCGGTAAATGCATCACATCCGCAAGGATGGGACCTACTCAATCGCCCCTGCTTTATTTGCTTCGTTGCTGTAGCAAGAGTTGAGATGACTTCCACCAATATTTTTATGACAACCTCAGTAACGGCTGGCAAAAGAGGGATCCTCGTGTAAATATCGAGTCTTCTGAGGAATCTCTCGATGGACTCGAACAACTCGACAAGAGCATCATAGCTTGAACTAACATCCTTGACCGCCTAATGCACTTGGACGTCACACGGATACAGGAATAAGAGTTGCAGAAAGACACTTACCTCGAGTAGGATTGCGAATGCGGCAAATACAGCCTTCGCAGGCGGTAATGGCTATGGAACATGGGTCATGGATATGAAATGAGAGCAACTGCCTTGAGACGCACCAGGCCGATACCCTCGCCAAGAACAGAGCTGGAGAGCGTGTGGAGCACATGGAGGGCACACTTGAGTGACTTTATGATCCTTCCATCTTCCCTTCGAAATTCGTGGAATATCCGCACATTTTCTTGAAACAGAGAAGAGATAGAACCGACAGATTCGCACTTCTCGAGTTGTTTGGCAAATGGATGATCGACTAAGTTTGTCCCTATCTGGGTTGTGTAATCTTGCAAGGCGGAATTGTACAACGACAGGAAGGGCGCGGAAGGTAAAAGACCCATATTCTGAATGGAAGAGGTGTAGGAAATAACCAGGAAGCTGCCGTTGACGAGAAGATGCCAGATAGATGGTGGGAATTTCTAGTAGAGAGTTATCGGCTAGCAGGAGAAGTGGACCCCCCCATGTCGCTACTGACAACAGTTTCACACGGGGATAGCTGTCCTTGGTATTTCAAACAGCGCTGGGGTTATGCTGGAATGGTTATCATATACTTGTCGTCATGTAATGCATATATTGAGGCCACTTGTGTAACAGTCGGGCGCTGGCCCTGTTTAGATAAGGTTTGATCGATGATCATGTCCACAACACATACGCGTCATATGCATAAACGCCTGATTGTTGGCGTATGCCACGACGCGGCCATACTACCCCGCTATGTTTCTCTTCGCCCCTCAACTCTCTTACTGCCAGTTATTCTCTTGCATTTCTGATACTTTAGCTTATATATCCAATGCCCGCTCAAAGGGACCTAGCCCTTCCGTTACTCTATATAAACCCCAGTAGATAGAGACAGCTGTCTCAGTCTTCGTGTTACTTGTGCATGCCGGTACTGAGGTAAGGCCTTACTTATATTCCTAGGTCATGCCTGTGCTGCCTTCCCATCTTCCCAACTTTACACCATATTTCATCCGCATCCATGCCCTTACCCTATTGACTCTTCCAACCTTGGCATCACGGGCCACTCCTAACCCCGGATTTGCACCGACGCCCTGGGCGTGATGATGGCAGACATGCAGTGAGATCTATGGTGGAGAGCTAAGCAGGATGAAGTGGACTGCCTCACACGTTGCCATCGATAAACCGCCAAGGAGAGTTTTCCCACAGAGGTACATATGTACTTGGAAGCATTTTAAGCACAGTAGCACGGGAACTGCTGCGGTGATATTGACATTCCCAGAATTGTTTACTGTTTACAGACTTAGCGCTCATGCATTCGCTACATGCCAGTGGACATAAACCTGGATTTCAGGAAGGAGTCCGAATGACACAGCAATGAATAGCGCCAAGGTGAAGACTTTAAGAAAGCCAGAAGTTTGAGCACTGTAGCCAGCAATTCCCAGCATAGATCCCATTTCTCATGAGTATAATGATGTTTAAGCTTTAAGTGCCGAACACGATCGTCCCTTTTGCGATCAACGTGAGATGTCCAGGCAAATCTCATTGATAATTCATTCATAGCTGCATTTTTTGTTTGTTTTACTTCCTACCTAGCAGACACAAAGTAGACATATATCTGAATCAATGGTTTTTTTTAAATGAGAAGATCTGTTTTTCTTGGAGAGATCCAGATGTTTCACTCTTGTCCAACCCCCTGTCATATTCAAGATCCTCTACTAGTACAGCATAGCACCAATGGTGCAGTGGACATCCTACTTGCCTTAAAAGCAGTAGCCACAGGTTCAGTCATGTTTGCCTCGAAAGCAAGCAAGCACACTTGCCTTGAAAGCGAGTGGTGGCATGGGATCGACTACCGTTTTGGGTAATGATTTTTTCTCACTCATGCTGCAGTTTTCTGTTGTGGGGCCACCAAGCGATTGTTCCTCTCCATTGGTGCATGTGTCTTTCTCTCAGTGCCAACATTTCATCTTTGTGATCTGCGTGGTGATAGCGGTAATCATACTGCTACTTGCCAGTGTGGGAAGTGGTTGGGGTATTCCATGCGAGAGGATTCTCCACAGTGCAATGATAGATTGCGTCAGAGGTGCTCATATGGCCCTCAGTGCCATCTGACCGACAGACTGCTATGATAAACCAACAGTCACACTTCTGGATGCCATGAGGATGTCGAGTAGAACAAGAAAGATGAGTTTGAGGCAATAGGTGGTCACACAACTGCAGCAATATTAATATTAATGAATGACCAAAAACGATTAACCAAAAACGGGAATCGATCCCATGGCACTTGCTTTCAAGGCAAGTGTGCTTCCTCGCTTTCCAGACGAGTGGGATAGACCCCATTCCACTTGCTTTCAAGGCAGGTTTCATGTCCACTGCACCATTGGTGCTACACTACAGTAGTAGACGGTCTCAAATATGGACTAGAAGTTTGATGAGAATAAATTCTCCGTATCTCTCCAAGCACAGCAGATTCACTCATGAAAGAAAAGCCCATGAATTCCACATATACTTGCGTTGTCCCTACGCGTTATGAAGTAAAGCGCTGCGCTAGCGAGGGTGAGGACAATATCACAATAAACAGCCTGCTTGCCTCGTGACTGTCCGAGAACTATGCAAGCACAAGGCAAATGCTCTGGGAGGGGGGCACAGAAATGGACGTATCTAAGTTGTTGGATGTATTGGATTGTTCGAGAGGCCAAGGCCAAATGGGACGAGCGTGTGAGCTGTATGGGAGGGGAAGCGATGTGGTGCGATGATGCATTTCCGAGTCGCTTGGAAACCACCCGAATATCGAAGATCGCGGCACAGCCCGAACCCCAAAGTTTGTTAGAATTTCTGTAGTAGAGTCTGTACGATCCGCGTTTACCCGCGATCTCTTCATCAGGCGCCACAGTTGGCATCACGTGTATATCGCTATCATATCCGTGACCACTTCCCCGTCTGTATTGCATTGTAAGCTCTCTGCCTCCTTCTGTATGCCACGCAATTCCTCTCCAAACCCACGACAAAGTCGAAACTACTACTGTAGGCAATTTAACAATTGTATCGGTCCTTTCCTTGTATCCCACACAGTACCTCAATGTCATGACGATACTTGGCCACCAACGCAACGCCCCTCGACTCCAAGTCTGCAGTTAGTACGTCCTGTGGTCCTCTGCCCCATGTTCCAACAGTAAATCCATTGTGTCACGACGTCGATTGGCCGATGCTACCTCGAAAGGTGTCAGACCCCAGCAGTCCCGTGCGTGGACGTCGGAGTTGCGCCGCAGCAGCAACCGTACACCTTCGGTATATCCCGCTTCGGACGCCAAATGTAACGGAGTCCGCCTTTCGATATCCGGTGAATTCGGTTCGGCGCCTTGATCCAGAAGCGCGTGAGCGACTTCGGGGCGTCCCGATTTCACCGCCTCGTGCAACGGTGTGCGATTGTAGCTGTTCTGAGCATTCGGATCTGCGCCGTGATCGAGGAGGATCCGGGCGACCCGCTCGTTCGATACACAATGTAGCGGAGTATTGTTATCATTTCCTTTGGCATTTACATCCGCGCCACTCTGGAGAAGCTCCCTAGCATCCGCTAACTGTCCGGTTGCCGATGCCGTATGCAGTGGCGTAATGTTAGCCATCGCATCTGCGCTGTAGTCCTCTGCGCCCCTCTCGAGAAGCAGGCGAGCGACTTCCGGGCGCCGCTTTACACGCGCCTCTCGCAACGGCGTCCGACTGAAGTTATCCTTTGCGTTCGGATCCGCGCCGTGGTCGAGGAGGATCCGAGCAACCCGCTCGTTCGAAGCCCAATGCAGTGGAGTCACCCCATCCATTCCCTTGGCATGTACATCTGCGTCGTGCTCCAGAAGGACCTGGGCAGACCCTCGCTGTCCGTATGCCGATGACGTATGTAATGGCGTGGTGCCTGTACTATCCCGGGCCATCACGTCTGCGCCGTGCTCCAGGAGTATCTGAACTATATCCACATGTCCGTTTTCCGACGCCCGCTCCAATGGGCTCCAGTCGTACTTGTCGCGGATTTTCGTATCCGCACCATGTTCAAGGAGGGTCCGAGCAGCTTCAGCATGGCCAAATCGAGATGCCACAGCCAGTGGTGTCTCATTTCTGTTGAAGCCCAGAGCATTTACATCCCGCGAACGCTCGACGATCAAGAACTCGACGATATCGTTGAGGCCACAGATGGTCGCATAATGTAAGGCGAGTACTACGGCCTGTGACGGGGACTTGGATCTATTGTGTCGGCGCCTGGGCGAGGCTGGATCGTAAATCCAGACCCACACTGCCAGGTGGCGATTGTTCGGGTCGAACAGACGTCTCGTCTCGTCGAGAATGAATGACGATACATCCTCGAACCGGGCATGGCCCACCCAGTGTTCGGCGGCATATTTGACGAGAGGAAGCCTCTCTAGGCCGTCCTCCGTAATGTCGTCATCAATGTGTAGTAGAACGCCCAGGCAAGCTTGCGCAATGAGGGTATGCGCTGATGTCATAGAAACGTGGAATCGGGAAATGGTATGCTTTGCTTGGGCAAGGCGCCCCGACGTCAAGTACTCCTTGACTGAAAAATGGGCAAATTGTATAACCTGCGAACCATCCACGTCGATGACGGCAAATAAACTGGAGCACGTCGTTAACACAGCCCGCGCCGGGTCTTCATCGCGCCAATCTTCCCGAGTTGTTCCAAAGCTGACACCGAATGCGAGAAACTCGGAAAGCTCCTCGATGCGGAGTGGGCGGGAAGCTGCTGCAACGCACTGGAAAAGTTTATGTGCGCGTTCCCAGTTTTTCTCGCCAATGTCTTCCAACGTGCGGTCGTATGTTGCGTCGAGCGTTTCCGGTAATTCATCGAGAGCACGCCGGATGTGTTGTCGGAGGCAGCGCCGGAGGTACTCGAGCTGACAAGCGACCCATCTGAACCTGCATCGTAGTTGTAAGCGAGGACCAAAGATGATTACAGAATTGATTCCTTACATCCCGTCAGCCTTCATCGTAAGTGCTTCAATGACAAGCTCCTTCTCTTCTTCCCTCCATGCTCCCATCTTAGGATCATGATGAACCACGAATTTGATATATTCCGCAATGTCCTGGATTTGTCCGCTCTCGTCATGTAAGGAAAGAGAACTGAGCGCTATGGGACTAAGGACAGCCTCGATGTCGGCATCGGATCGGCTGGTCACGCAAATCCGCAAATTCGGAATCTGTAATCCGACAAGCTCCCTCACGAGCTCCAGCACGCCTTCACGAGATGACGGTACACCAGTCGTCGTTGGGCATTCGTCCAAGCCATCGATCACGATATATGTCGTAGCCTGTCCTGGGAGCTCGAGCATTCTCAGAAGACACTGTTGTAGTTCGCTGTCGGTAGCACGTTGTGAGCCATTACCGTACGCCGAATAGAAATTGGAAAGAGCGGCGGAGTAGGCATAGGATTGATCGCAGAGCTGGACAAGGAGAGAGGATAGTAACCCACGGAGTTCCTTCTTTTGGTCCTCCCGAAAGTCGCAATAAAAGAAGGCAAGTGAGGCCAGTCCTGCAGTGCATACGCCACGGATATCCTGGATGATAGAGGAACTGGGAGGTCGCAAATTATTCTTTTTTTCTCAAAACAAACTATGAAAAGACCAACGTACGACAGGACACTCTTCCCCGATCCGGCTGCATACGTGAAAACGGTGAGTCCCACGGAAAGCACTGGGAGCGCAAAACACTGACGTTTCCCATGTATCCATAAGAGTGAGCTTGGGCCAGAATATTTCCACTTAAAGAACGCTTCACCGTGAATCCACCATTTTCCGGTTCCGCTATGTTGAGATGCTCGGGCAACGTCGTAATTTTTCAAGTGATCTGGGGGAGCGAGCCAGGTTCGAATGCTTTGCAGCAACTCGTCGCCTGCGAAGAGATTTCAGACTCTCAGCGTTCCAGGTTAGCGACAGTAAAGTAGGAAAAAAAAACCCACGCTCTGATTTGTTTATCTCGCCCGAAATTCTGTGCAAAATTTCTAACGACTGGTAAAGAAAAATCTCAAATCTCATCAAATAAATGCGCACCTAGAGCTTGTCGGACCCTGTCTGCCAAAGCCTTGTCGTCTCGACCTAGAGGAATAACCATTCATCAATGAGACGCACCGGTTTGGTACAGTTTTCTTACCGTCCATTACATGCCTCTTATGTTGGACAAGACCATACACAACTTCGAGGGTTTGCGTACCGCTCGCCTGAACCTCATCCAGGGTGAGTCTGTCCAGCCGTTGCAGGATAGCCTCGATCAGGCTCCCTCCGAGAAGTATTTTCGTGGGTTTGCCTGTGTTGCATCAAGTCAAAGTACAATATTAGTGAGGACAAGACCCACTTAGTCGCCCCTCCTTGACTTGCTTCGTTGCCAGAGCGAGAACAGAGATTAACTCTACCATTGTCTTTAAGATGATGTCCGTCATAGCCTTCGTGTGTGGGATCCTTGTATAAATTTCGAGTTTGTGGAGGATACTCTCGATGGACTGGAACAAGTCGACGAGAGCATCATAGCTTGCGCCAACGTCGTTCACCCCCTGATACACTCCGATGTCACAAGGATGTGTGCACCGGAATGATCAGAAGAAACCTACGCCGAGCAAGATTCCGAAAGCTGCAAATACCGCCGTTGCAGGTGGGAGCGGCTATGGGATACGCATCAGGGAGAAGGAAGATAAATGAAGGACGTCGGACATACTGGACGGTTTAGACCGATACCCTCTCCAGAGACAGCGCCAGTAGAAAGTGTGTGCAAGACTTGGACGGCATACTTGATTGGCTTCATGACGCTTCCATCGTCACCTTCAAATCCGTGGAATGCCTGCGCATGGTTTTGAAGAACTGAGGTAACCGAGTCCGCAGAGTCGCACTCCTTGAGAGTCTCGGTGATAGGATGGCCGTCCAATTTCGTTCCCGTCTGCGCTGTGTAGTCTTGCAGAGCGGCGCCGAGGGGTGACCCGAGAGGTGAGGATGGAGAAGCATAACTCGTTCTGAAAATCGAAGTGACGATTCCCATGAAAGTAGAACTAACGTGCGGTGGGGATGGGATTGGAAAAAAGAGACGGTGGGATGTGGTCGCAGAGCTGAGGAGAGTTAGGCGCCCTACCTCCGTCACGCCTCGCGCTTCACGCATTGTCGTAGTTGCCGAGGTCCCGAGATCCGAGGAGTGTTTCCCACAAGGATATATGCTCGGTCATTCTGAGGGGTTTCAATTTCAGGGACATGGAACACTGGATCGCCGACTTCAGTTCGTGGACTCCTGACCTATGATGCATATGATGTCTCTCTCCGTCTTTCCGATCTGTTTTCACCTGCAACTACCCCATCAAAAGAATGCCATTTTCTTCCTGGCGAGGGGATAGGCAAGCACTACTGTGACGTCCAAGGTTGAATAGCCAGGGCTCTGGATTTTGGAGAGAATAGCCGGAAGAGAGCAATCTCCCCACCATCGCCATCGGTCGGTTGTCATGGGGTCATGTGCATGCGCTTACGTTTTATCAGGTTGCCATTATCTAATCCATCCTCCGCATTTCTCGTGGTTAGGGTTATCGCATTGATCTGACCGGGCCTGGCTCTCGTGACTCAAGGGCGACCTCAGATAAATCTGCCAGTGAGCCATGCCCGTCTTTACTGAGGACTGAGGGAAACCACTCCTATTGAATACAACGCCCATTTGATGCATCCAGGTACTCTTGCAATTACTAAATAATATCAGTGTTGGACGTTGGACGGCTCCGGGCCTCAGCGCTCAGCCTCCGGCATCCACATTGCTTTTACTTATTATCACTTTGTTATCGCACCCCTTCTCGAACTTTAAAGGGGTAAAATAGTACAAACCCCGAGGTTGGTGCCACACATTTCCATTATTCTGACACCCTGACGCATTCAGACTCATTCCGCCACAGCCACAAGTTCAACAGGAAACCTTTCAGCGTCTTAGCGGGTCTTAATGACCTTAGCGGGCCTAAGCGAGCCTGAAATGGCAGTTTGAGGCTCGCTAAGACATCTAAGGAGCCAGAAGGTTTCCTGATGCCATTCACATTGACACCCCTTTCACGCGACGCTTTCTAGACAACAATAGTTTCTCTGGGCCTGTATGTAGTGTCTTATATCCACATCTGCGCTGGTATATATATGCTATTTGTCGCAAAGACGGAACGTCACTGTTCTAAACCCACTCGTAAATCACCCAGTACACTCACTCAAACAGAGTTCTCCCAACACCTTCCTTAACCTCGTCGACGCTTGTATCTTACCAAACATGGCCTCACCTTCCCCCTTTTCATCCCAACCTATTACTCCTACCCCGTCATGGGTCAACCCGGAGTCGTTCCATGTGTCCTCTTCCCAAGGGTCTCTGCATAGCCACTACCCCGAACTTTATGGCACGATGAACGCCTTGGACCTCCCTCCGAATGCACTCAGGATCTTAGCGCAGGGCCAGGCTTCCGGAAGGCTACCCGTCCCGCTACATAATCTTGCTAGCCAGCATGCCGGAAAGGCAAAGTTGGCTGCAGCTGGAAATGCCACCAAAGCCCAACTACATTCCCAGCAGGCTATCTTGAAAACCGTGAGTGTATCCGCCTATGCATGTGGTGCACCAGTCACTGAACCAGATACACAGTCGCCAGAGGCAACACCACTTCAGTCCAAACGGGTCAAGGTCCGCGCGCATCGTGCTGCACGGGTAGGAAAGTCTAGGGCCAGGGCGACCGTGTCCATGGTTTCCAGAAAGCCTGAACACACCACGTCATCCTGGGGCGACCGCACACAGAGTGCAACGCTACCAAACAACACCACAAGCGCAACGCAGGCAGCATCGTCTCAGGGTGATGCGACGCCACCTACGGCGTGTGTAGGATCGTCCAGTGGAGCGATGCCCGCTGTGCAGCCATTTCCATGGGCGACCGCAACGGCAGAGAAAATATCACGACTCCCCGGGCTCGGGAGCATCCCGGTTGACCTTATAGACCTCATCCTCCCTAGATTGAGGAAGTTTGTAGAGGATCACGACGGCACCATTCGCAGTGACACGTTGGCTGCAGGCCATGGGCGGAATTCACCAGCAGGAACTCCCGGACTGCCGCCCGTTGAGCAGCCAGTTGGGTCGTTCCTGCCGACGACACAACCTAGACCGCCACCGCTGATGGAACAGCTCGAAACCGAGTTCCCTATGGCCGAGAAGTACTACGAACTCGGTCAGCCACCAGCCAGTCTACCAACGCACGAAGGATTGGAGGAGCCGTTCCAACCACAGAACGAGAACGCGAAGCCCGAACCAGTTGTCGACGAGCCGCCATCAGCGACACTAGACTGTCTGCTCGACCTCGAACACATTTTGGGAGCGGAGGCCAGACAGCCAGAAAACTCGGTGACTCCTCCAACATGGGAGGTCATTGAGAGGTCGCCATGGGTTGGGTCTCTGGGTTCGAATGGCCTTTCCACTGTCGGGGATGGCCAAAACTTGGGTGCTAGTGGGACGGGGACCTTCGGTGAATTCGACATTAGCGACTTCAATGGTTGGGAAGAATTTGCGAGATTGTGATGTTCAGAGAAAGCGTGAGATGTCTTTACCGTTTACCGAGCACCGGTTACCCCTATACATGGGTTTAATTGCTTATGTAATTCTTTACGAAGAAATGTGAGAGTAGGACTGCGGTCCGAGTCGCTGAAGCGCTATGAGAACACACGAGCTGTTACAAACCTTCGCCTCCGTAGCATCTGGATCTTCAAGCTGAAGAGTCTAGTATGTGAATAGACGGGTGCACGGAGCTCCAAGTTGTGCCTAGGGTATCAATATCAATCTCTCGCATAAAAAGGTCCCACTACCTTGCCCACTACTCCACTTACCGGCGGTGGAATGCCCATGCAAGCTATTTTCGATAATGACTCCACTCTCCTCCATCAAGAACATCTTTCTCCCATCCAGTGCTCCCTCAAGCCGCTCGTAATGGAATGGAACTCACTGTCCTCGACTCCTCGATGTTGTCGAGCATGACGACATCGGTTCCGGCCACAATGATTTCGTTGGCCTCCTCTTCGTCCCGGAGTTCGACAATCCGGCGAAGCGAAAACCCATTCACTTCGCGTGCGCGTGCTATCGCCGCGGTGATAAATCCTGCGCCAAAATCACGATGAAGAGAAGCGATTGTGGGATGGACGGGGTGGATGATGGTATGTCTTACCAGCTGACCAGATGTGATTGCCTTTGAGAACTAACTATCATGGTAGAAAGGTTGAATCGATGCATATTTACACCACAGGGAAGAATGCCGTGCTTTTTAGCGAACCGAAAGCCTAGACAAAGATTGATTAGCACATCAGATGTAAGACCATTACTAGATCTGGATACCGGGCGTTGTCTTGCTTGTGCCTGCGATTATACTACTGAAGCTCTTTGCTAAAGCCTTGCGGCGATTGGAACCGTCTCATGATGATGGGTCCGATGGGCCCTTGACAGCCCGGACACATGTAATTAAGCCCAACACGCTTGTCCGGTAGCAAACACCGGGCCTTTCCACGCACAGCTGCAATGTGTCTTCAAGTTATGGGTTCAGACATGTTGCTCTCTGCAACGCGCCCTCCGACACTGTAGCCAGGGACGTTAGTAGCTGGTTATCCGTTACACGTAGGGTAAGTTCATGGGCGCCTACTTGCAGTCTAGGATGCAGAATACCTCATCGACAAGGGGCGTGCCCCCGAGGACGGCGTGCTCCCATCCTTGATCTATGAGAAATGAATCGTGGGGTGCCTCACTGACGACAACGCCGCCGTAATCGAAAAAAGGAGTGTCCTCTTCGAGCCACGCAGAGACTAGTAATTGGGGCTTCTGGTAGGAGGGTGGAAGTAGACGAGAAACTTGGGGAGTCATCGAAAAATCGCTTCTGGTCGGCAAATAAAATTGATGAAAATTTGTTAATGTTGATATCGATAGCCGACGATAACAAGCAAACATCAGGCGCAATTCGGCAATTCGGGTAAACCTCGCACCCGACCCCAGCGCTCTCGTCATCGTATGGGTTGGAGGGAGCCGTTGCTGTGCTCGAGTTCTGTGTGATCGGTCTGGTACTGACACACCAGACGCATCGGAGGAGTGGGGAAGGGTGAGCATCACAAAAAAAAGGGCGAAGGCTGCGAGTATACTTGCGTTATGTATCGGAGTTAATTTCAACACCACCATGATCCACGAATAGCTGTCATCGCCTGCGTGCTGTACAGCAAGCACGTTCAGCTGTCTGACGTCGGAAAAGCCATATACCCATTTGTAACAATTATTCACCCTCTCTCGAAACCGCTCACGCACTGGTGACCTTCCTCAGGGTGTCCATGACTGTCGTCGAGATGAACCCAGGTCGTGATTAGGCGTGTGTCGCACAAACCACGACACATATATGAGGTCACCCTTAAAAATACGACCGGAGCGCCGAGAAATAACTTGATTTGAAACTCGCTACACGAGGGTGACCTTTTTCTAACCCGTGCCCCACACGTCGTATCACCTCAGTGAGGCCCTATACCTAGGCTTAGTTCGTAATTCGATGTCTTAAAGCATCGAAATTGGGTGTTCAAAAAGAATTTCGGTGAAGTAGGGGATAGATTTGTCCATGATGTCAAAGTGCAAGTCAACTGGGTCAGGGAAATCGTACAGGGGAGTATAACGCCCCTCCAGCATCGCTCTCTCCGGGGCGGAGGTCAACGATAGAAGAGGTACTACCCTTATTGACATAGCCTTCCTACGCGATTCGAATTTTAGTTCAGTATTGTTCAGATCGAAACCAAAGACTGCACACCACCTGAATACAATGTTGGCATTTGGCCTTCCCCGCCGCTAGGAGTCAGCAGCTAGTACGTTCTGTGGTCCTCCGCGCCATACTCCAACAGTAAGTCCATTGCTTCCGCACGGTGATTCGCTGTTGCTACCGCGAAAGGCGTCAGACCCCAGCAGTCCTGCGCGTGGACATCGGCGCTTCGCTGAAGTAGGGAGCGAACACCGTCGAGATATCCCGCTTCGGACGCGAGATGTAATGGAGTCCTCCTTTCAACATCTACGAGATTCGGATCTGCCTCCTGATCGAGAAGTACGTGAACGACTTCGAGGCGTCGCTCTACCACCGCCTCGTGTAAGGGAGTTCGATTGTAGAGGTCCTTCGCGTTCGGATCTGCGCCGTGGTCGAGGAGAATACGAGTGACGCCCTCGTTCAACGCGCAATGCAGTGGAGTCTTGTCGTTGTTTCCCTTGGCATTTGCGTCCATGCCACCCTTGAGGAGCTCCACAGCCTCATCCATCTGTCCGTTTGTCGATGCCGTATGCAATGGCGTGGTGCCTGTCGTCGTATCTGCCTCTTTGGCGCCCCTCTCGAGCAGCAGGCTTTCGACCTTCGGGCGTTGCTTTACCTTCGCCTCGCGCAATGGGGTCCGTTTGTAGTCGTCCTTGGCGTTCGGATCTGCCCCGTGGTCGAGGAGAACCCGCGCAACCAGCTCGTTCGAAGCCCAATGAAGTGGAGTCACCCCATCCATTCCCTTCGCATGAACATTTGCCCCGTGCTCCAGGAGCACCCGAGCAGATTCCGGTTGTCCGTATGCTGATGACGTATGTAGTGGCGTGGTACCTGTATTGTCTTGAGCTGTCACATCGGCGCCGTGTTGCAGAAGCACTCGAATGACATCCACGTGACCGTTTTCCGACGCCCGCTCCAAAGGGCTCCAGTATTCCCTGTCTCGGGTTGTCGTATCCGCGCCCCGTTCAAGGAGGATTCGAGCAGCTTCAGTATGGCCGAATCGACATGCAATAGCCAGCGGAGTCTCGTTCCTGTCGAAGCTCTGAGCGTTTACTCCCTGCGAGTGCTCGTCGATAAGGGACTCGACGATACTGTGTAGGCCACAAATGGTCGCATAATGCAAGGCAGGTGCCGTGGCCTGAGGTGGAGATTTCGATCCATCGAGTCGGCGCCTGGGTGATGCCGGATCATAAATCCAGACCCACACTGCAAGGTGGCGATTGTTTGGGTTGAATAGAAGTTTCAACCCATCTAGGATGGTTGAGGATACACCCTCGAACCGGGCATGGCCTACCCAATGTTCGGCAGCATACTTCGCGAGAGGAAACTTATTCAGGCCGTCCTCGGTGATGTTGTCGTCAATGTGTAGCAGAACGCCGAGGCAAGTTTGTGCAATGATGGTGTGGGCCGGAGTCATAGAAACGTAGAATTGTGAAATGGGGTCCGCAATCCCAGCAAAGCGCTCCGATGTCAGGTACTCCTTGACCGAAAAATGAGCAAATTGGATGATTTCTGAACCATCCACGTTGACGACAGCAAGCAGACTAGAGCACGTGGATAGCACAGCCTGCACCGGGTCTTCTGAGCGCCAATCCGCCTGAAGTTGAGGAGCCAATGCTGATTCGAGGTTGAAATCGAATGCGAGAAACTCGGCAAGCTCCTCGGCGCGGAGTGGGCGGGAAGCGGCGCCGACACACTGGAAGAGACGCTGTGCATATTCCCAGTTTGCCTTGCCGATATCTTTCAGCGTGCGCTCGTATGTCGCGTCGAGAGTCTTCGGCAAGTCGTCCAGAGCGTGCCTTATACGACCGGG
>Ga0307512_10002265_pt1 | contig 24939 bp, 25 predicted proteins | sample 14_EM_MG_FD_200267 | JGI IMG/M metagenome (GOLD analysis project Ga0307512, IMG submission 200267) | Populus trichocarpa ectomycorrhiza microbial communities from riparian zone in the Pacific Northwest, United States - 14_EM | ecosystem: Host-associated > Plants > Roots > Unclassified | place... | reverse complement strand
TTTTCCGTGGAAGAGTGCGACCAAGCGGTGATGGACTTCCTGGCGGCTACTGAAGTCGGGAAGTTCCCACCCAGATGAAGGAGCGGTATGGAGCAGGCGTAGAGGCTGACTCAGGGGCGGGGGCATATACCTTCTTCTCTTTTCTTTTCCTTTCTGTTCGGGCGTGGGTTGGTCTATCATTTAGTCTTTTCATTTGTCAGCGGGGATGAAGGGTAGCGGGAGGGGAGCTCCGCCATCTAGCCGGCTCGCCCGGAGGCGGAGGGGATATTGGGTCCTGTCATACTCTAATTAGAGTGCACACAGTATGAATAAAACAAAACAGGTGGCCAATACTATCTTTCTCCCTACATGCAACCTATGGCCATACAGATTACCCAAGATACACGACCAACAATCTTTACCACTCCGTTGAAGCTCATTTTCAGGATGTAGTAGTGAGTGTATCGCTCTGTGTATCGCTCATTATGGTAGCCGATACATCCAACACCGTTTGCTATATACCAATGCTAATATTATATGTTTAACAGTTGCCTGTCCGATTGCGGCAATAAATTTTGAAATCCGAAAAGCAAAACCGGACATTGGAACCAACGGGTCCTGCCAAACCCTGCACAACCCCCGGGTTGATGGGTACAAGTCCGGGTTTGGCCTCACACAAGGCAGCAACGCTGGATTTTTGAGGGGTCTGGAACCGAATGTGCCCGATTTTGCAGTCCAAACCTGGACCGCTGGGAAGTTTCCCTGACACATTGCTAACACTACTCGTGGGAGCCCATCCTCCTGTTCCCCTCTTACAACTCTGCTGTGCCGCTTTGGAGGGCTTTGTCTTCTGGGCACACCTGCGGCCGAACGCACTATACTTTCTGTTGCAATTGGGGTACCTCTCCAGCATGTGGCCGCACAGTGATCCTTGCTTTGCTGTACACCACAATACATCAGGTTTGTGGTCGATCGTCCGGTGATTGCCTGAGCAGTAGCTACACTTGGGCTTGTTGCTGCACTTGTATTCTGTGTGGCCCAATCCACAGCAGATGTCACACCAGCTGTCAGGGCCCACGTTCGTGAACTCCTCCACTCCGTACCACACTCACGGGACCTTGATATCAATTCTGAATAAACTCGGTGCCCCCTTGCTTCCCTGTATGACCGAAACTGCTAATGACATCATGATTTCTTGGTTCTTCTTCCTCTCCCGGATGGGGCGGGGGTTCACCATCTCTCATACCTGGGTGAAAATTGCTATGGCTTTGCTCTCCACTTCGAATTCCTTGCTCATCTTCTGCAGGCCTTCTGAACTTTTTTCCATGTACTGTACATGACATACTGTGTGGATCTTTAGCCTTTCACAGATCGCATTCTCTTCAACATCCATGACTCCTTTCACGGCACTCCGCACTGCTGTAATCATGATGTCGCAGTTCTGCAGAGCTATCTCGGCTGTCGCATTCTGGTGTGTGATTGCCGTGATTGCTCCCTTCCCATTTCTCGTTGTTTTTGTCATTCTAATGATGGCCTGGGCTTGCTGGTGGACAAGCGCTTTGTTGATTGCTGACGCAATTTCTTGGACCATCTAATTGGCAACTGGTACACTGTCATCTCTCCTTAGGATTAGGCGTCTTTCTGCCATGCTCAAGCCTGTTGTTGGGGCTGGGTCTGGGCTGGCCAGTTTCTGTTGGTTCCGTGGTCGCACCGTCTCCAATTGTCTGGTCGTTGTCGGTGCCGATGTCATCGCCTCATTCAGCGTCGACGTGGCTCTCGGCCTCAGTGTCACTGTCAGTATTGGCGCAGCTGCTGGGGTCAGATTTTGATTTGGGTTTGGTTTCGGCGTTGGGATTGATTTGAGTGGCGTTTTAGGTTGCAGCTGTTGGCGCTCCTCCGGCTTCTTCGGTCCATCTCTGTGCGTCAGGCCTGCGTGTATGACGGCCTCCAGGCCGACACCCTCGGTGTCCGCTTTCCATCTCTCTCTCTGGTTCCGCTCTGTAGCAGCCACTACTCTTGCAACCTTGACCGTGATGCCCTTGCCCAACCGTACGTCATTCGTGTGGTACGTATCCCGCTTTTCCTCATTTTCCTCCAACCACCTTTTCATCCCTCTCCACTACGCCTCCTGCAGTGCACTCTGTGTCTCCAGCATGTTTTCCATCTTTGAGATGGTTCGGTGGAGCTGTGCAAGTTCGCGGGCTTGGTTCTGAGCCGCTCGCTCCATGCAGCTCCTCCAGTCCCCGAGGGCCCAGGTGGTCACCAGGACGTCACTCCTTCTCCGCTTTCTGTTCTCGTTTCTTTCCATCGGCTCAAGTGTGGCTTCACCCGCAGTCTCCACCGCGATGAATGTCACGCCTGTTGCCATCTCCATCGCCATATCCATCGGCGCGTCGTTCCTCCCGTCTGCCACTTCTCCCTTGTCCAGACATCTCCTTCAGCTCACTCTGACCTCGGTCATCCCGTCTGTGAGGCACAGCTCGGCCAGGGTAGTCCTCGTTGCCGCTTGCTCGTTGGCCGACGCATCGGGTCAATTGCGTTTTTTGCTAATACTTCGCATCAATCCACTCAATTGCGTGGATTCTTGTGCGCGCCCTCCTCCGGCTGTCCATAAGGTGCTGGGAAGCTCGCTCCGGGGTCAATTCGACATCCAAAATCGATTGCCGCCATCCGTTTTCCAATTGGTATCGTTGTTGTCGACTTAATGCGCTGTTTCTGTTTCGCCAAGAATTTTGTCGCGCGGCTGCTTCTGATTGAGAGTGTTGGTAGTGGCCGGAGACGGAGCTGGAGCCGGGGCAGGTAGTGGCAGGTTAGCGGGGGTCAGCTGGGGCGTGACAGTAGCGAAAGTAGATGCGCGGTCTGGAGTATCTTCCGAAGTCTGTAGGGAGAATGTAACGGTTGTCGTTGTAGATAGCATAGGGTTTGCAGGGACTCCAGTAGAGAGGGGATCGTTTACAGTTTCTGGCGCCGGAGTAGATGGTGAAGAGATAGGGATGGGCACCGGGAATGAGGGAGGTGAGAAGGAGGACACGGGGTCACGAGTATCTCCCGGTGTCTGCGGGGAAAATGTAGTTGCTGCAGTTGGGGGGTGATTTGGGCTTTCGGGCACGCTAGCTGGTAGATTTGTGGATAACGGGTCATTTGGAGTGGTCTGCACTAGCGCACTAGTTGTTTCTTGCGCAGGCATTTGTGGTGCTGCATTGAAACGTACAGACTATGTACTCGAAAGATTTGCCGCGTATCATAGCAACGCAGGATAGTTGCAGCGCTGTCATATCAAGCCATCGTTCGCAGGTTCCCGCAGATCTTGCATCCAAGTATTGAGTGTCGGTGGAGACCCACCTGCCATCAGGCCAAGCAATCGAGTTCATGTTAGCTACGGTATAACGCATCTTAGTAAACTCGCCGGCTGTCAGATTATGCTACAGGGCTCCAGTTAGCCACCGATCCTAGCTTCCCAGTGCAGGTATCCGCAGAAAGGTTCACTAGCTGTCAGCAGGGTTCTCTCGGGTAGGCGAGGGGTAGATTACTCCGGACTAGGTTTGTCTAGGCTTGGGTCTGTCGTACACAGGACGGCCAGTCACATATCCGGTGGCAAAATTGGCACAAGACCGCGCAATACTCGAGTAGTCACCACTCTCTTGCACTATATATCTTGAGTCTTTCTCCTTCTATTTTCTCTATACTATAGTCTATGCACACGATTCTCCCCTACATATCGTAACACCTCATTAAACATTTCCTTTGTACTTCATCGATCGTTGTTAGTATATGCTTTCTTATGTCAGAAGGGGACGACGGGTAGCAGGAGCGGAGCTCCGCCATCTAGCCGGCTAGCCCGGAAGCGGAGCTGATTGGGGGACTGTCATACTCTAAGTAGAGTGAATACAGTATGATTAAAACAAAAAACAAAAAAACATCTCATTAAACCGAGTGATTCGTGTGTTATGCGAGTGACGGCTCGTGATTAATCCCCTGCGTGATGAGCTCATCAATTGGCTGTTAACAGTCTTAGATCGTATCCTTGACAAAAGGAGTCATTTTGGGAAGGAAAACTCGTAGCAACACGTGGCAACCTCCGCTGGGGTCGACTAATTTCCAATCCGGACCCTAGTTGTATCCGCTCATGCCCGGGAATAGCAGTCCATACCGTCGCCAAGGTATAAGTGGGGGCTACGAAATGGGTGTAGTCGGCACTCGGCCCGCCTCGGGAGTGTCTGCGACGTTTGCTGAGGGGTGGAGTCACTCAACGCGCGAACCGCACCAGGGGCCGCTGTTTGTTGCACCCGCATTGTTTCTCTTCCTCACTATTAATACCAGCCATGTCCTTACCCCACCCCCTCCACTCTATAGTGCTAGGTATACTTCTACGCTGCACCAAATTGGTTCACTCTATGAATTATAACTCTCATCCCCGCCCCAGTACTTGCTTGCATGCCCCATTGTATTAACTCGACGTCAATTTTGAAAAGATGGAAACCTTGGGAGCTGACGTTGCGCTACCTGCATTGTCTAATACTCCCCGCGGAATCAGGTCAATGGTGAGAATACTGCAAACATGCAGTGAGTGAATCGCTTTCTGCTCTTCGTCCTCCTTCCCTGGGTAACCTCCATAGAGAACACCAAACATCTGTACTTTTCCGTCAGGATAATGTCGAAATGTTCACTTCTGTTGAGCCGCATCCAAGTTCTGGGGCTCTGCTATTCACATTGTCTTAGATCCCTGACGTTAGGGAGATCTGCAGTAGGGATGAACCCGCACCTTCGCTTAGCTCGCATGTCCCAAAAAATACTCCGAAACTGATGGAATAACAGTACAATGAAAATATGGAACAAACGAATAGACGGTTAGCAGTTTTGCCAGAAGCTCCGCGTGATGGAAGTGTTTGTAAGTAAATTTTATCATTTGATTATAGACCGCCATCTCGTACAATATGAAGAGAAATTTAAACGCTATCAATACATTGCCAATCACCATTCATCCGAGTGCTAAGGTGTGATTCAGTCTCCACAGGGATACCCGTGAGATGGTACAGGTAAGAGACCGGCGCTGAATGACTGCTAGGAATAATCTTTCAACACCCTGCCTTCACTGCCATTGTAGTAATAGCTTTGATTCCTGGATGGTACGTAGGAATCCTAACAGTTAGGTGACTTAGTCCGAGGAATGGGCGATAGAGAATGCTGAGACTGTATTTTTGTTTTGTTTTAATTGTACTGCATTCACACCACCTAGAGTATAGTAGTACTTTTCCCCTCCCTCGCCCTCCGTATTGCATATACAGGTCTCAGCCGGAGATGAGTCTCGTATGGCCGGAGACGGAGGTGTCTTGTATGGCCGGAGACGGAGATGTCTTGTATGGCCGGAGACGGTGATGTCTCGTATGACCGGAGACGAAGATGTCTTGTATGGCCGGAGATGACTGTTGACTCTGATACGAGCTGATGGCATTCAGCCGTACTTGCACTTTCATATATATTGGCCTTGTGGCCCTCTTAGATAGAATACAATTAAGCTTCTCTAGCATCACTATTTCAACACTCCGAATGGCCGGCTAGCGGGAGCTCCCCTCTTCTAGCATTCTTCCCCTTGCACAAACGAAAGCAAACTGAACGGTAGCACACAGAAATAACAGCGAAAGAGAAAAATATATTCCCGCTACACAGCAGAGTGGAACTTCCCGTTGAGACGTGTTCAGTGTTGTCAACCGTCCCGTCCGTCCTGAGCTAGGACGGAACGGCGCCGTCCTTTTGAGGCCGGACGGGGACGGAAGGAAGGGACGGCCGACATGCATTGATGATTTGCGAGTCATCGTACATAATTCAGTTATAATAAGTACATTTCTCCACTATCTTGACTGTGAAGCAAGATCCTTCAACATCTGCTCCATCCGAACCTGAATGCTTACTACTGATTGAGAGTCTAGAAATATAGATAAACCTATTTATATCTTGTACCGCGCGCTCTGCAGTTACAGTATATGTATTAATAGTAACCTCCCGATGTCGGCAGGTGACGGTGGATGACGGCCGTCGGACGGGACGGTTGACAACACTGGACGTGTTAGTTATAGACGTTGTTCAGAACAATCGGGTATGGATAAAAATGTAGAATTGTCTACCGTACAAAGAGAGAGTAAGATGGGCATATATATATATATATGACAAGGGGCACCGTATCCTGGACATGAAAGGGGCCAGGCCCACAGCCGGAAGGTATCACATCTAGGCCTTAGTATCTGAGCCTGAGATTATTGGGAAATTTGTCGGGTTGAAGCCGACGCACGAGAACCTTCAGTCCAATCCCCGACGGCCTTCAGACTAACCCCGAGTCAACTGAAGTACGTACTTCAGTGTCTCAATACAAAAGATAATAATAAAGACACAAAGGAACAGTTGCCGACCTCGTCATGCAGAAAGGGTGGATGCTGTTCAGTACGAACTGAGGAGCGCATTAACTATACAATGGGTCGAGATGTAAAGATCATAAGAATTGTTCGGGGTTGGGAAAATAGGATGAGTGGAGAGCTGAATACACGCAAGCGAATGGGAGGCATTCTTAGCTAAAGATCAATAGATTTGCATATATATTACACCACTCCGTTACAACTTCCCATGTCAGCAATCAAACCAGCATATACATAAGTTTCGGACGAGCTATGCAGCTTCACTGGTGGTAATGAATTGTTGTCGAAGCATTTCACTTGATGTTCACAACTAGTGTTCAAAACTGGCAGGGCGGGGCCGGCTGACATCTTCACGCCTGCCTGCGGGCTGAGTGACTACCTGTGCCCCTCCAAATTTTATATTGCTACTAAAAATTTAATTTCATATTCTGCACTGAACAGTCTACTAACTACTAAAAATAACATCGTTTGCTACCCATACAGTATAATTGTTCGCTGACTATCATCAGATTTGCAAGCCAGTCTACAAGCCCATACTTAGGCGGCTAAAACGCACTGACACCCACTTTCTTGGCAACTACTTCTCTTATACTCGCTACAATTATATTACTACTAACCAGTATTATGTCATCCTTTAACTACAATTTGTTGGCATGAGATTTGGCAAAGTGGCTTCAGTAGCGTTCGGGGGCTTACAGCCCCCATCGGCCTATGGCTACGGGCATGAGGCCGGTGGCTTGTATCCCCCATGGGCTGTTGGACCAATCCTGGCGGGACCAATCCCGGCGCAGAGGGAAGCGTACGTCGACTTATGGTGCAGCTGCCAAATTGGTGATGCGTATATTGACTTGTCTATTCATCTATTCGACACGTACACAAGTAAAGTGAATGCGGCTCCGCCGCTCAACCCTAACCCAACACCACGTGATGACCGCACTCAAAGTCTGCCCTACATGGGCCTCGCCTGCCCGCGTGCTGAGGAGGCCTAGCCTCGGCCCTGATGCTCGGCATTGTGCTCTGGTTGTCAAACTCGGCTTCGCCGAGTACGGTCTTTTCATTGGTATATAAGTCTGTTGTTTTTCTTTTCTTGTATTGATAGACAATTGAGCTTCTTCGTCCGTTCTCTTTTGCTCTCAACACAATTTATTGTTTGAGACTTTTAGGCTGAGAAGACATAGGAGAATTATCTCTTCCTGAGATGCTTTTGAACTCTTCATAGTATTTTAGTAGCGTGCAGTGTTCCTAAGCGACCAGGCTCGGACGGTGTGCATGAAGCTAGGCCTTTCAAGATCGAGGCCGGGCTAGCCTGATCTGTGGGTGGCCGCCAGGCTTTTTGCGGCGGAGGCTTTTCAAATAGAGGCCGGGTCGCTAAGGAACCCTGGTAGTATGTTACTACATAGTTGTGTTAATACTCTTTGACCACCTAAGTACAACAGCCTGTGGGCTTTTTAAAATAAAGCCGAGCCTACGCGGAGATTTGATTTGACAGCCGTTTCGAACACTGTGAATTACACCCTGGATCAAAATTACATATTCCCGCATATTTAGATCCTAATTATTCCTTAGATTTTTACATTCTGCGTAGTTACTGAAACTTTTTCCCGCTTTTGCAACCTACATCATGCCATTCCTGCCCAAAGATTCCAGTGACGCTTACTCTGCCGCACAACCGTTACCTATGCAACGATTCATCCTGAAATACGACATGCCGGGAACAATTAATCGTCACCTGCTGAGGGCTGTTAGAATGTTATGGTTTATGGGCAAATGGGATATATTGATATCGCACCTTCTGCCTGGTTATCCAGTAACTTATTCTTGCTTGCAACCTTGAGCTCAAATCGTTTGCCATCCGGAATAAGTCGAAGTTTCATGCCCGAGCAGTCTGTTTTTTTTGCGTATGATATTCCGGTCAATTGAGCACAGTTGTCATAGACATCTAGCACTGGTTTTGAATCCACCATTAATGCCGCTGCGCTGTGATCGATAACAACTGGGCGAGAACACCCCCGTTGAAGATACATCAATACCACGCCCGACATTGAAAGAAGAAACTGGGCTAACAGCCATGCAATGACTCTACGTACCGAAACCACTGCCTGAAGCCCAGGTCCATTCCTATGTGCCGTCAAGAAGTGCGGCGCGTAGTTGAATCTCCTATTTAACGAATCCCAGGTAGCCATATAGGATAGGCGGATAAGATCTGCGACGTAGCCGTCTATGTTATCCCACGTGGCAAAAAGGCTCACATTCATAATGGAGACTTTGGGCATAACATCTGGTAGTAAGTATAAAGCCTCTTCCACCCAAGGGTCTGGCTCTAATTGCATGTTGGATTGTCGTTCTGCGGCAATAACTCTCGGCATGATATATGTCGCGGACTGGTTCCGAATAACTCCAGCAGTAAAGTTGACGGTCCCAATGAGGAAGCAATTCTCATACACATGGTTCAAACTGGAGTCTGCATAGACATTTTGGAGCCGATTCAAGGAGGTGGCGTTTCCGAATATGCTTCCGCCGACTGGAGAACAGCCGTTTGCGCGTGCTCGGCGAATGAGAAGTGCGATCTTCTTTACGCCAGAGAAGACAGTCGATTGTGGGAGTGGAGCTGACTTGTTCCTCCAATCAATAGTAGCATTATAATCGGGACGTTCCTTCAAAAGGGTCGGTGCGAACAGCGCAGCATTACCGGTATGATATGTGGTGAAAGGTGCCTCTCCTCCAAGACTCATATCAGACTTCCATTTATGTTCAACTCGAAGTTGAGTCGTGATGTTATCCAAAAATTGAGATTTTGCATCCCAGGAGATACTGTGAATATCGAGGCATGGCAGAGTGGCACCAACCAGTGTTGAGTTGACAGGCATTACTCCAGAATAGGTCATGACATGGCGGCATTCCGATGTACCGATGTTCCGAGAGAAAGCAGCATTTCCTGTTGCAAACATTGAAGCCCGTCTCACATCGCCAGGAGAATATATATACCAAAACCAAGCATCGGGTAACGCGTCCGACCAATGATATGGGACTTGCTGATTGCCGATAGGCCGTGATACATGTTGCCAGCCAATGGCACCGGTAAGAACTGGTGCAACGAAGGCTGAAGGTGCCAACAAGAGGAGTACCACCCCAATTTTCCGGGTATTTCGGGACCAATCCGTCCACCCGGGCCAGAGTATTCGCCAGGAGACTACGCGGTTGAACTGTAAGAGAGTAACGCCATCAGTCTCGAGTAGGATGAAAGCACATCTCCAGGCTACTGTAGTTGTCCAAGCAGTCGTTATCAGTCGAATTACAACCACTGCAGTAGAGATTGCCGTGGTGACATCGCTCGCCTCTAATGATCCAATACGGTATCCTGAACTCTGGCCATCGTAGTTGACGACTAATCCATCGACGAAGTAAATAACAAGCGCAACCATTCCACAGGATGCAATACCGTGTAGTACAAGAAGGTAATAAGCAAAAAAGAAGTGGGAGAAAGGTGATCCTTTTGATCGTGTGGCCAGGCTTGACAGCGAAGAGTAACCAAAACGCATGTTGATCGTTATGATAGTAGTGTGCCGGTAAAGGTATGCGGTCAGTTATCGCCTCGACTGGTACACTCCCACCAAGCAACTTATAGCCATGATGTAAGAGCTAGTTCGCTTAATTGCAAGATAAAGGCTTGATGTGGAGCCGCGTCTCCTTTCAGGCATTGCCTGCATGCGCTACATGTATCAAATTTAGATCTCGAAACTTATGGATCATGCAGACAATAACTAATCGAACAGCTCTCTAAGCGACCCTCATAGGATGAAAGTCACTTCCTACACTGTGTTATCGTTTTCATCGTCAGATTGGTTCCTTCATACGGTACTTTGTGTGATAATTGATTGTCTATCTATCGTGGGTATCAGAGCTCGTATATATACAAGAGCTCGGTTGATGCATCCGCATGTGCGCACTCAGCGGGTCACCACCAGCTAAACCCCATCCGGGCAACTACGTACCTTCAGCTCAGCGGAATGCCGTACTCCCATGATTCCAAATCCAACAGAGGTTCTGAGTATACATGCAACAAAAGTGAGACTTTCGTCAACTAGTTGAATAAATCCTGAAAGTCGTCTTGAATTCCGTTATCTTCTCTAAGACATAATATCCGACCCATCTGTGGTCGCAGCTGAAAGTGGGGGCCATTCTCCCCTGTGTCACAAGGCTAGTTTTTCGTTTAATCATACTGTATTCACTCTATCTATAGTATGACAATGCCCACATCTCCTTTCCTTCTAGATGACCCGGCTAGATGGGGCGAATCCTTTCCTCATTCGTATGGCTGGTGATATCCTACCGACAAGGGCACTGATGGACTGATGGACGATGTCGGTATAGACCGCAATCATTTCGCAGAGAAAACGTCCTCAGAATATTCCCACGACCAATAGTGCGCGAGTGTGTGGTGGCGCCTCGGAAAGTTCTTAGCAGTGAGCTCCGTATCTCATTGCCGCACCACAGCTTGCACATAGCCTTCACCCCAGTACCTGCGGTAAAATCTGCCGTGGCTAATCACATAAATAGACACATTTATTTACCTCCGATTAATCATTTGGGTCCAATAACCAGGAGTCTTTAGAACTCGGATAGCAAAAAACACCAAACGCTCACCTAATAGGATCCCTTCCAGTCTAACCATGACCAATTACTTACACCAGGACTTAAAAGAGCTACTTTCGGGAAGCTATCGATTTTTGGTAGGAAAAGTGACGGAAAGTGAGGAGTACGGGCTCGGTACAAAAAGTTAAACTCTGACAAATTTGTATTGAAATAATAAGCCACTGTTGCTTTATATATATATCGCAGTATGAAGTCCGGTAGTTAAGAAAACACACCGCCCAATATGAGGTGCAAGTACCACTGTAAGCAGCGTGATTCTAATGGTAGTTGTAGGGGTGGTGTAGGGGTGGTGGGGGTAGTGGTAGTATATATCGTAGTGGTAAGTTCGATGACATGGTGTGCAAAAGATAATATAACTCTGTCGCTGATAGCTTGATGCATAACTACATGAAGTTGGTCAGCAAATAACAAACCCGAGCATAGATCACTAATGCTACCCCTGACAAGAAAGTCGGCATATTTCTCAGTTGGAGCATATGTATGGCAACCGTCGATAGTTGAGATATCACAATATCTAAGATTACTTACAACTTCTGCTCGGAACTTGAGCGAAGTAGTGTCACGTCACACCCGGTGGTGGTATCGCAAGTGTATCCGATGCAGAGTTTATCTTCTACGGCAAGGGTCTAATTACAAGGATTCTCACTCAACCAGTCGACAGCTGCTATCTTCTTGGCTGAACGGTTCGATACAACGCAGATTATGTGGACTAGAGCATGGAATGCCTACAGGGCCGCGTACTTTCGCACTGCCGCCCAACCGACGTATTCGGAGCTCCTGGCTGCTGTAAGGTGTCCTCTGGAAACACTAGAAAGCCCATCAGGAGCATTTAGTAAAATGAGATAGTATTCTTAGTTCCTGACAACAATCTGGGTTAGGTTCAACAATCTCGGCAAATAACACCGCTGCATAAATCTGGCACCCTCCGCTAGTGCCCCGAACCATTGATCCCAATAGTCCGTCCCGTCTGTGTAATGCGATGCCCGAGACAGGATCACATTGGCTCTGTATGGTAGTCGACTCTGAGTATGGTATCTTTCTTAGATATGCTCTTCGTATTCTCGTTGTGTACAGTAGATAACTCAAACTCTGCATGGCACTTTCAACGAGAATGCTACATGTGACGATACATTGATTTTTTGTTTTCTATATATCCAGGCTACATAGACCGTATATGTACGGTCTCAGTATGCGTATATATACGTACTTAAAATGCATTCTCGCCGGATTATCAAGTCTCCGGACAACCTTGTCATTGATTAGATGGCTACGATAAGATTAGATTATATCAATATCTCATTGCATACCGTGATGCCTCACAGCCTGAATCGTTAGCGCTTTTTCAGGGTAGCGTAGTGGAGAATTAGCTCCTGAAATTCATTGCTTCTGCAGCTGGCACTTGGTATTGATTTATTGTCACGGGCAGGGCGGAGACAACGGTTCGAGGACCTGACAGAAAATATTAAAGGTACACGCTGCAAATGACCTATTTTTTTCGTGATATAGAGGGGCGATGACATGTAGTGCTACAAGCACTAGTTTCAACTGACCAAGGGAAATTGCATTGTGAAGGAAATATGAGCATGTCCTAGGCAGATAATCCATGCCCTATGCAGTTTGTACACGAGTGTTGTAATTCAAAGTTGGATCTGTCAGATTTTATGCCTCCATCACGCTTCCAATGATATCTAATTCTGGTGATGCATAATTGATCTGACTCTGACACTTGTATCCTATTCGAAGATATAAACACCCTGCCTAAACTCTGAGGTTGTCTCCGCCCTGCCCGTGACAGTAGTAACCATTTGACTGTAATATGCATTCATTGTAGTTAGATGAGTAGTCATTGTAAATTGATGTGACAAAGGGCGCTTATAGTGACGTACCCAGGGACTGAGGGGAATCAGGCACTATCATACTCTAGATAGAGTGAATACAGTATGATTAAATAACAAAATGTGTCCGGGGACTTGAAAATCCGGTCAGTACAAGCGATTTTCCCATTGCAGGCCGTAACTGACGAGCCACATATATATATTCAACAAAGCACATGGTACTGTAGCGCACATAGAGACAATATCAGTGCTCCCAAGTGCTTGCCCTAGTCTACCCCCGGCTAGCCAGCTCCCGGCTAGTCTATATCTCTTGTTCCCAGCCAGCTTCAGGCGAGTCGCCTACCTAGTCTTAAGCGAGATGCAACGATATTCATCGGTTGACTAGTTATTAGATTGTATTTGCCGGGATGTGCTCGGTTAAATTTTAGGGGGATGTCAGTCGCGCTACGCCGGCAAGGGAACTGTTAGCGGCATGATTTAATCTCCGGATCCTGCAATAGAGCCTATTTTACACTTGCATTGCATCCCAGTCTAGTCCTACACCCGCCCCACCTATCCGTGCACCAATCCTCACACCCACCCACTGCCGTTTGGTGGGATCTCGCTTGACGCTTCCACTCCAACCACGCTTGCCACGCCTGCAACTCTGTACGGCTATTCTTTCCCAAAAGCTCGCATAGCGGCTACGTTCAGTAAGGAACTAGGTGGAGTAGCATAGAGTTATGTTCTCTGTAAAGTGGCATTGTTTCACTCCCTTTCCTTTCGTTATCCCGTGCTTCCACCTGCGGACGAACGACGCTGACAAGCTGGTACATCCAGGTAGTAGGCTTCGTATAGTCACCACAGGCTCAAGCCCCACGTTTTCAGACCATCGAGACGCGCTACCGACCTAAGTTTGCTTATGAGATGTAATCGGGGTTGTGATGGTGTTGTGGGGCGGGAGCGACAGATATGAACCCAATGTATGCATCGGTAGCAAATCTCTCTCTAACTCATGGCTCTGGAGGCGACAATGCAGATAAAATCAAGGCAGCTACCCCACTCTCGCATACACCATGCCTGCTACTATCTACCCCTCTGTGCAACATGCAGTACGACCGCGACCTCTGTAACCCCTTCTTTTACCATCCCCTCCATTGTGCTTATCTCTTGTGGGATGAAGGTCAACGCTAATTCTCTACTCTACTAGATTGCTGGGTATAATAGTCACCACAGGTTGAAACCACCGCGTTCGCGGAACACTGAGACGCAACGTCAAATGCCCACCAGACAGAGGCAATGAAGCGACCCTACTCCACATCGGCTTACCAGCTCCCTGCAGTAAACCGCTCTCTCAACTACATGCGTGGGTATTCATTGGTGGTTGGAAATTGCCGGTGGAAAAGGAATCCAGAATTGTAAGAATAAACACGAGAGGTTTAGGATAGGGGCGTAGATCCATGTACCAATCTTGGAACAGTGATGTCATCAAGACGTTAGATCAATTAGTTTCACTCTAAGCATAACCAAGAACGAAGCAGGCACCAATTCATTGACCTCCGCTAAGGCGAGTAGGATGGAAATAGTCCACTCGTCCGCCCTAAGGCTTTCTATCGCGGAGTACCATTTGTGAAGCAGAGAAATCTTGTACTATATGCCGTGTGTATTATAGACCTAGGACAGGCAAACTAACTTTAACTATATGATCTGAAGGGAATTCGCCGATACTGAAATCGCCGAATTGGCTCACAGGCTACGAACGCACGGTTGTAGACTCATCCACGAGTTTTCACTCACCACCGCCACTGGTATTTGCAATCATGAGCTTCTATGGAGTTCTATGGAGTTCCAGGCTCTCATGTATATAAGGACAGAGCTTCTCCTCGGATAGTTGAATAAACTTAATCTGCTTTACATTCGTAACACTGACGTCCACTAGTTGACCGAGTGATGTATCCATGACCGAGTGATAACACGTTGAACGAGTGATTGGAGTATCACTTCCCCGGCAGAAGCCGCAATAGCCCTGTAGCTGCCACTGATGTCCTTTAGACGCTGTAGATATACACGTATACAGATGAATTCCTCCGTTTTATGCTGAACCTGCAGATGCAGCGGTGTTTTGGAGATGACCCTTGATTGTACTGCCAAGTTCGCCAGGTGCCTACAGTCTCCCGGGCAGGGTTGCGGTCCTTGGGAGACAAAGACTGCACGCTTTAGTCTATATCACCGATAGCTTAGATTGAACGACGTTGCGCCTTGTAGCAGAGGGCGGGCAGTTAGACCGTCTCTATCCCTGGAGGCGAATCAACTTCATCATTACACTGCCGCAGCTATAATTCGGTGCAAGCATCTGCCACCTTTCGCTGCTTACAGCATCCTAACCAATGATAGCCCAAGCTACCGAAACATTTCCTTAAATGCCCACCAATCGGGCTCCTTATCCGGCGATCAGCAGACATCCTCTTCCCCGAATGACAGCACCAAGCACTCAGCCACGTGAACCCAGCAATCCGCCTCTAACCCCACTCTCTATATGTTCTGCCGTATTAACCTCCCATCTCAGTCCTCAACCTGTAAAGCTCCTCGCTTCCCTCCTCTAGAGCTACATCGCCTACCTCATCTAGCTTACGTCAAGATGTACACTCCTAACTTCACCCTTTCCAGGCTCCGACTTGCGGCTCCTCCGGTATCACTTCTGTCTCCTCCCTCTCAAGAATTACGTTCCACATCTCTCTAACTCGAACTGAAACTACGTTCCATATCTACTATTGCGTACTGTTTCCCCCAAGCACTTTGTATCTCCTTCGGCCCCTCAAGTTCTGGCTGTCAACAACTCCAGTTTCAATTCAAACAGCAATTTACCACATCCGCCTAACAGTTAGCGAGTTAACCCGGTTTGATAAAACTCAACTCTTCCCGACGAACAGCACAAACTTCACAATCACGAAAATTACTCGATGCTGACCTGCTTATCAATCACGAAAGTTCTCCTGTTAGTTCGTGCACAACAGTGTTTAATGTGACGATTGATCATTTTTGTGTACCTATCGAGGCCACAAGAATCGTGGGCGCACGGTCACCCATATGCATCCGCACTCATCCGAGACGCATCACCCCTGCCTTATCCTCATACTAGGCCGTATCAGATGATCCTTGTATATATATACATCAAAGAACATAGACTACAGGGCACGTGGAGCTGGTATGCTAGTGCTTTTGATTAGTCTATCTCTGCCGTCTCAAGTCAGCAACCTACATACTCATAAGTGCAATGGCATTTATCGGTTGGCGAGTTACTGGGTGTGTTTAGTGAGATGTGCTCGGTTAACATTTGGCGAAGTGTCGTGCTAAATCGGGAACGGCAATGGCGGGGTGTTGTTGCCGGGATGATTAGGATCTCATCCGGGTACCACGATTACCGCTTTTTAAACATAGCTTTGTTTCTCTGTAACTAGTCCTCCACCGCAGCGGCACCCGCATTACCACCCGCTCCCGTTTCCGAAACCCCACCTGCCATCCCCTCAGCGATTCGTGCACCAATCTCCGTACCCATCCTAGCACTCGCCCTAGCAGTAATGCCAGTAGTCCCACCACCTACCTGCACCTTCAGCAATTCGTGACCTAATCCCAGCACTTAATGCCGCACCGATGCTAGAACATACCCGCGCCCCAACGCCGGCAACAACACCCGCACTCACGCTCGCACCAAACCTCCCACCAATTGCAGCTCCGACCCGAGCCAGGGTAACCATGGTGACAGGACAAAACGTCACTGCACTCACAATCCCCACCACCGACACCCCAATCACCGCGCCAATTCCATACCCTACCACAACCTTGCACATGCTTCCCGTCACAATATCTATCACCGCTTCGGTCAGAACGGCAACCCCGGCACCTACCGTCGCTCCAAAGCTACCTGCTGCTACAGTTCCCGCTACACTGTCAAGGCCGACGGTAGTTGTGCCGGGTGTATTGGCTGTACACACTCTGAAGGGTATTCCGAGAAACCCGGTGGTACTGATGACGGTGCCGCCTGTGATGGCTTCTACGCTCTGTATCAACCGGTTTCGGTATGTGTCCGCTTCGGCATCGTTGACGGGGAGTTTGAGGGGAGGGGTTTTCGGGGGTCGCTGCTAAGAGGGGGTTTTAATCGAGACGGTGTCTTGGGGTGAGCTGTTGGTGGCGATTGGAGGATTGGCTTGCGAACTAATAGTTATATGTTGGTTCATTTTTTAGTCTTGATTTCGCTGTCGTGTTTTACGGGTCAGTGTTGTAAATCTAGGAATTGAACGTTATCGAACGATATGGGAATCTCGCGATCTTTAGGTGTTCGGGAATACAGATTACTTACAGGGAATGGAACTCCCCCGACAATAAGATGCGACACCCTTGTGTTGAACGACGACTTCGGGCCTCGTAGCGATTGGCGGGCAGAAGGACCGTCACTATCTCCGGAGGCGAATCAATTTCACCATCATTACGCTGCCACTGCTATAATTTCGCACGAGCATCCGTCATCTTTTGCTGCTTACAGTATCCTAACCATCGATAGCCGAGTAACCGTATCATTTCCTTATATGGTTACCAATCGGCCTCAACCGGATATCAGCAGACATCACCTGAGGTCCAAGGCGCTACAGTCAATTAGGGTGGCATCGCGGTTGTCACGGGTATTATTTCTGCAGCCTGGTCCTTCCGGGGCTGAAATATATAGCTACTTATACGCATTCGGCGGCTACCGGAGGAGTGCATCCGGTGGTGGGCGTTGAGTTCCCCGTATCAAGCCCCGAAACTGCCAGCGGTAAGCCTGAAAACAAGCGGCTGAGGTACTGTGATGCTGATGATAAACTTGAATACGAAAAATAGCACAAAATAATGTGATTTCCACTGTTTCTCATAGTTCAACCTGTATCTCACGGAGACTGCATGCCCTGAAGGGTCTAATTTAAGCAAATTTTGCCCCAGTCTCAAACGGTCTAGCATTCTGTGTCTCAAGATTTAGAGTCATAAAGATGCCTACATCAGCTTCCCTGTTTGCACTCTCCAAGACCTCAGCTCCGGGAACTCGGTCATCCATCTCTAACCCTATTCTCCATACGTTCGGCTGTTGCAACCTCCCATTTTAGGGTCCTCAACTGGTAAAGCCCCTTGTTTCCCTCCACTAGAGTCATATCTCTGTCTCCCCTCTTCTAGCTTACGTCAAAATCAGCACTCCAAACATCTCCCTCTCCAGGCTCCGACTTAAGACTCCTCCGGTACCACTTCTATCTCCTCCCTCCCAACGAGCATCACCTTCCATCTCTCTCCAACTCGAACCGGAATCTCTTGCAAGTCACCACCGTTGCGGACTATTTCCCCCACGCACTTTGTCCCTCCTTTAGCCCCTACAATTCTGGTTTGCCACAACTCCGGTTTTGATGCAAACGGTAATTTGCTGCATCCGCCTAACGTTTAGCAAGTTAGCCCGATTTTACATCGCTCAACAGTTCCTGACCGGCGGCGTAGACTTGCTGATGGCAGTGATCACTTGATGCTCACCGGCTTACCGATCATATCATAATCACTCGTTAGCTGCGTGCACAAGAATGTTAAATGTGGTGATTTATTGTGTCAATCGATCGAGGCCGCTGGACTGTAGATGTACGGTTACCCATTTGCGAATGCCTACGCACGTTATCACGCCGCATCCTGGTACAAGCCATATCGTCATACCAGGCTGCAACAGAGATTAAAAAAACACGGTACTCTAGTGCACTGGAGATAATGTGCAAGCGCTCAAGAGAGCACCCTAGGGCAGCCGCCTACCAACTCTTAAGCGAGAGGCTTTCACGACTTTGCCAAGGGGCTGAAAACCCTGAGGAAGTAATTGGGATCTGGAGGGGAGGTGGTGGAAATATAGCATATGTCATGATCAGTAATGGTCGAATACGATATGATTCAAACAAATAAACTCTTAAGCGAGATGCAACGGTATTTATCGGTTATTGGGTTGTAGTAATGGATATGATCGGTTAATTTTCGCGGGGTATCGGCCACGCTAAGGCGGCAAGGGGTCGGTCCGGCGTGACTAAGTCTGGATCCTACTGTGATCCGATTTTAAACTTGCATTGTACCTAGCTAGTCCTACACCGTAGCGGCACCCGTATTACTACCACCCACACCCGTTGCCCCTGCATCCCCACAATCACCTGCACCCCCACCTATCCGTGCACCAATCACCGCACCCACCCCCGCACCGATGCCCACACCCAACCCCGCCGCAACACCAGCCGCAACACCCGCACCCAGGCTCGCGCCAACCGCCCCACAAATTGCCACCCCCACACTCTCCCCCGCTGGCACCATCACTGTACCCAACCCCGCCACACCAACAATCCCCACAATCAGTGCCCCAACAAACACACCAACACCAACCCCGGCCCCTACCCTCCTTCCCATCGCTATTTCTGCCACCGCACCGGTGAAAGCACCTACCACTGCTCCTACCAATCCTCCAATGCTACCTGCTACTAGAGTTCCCGCTATGCCAGTAAGGCTAACTGCGGTAGTCTCGTTCATGGCTGTACATAGTCCGAATTGTATACCTAGAGAACCTGAGGTACCGATGACGGTACACCCCCTAATAAGGTCTACGCTCCGTTTTAACCGGTTTTGGTATGTATCCTCGACGGTATCGTTGCCGGGGGGTGTTTGCGGGGCGGCATCGGGGTCGTAATTTTCGGTTGTCGCTGGGGTTTTAATGGTGATGGCATGTTCTGAGAGTTCGCCGTCGGAGGCGATCTGAGGTGTGCTTTGTGAGCTGGCAGTCATAGCTTGCTTCTTGTTTTTGGTCGTTATTTCGTAGTCGCGCTTTAGAGTTCGGTTTTGTAAATCCGGGAATTGAACGTTATCGAACGATACGGGAATGTCGCAACCTTTATGTGGGGAATACGCATTATTTACAGGGAACGGAACTCGCCGACAATACGATGCGACAGCGGCATGGTGTCTGAGCTTGAACGGATCGTTGCTATTTGCGGCAAGGGAGGCTCAGTTACGCGCGAGAATGGTGGTTGCATGTGCGTTCTGCTTGGCAGGGCTGCGAAAACTGCCTAATGGCCGCAGTTAGTGAGGCAAACCATCCATCCATCCACCGGTAAATACGCTCCTATGGCAACCCCTCCCAAAACTGTTGTGCGACAACCAAGACTTCCTACCGACTATGAGGTCGTGGTATAGAGTTCCGCATTTAGTGTTCCCGGGTACCGTTGAATCGTTTGACAATCGGCTGACGTTGAGCTGCATCAGCCTTATTCCTTGCCCACAGAATAACCTACAAAAAAAACACAACAAATAGGATAAAATAAATTAAGGAAAGTTTTTTGGCAATTTGGGTTGGTGATATAAATTGAAATAGATTTTCGGGGAGTTTTTGTGCAAAATATTGCACAAATACAAGTGTTTTCACTCTTTTCCATGTTTTTTTTGATAGAACTATATCACTGGGCTCGAAATCCAGCAGATTCTTTTAGCATCTTGCAAGGCTTGCGAGCGACGAGAAACCTGGGAATGAGAGTACTATATCACAACCTCCACTGCAAAATATATAGTAAACGAAAAATACAACTAAGCATTTCACATATTTCGCATGGATCTAATTTATTTGCAGAAGTGCTTGAATGGCTTTTTGTGGGTTGTTTAATATATACTTGTACTTTTTCGCTGTTGAAGCAATGTACTCTAGTCTATCGACAAAAGGCTGACATGGCTCGGCGTCAGCTGATTGTCGACGATTCAACCGTACTCATTCACAAGCGGCTAAACGGGTGCGGCTTGACAGAAGTCTGGCCGGTTTAAGAGATTCAGATTCAGCCCGTTTTACGGCCGGTAAGTACCTGGCGGCCGTTAGGGAATACTGTCCGCATTGCTTTCCTGAAGCGCGCACTGCACATAGACCAATCCATTCTCCCTTGGACTCATATCTGGTGAATTGGATGCCAATCCAATCGTATTACTTCATTCATTAGTCTCCACCTCCATGTATAGGCCGATATATGGTAACTAACACTACGTTCAAGAGTATATAAACCAGCATTGGACCCCACCATTACTACATATAGTGGCAAAACCTGCGGAACCAAGATTTTGTTGATATACTGTGCGCAATTGAGTCCAAGACAATCGTTCTTACTTTCTCGCCCATGTTCTTGCCAATGTTGTATGGGAACAAACTGTGTACGACTAGAAATGAATTCCGCAAAGGATTGTATGGACTCTGAGTTCCCGCTGAACCTTGGGAATAGGTTGCGTTCTTCGAATGCTATACCAGGTTTTCGTCGCACAGTTAGTCATTGTGGCATGCAACGGATTGAATGGTAAACTTCGTTTGTGATTATCTTCTGCCCCTACTACACTACTAGCTTCGAAACATACCGCCGAGCCTTTGGCCTAGCCCTAGAGAGGAACCTGCAATAAAGACGATACTAGAGGCAACGGATGCAGCCAAAAGGTACGCGGAAAAGTGGGCAAAAGAGAAGCATCAGCATACAAATACTCCCACATAGTGGACGGGTGGGTCCTGATTGGAAGATGGGAGAGTGTGAGCAGCAGCTATTTGTAATGAGGATGACGGGGAAGCGGGTTGGAAAGCCCTTCGGAGCTACGTTCGTAAGGGGAAAATAGAGATGTTTGACGCGGATTTGTGGGTGATGTGAAAAAAGTTTTAAGCTTGCATTGTTTCCCTCTCTTGTTTTTCACTCGTATTTCCACCCACACTTGTTGGCGAACCCCCTGCTGGCCCACTCCGAGCAATTCGTGCACCAATCGCCGCACCCACTCTCGCACCAATACTAATGCTCAACCCCGCACCAATGCCTGTCCCAGTTCCCACACCCATTCTTGCCCCAAACGCCCCTCCAATTGCCGCTCCGACTCTCTCCCCGGTCGCCAGTGACAGGACACAACGCCGCACCCGCCATCCTGACAACTGAGGCCACAAAAAACGCACCAACACCGACGCCTGCCCCTACCCTGCTTCCCATCGCAATATCTGCCACCGCACCGGTGAAACGGCTATCCCTGCTCCTAGCATTACTCCAAAGCTACCAGCTACTACTGTTTCCGCTATACCATCAAAGCCAGCTCCTGTGGTGGTTACCGAAGTAGTCGCTGTACATATTCCAAAGGAAACCCGAGAAAACCGGTGGTGCTTACGACTGTACCACCTGTAATCACTCCTACACCCCGTTTCAACCGGTTTCGGTATGTATTCTCGAAAACATCATTATCGGTGGGGATTTGCGGCATGGTGGGTTCCAGATCGTGGGGTTCTGTTGGCGCAGGATCCAGAGAGGTTTTAATGGCGTCAGCATCTTCTAAGGGTTTGCTATCGGAGCGATCGGAAGATTGGGTTGGTTCATTTCTTTGGTCTTTATTTCGCTGTCGCGTTTTAGGGTTCGTTGTTGCAACATGGAGGAATTGAAAGGTTATCGAACGATGTAGGAATCCCTGCCACATTTATATGTGGGGAATACGAACGATTAGAGGAGAATAAAACCCAACGAATCATGGACCGGATGCGAAACCGGAAGAGTCAAAGATTGATTTGATAGTTGCTTTTTGCGGCATGGGAGGACCAAATACATATGCCAGAATGAGGCGGTTGCATGTGCACTCCGCTTGCCATGGCCGCAATTGAGACAGTGAAAACTAGCTTATGACCACAGCTAGTGAGGCATACCATCTATCCACCGGTAAATACGCTCCCATGGCAACTCCTCCCGCGTTCATTGTGCGACAACAATGTGCCGACAGGTAATCTTGATATGCCCTCATCGATAGAACAGCAGAGGAATGAAGGTATCAAATGTAATTCAGGGTAGGGACTGTAGGATAATGATTGTATTTTATGATGATTACTCAAGTGAACTAAAAGATGTTGTGTATGATAGACATATAGTGTGAACCACGGGATGAAAACGGGACAGGATTACCATCCAAAAACCATACCGTGCATGTGCCCAGACGGGAATTCTCACGGTCCGGCGCAATCACGGTATACAGACGGGATTGTCTCTACCGCTCAAAAATCACATACCCGGCTGCTGCATAAGAACGGCTCGGCCAAGTCAAGATCGAACACCGGCGGCTAATAGAGGTCATTGAGTAGATCATTCTACGTCAAGCAGGCGTCCTTATTAAACAAATATTCGTGGAGTTAGCATGGGTAGAAGCTAGAAGTTGACTGAATCCCCCCCCCTGCTAGCTCCCCAACATCCACCCATGCCAACTCCACAAATACTATAACCTCACTGTCCTTTTCCTGCTCAGTATCTTCACCCTCTCCGTCTTCTTCCCTCGAGACAGCCTTTTCTGTCCAATCGCTCTGCACTCCACCCTCAGTTCAATATGTGGATGTGAGGTCGAAATATGATACTGATTTCAAATCCGTATCCTCATACAAGCCATAATCTCATACATGGCAGTAACGGAGGGTTATACAGATAATTCTACCATACATGCAACAGCTCCAAATTTAACTGTGCGAGTGATTCTTCGTGATACACCCCCGAGTCACAGCCACTAGTCTTACCCGATCTCAAATGACTAGGTAAGAGTAAGATCATAGGCTGTGCACCAGGTTTTGTTTTTTGGCCAAAGTATGGGTGATGGCACGTCCGAATAAAACTATTATCTTACATCGCGATGGATACTCTGTCTCTTAGGCCAAAACCCCAGGTAACACAGTGGCACGTATAGTATATTTAGAGAGTGAATTTAATAATAATGTCAAATAATACACGACCAACATTCATCCCAAACATTCAAGTCCCGGAAGAAGGCAAGGAAACATCATCTGTGGGGTTCTGACCTCCTTACTCCTTGCAGTTAAATCCCGATCGCAAACTCTCCACTTCCCGATCATCAGAAATAAAATCACATTCCATCGCCGTAGCAGCAAACTCAACACTCTAGTCCTGCTTCACACACCTCTCTACCAGCATTCCTTCCTCCGTAATCCCGATCGTATCGGAGCTCACATAGCTCATCGCCTCATCCACCACTCCTCTCCTATTTCCCCCTCAGCTCCTTTCCAACCAACTCTTTAACCTTCTGTCGCATCCAATCATCCCTCCCGCTCTCACCAACATTCTATACAAAGCCATTCTCGAAATCGGTTCGTCTGCGTCTTGTTCGTTGTCTTTCTCTTACGTTTCTCTTATTCTTGTGCTTGAGCGTTCAGTTTAGTTCTACTTCCATCTGTTGAAGGGGAAGAACGGTAGCGGAAAAGGATCTCCCAACGTAGCCGGAGGAAGGAAAACGGGCTCTGCCATACTCTAGATAGAATTAATGCAGTATGAATAAAACACGCAAATAACATCCCAGTCATCGTCATCGAAGAGTATAACTGTATCCTGTCGCAATTATGGAATGACGCAGCAGTTCTGTAGAATGCCCATGTTCGCGGTACATCCACAATGCGACCTTGTGTTTGAAGGGGCGAAAATGGGAGTCTGTGGCCATAGCTATGCGCACGTCATCGGTAAACGAAAGGTAAAGGGACTCTATACTCCTTGTACGGCTTTCGTCTCGGGTTGGTGAATGGCACGGGCGTCTGGGTACATGATCCTTACTCCGGATGGTATCACCGTGCTTTGAAGTGTTACGCGGTGCGAACATGCAGCAGGGGTATCGCTCCAACCCGCGTTTGCCCTCACTCAGTCCATCCCTGCCGTAAGTCAACTCTTTAGCGTGATGCAACGGAATTTAACTGCAAGCTAGTTATTGGCTCGGTTAACATTCGGCAGGGATGCCACCGGCGCTATGCCGGCACGATCACGTCCAACTCAACATGCCAATTCAAAACTTCCATTATTCCCTGAACCTAGTCCTACACCACACCAGCACCCATAACCCCACCAGTACCTGCAGCCCTACCCACCTTACATCTCCGCGCCCCTATCCGCGCCCCAATGGCCCGCGCCCCCCCCCCCCCCCGGGCCCCCCCCCCCCCCCCGCCCCCCCCCCCCCCCCCCCCCCCCCCCCCCCGCGCCCCCCGCCCCCCCCCCCCCCCCCCCCCCCCCCCGCCCCCCCCCCCCCCG
>Ga0307512_10002264_pt1 | contig 24939 bp, 29 predicted proteins | sample 14_EM_MG_FD_200267 | JGI IMG/M metagenome (GOLD analysis project Ga0307512, IMG submission 200267) | Populus trichocarpa ectomycorrhiza microbial communities from riparian zone in the Pacific Northwest, United States - 14_EM | ecosystem: Host-associated > Plants > Roots > Unclassified | place... | reverse complement strand
CTTGGCTTACTGCCTCGCTCATCAAAGCAAGGCAACCAACTTACCGAATGCATCTCGCATCTCGGCTCTGCGGAAACAAGAAGTATAGGCGCAAGGGTTCTTGGCATGATCCGAAAAAAAAAAAAACACAAAATGCAAAAATAGATTTTTTTTTTTTTGCGTCTTTTTATCTTTTTGACCACAAAACCCTCTTCCTACGTTGCCCGTCCCTCTCCCACACTGTGGCCAATATATTTTTACTCTGTGGTTTTTCTTTTGGGACCTGTGTTCCTTTGGCTTATCGGCCGATCTCCTATTGTCCGTCAACTTAGCGACAAAAACGTCCCTTGACCTGTGCCCCGTGAGGTCCATTCTCCCACTCCTCACAATCAACACTGTAAATGTCTTCGTAAGGAACCCGTTCATCCGAGACTTAAAAGGCCAACAACAGTTCGGTTCAGTTCAGTACGGTACAGTGCGGGTACGGTGGGTGCAAAGGAGCAATTGGGCCCGATCAAGGCTCCGGATCTCGAGAGACATGCAGCTGGCAGACCCTGCCTGCTTCACACACACACATGGGCAAAAAACTGAATTGCATTTTTGCATCCGACTTTCTGGAAGGTTTACTCACGCGGCCGGTTCGCCTCTTCCCAAAACCCGGACTTGTGGTCATCACCATCTGATTTTCCAACCACCTAAAAGGGGATGTTGGGGGGAGAAAGAGCGGAGCGAACGGGAAACGCAGGGGGAGAAATATGATGGTTGTGTGACAGTGTGTGTGTTTATCGTTTCGTCGAGACGACCTCTTCGACATGCATGTAAGCGGGAGGAATGGGGGATATAAAACCGAGATTACGCCCCATCGGGTTGTCGAGCCCGAGATTTCCATCCGAATCGAATTCCTTCCCCATTTTACCGAAGGGTGTGAGAACCCACGTTAAGTCTGTGGGGGACAGTGACGACACCAACATGGCATTTTATGTAAACCGAGTCGATAAAATCTTAAGGGGGTGTGGAGCGGGAGGGAGGGAAATCGAACCTTGCACAGAGGGGGATCTTACACGCCGCTTCACCCTCGTTGCTCAGGCTTGCCACCATCGTTCGTTGTCCAGCACAATTAATGAATGACACACCCCACCAGCTTAGATCATATCATCGCTCGTTGCCGGATGGAGGTGCTCAATTGCTTCGACAGGCTACCTCGGTTAACAGGGATGTTGTTTTACATGTATCAAATCAGCATTACTCCGCGCCGGTATCCACCCAGGCACTCCCTTGCTCCCTTCCGGCTCGAAAGAACATCAGCGAGGACGTACGCCCGAGTGTTCTGAAATACCGAGCCGATCACCCACAGTGGTCTGTTGCGGGCGATGGATGGTAAAGGACTCGGATTTCGGACCGTCCTCCTTGGTCTTGGTCTTTGGGGCGGTCAAAGCAAAAAAGTATCTCGTGATAACTCGCTCGCTCGATCAGACGTACCACGATCAATGGCCAAACCATCCACAGCGTGCGACGCACGACGTAAGATGAATCGAGCAGGGAGATCTTCGGTCCGAGCTCGCTACCAGCACCCCAATTCTTCGACCCAACACAACGGAATGGAAAGAAACCAAACCAACCAAGAAAAAGACGTATTCACGATGGTAGTTTCCTGTGCACCTGGGTGGCGGATTTCGATTTTGCCTTAGGCTTTTGTGGTGTGCCTTCCACCAGGACGATCGGGCCTTTCGGCTGTGTCTGCGTCGTCGAGGTGCTCGCGGCCTCTGCTTCGACTTTCGCAGGTGGAGGAGCGTTTGGCCCGTCGTTGCGGCGGTTCTTGAAGACCTTCGACATGCTCACTTCGCGCTGTATGACCCTTCGCGGTTTGGACTCTGTCCGACGCATCCCGGCCGCCTCCTGCTCCAGCGAAACGGAGAGAGAGCGCGAGCGCGATGGCGCCGCGCTGCGGTTGGTGCTGGTGTGGGCATTTGTGAACGGGTTGAAGAGCGTCGGAGGGTCGGGTCCATGGACGGATTGACTATTTGCGCTTGCGTCTGCTTCTGTGTCCGAGTCCGGGTCTGACGATGACGTCCATTGTGGGATTCGAAAGAGCTTTCTGCGTAAGAGTTTGTACTGTTCTGGAAGTTTCTGGGCAAACCTGACAACGGACGACGATTCAGAAATTCATTTTTTGGTCTATAGAGCGCGTCGCAGGCACTCACGCGGGCTGCACCACGTCGTCGCAAAATGTCTGCGTCCAATCACGGACGAGTTTAGTTCCATCCGCGTTTGCTTCCGCATCGTCGGGCAGCGCCATCTGCCAGAGCACGAGCCGGTCCATGAGCCCTTCCAGTCGATCCTCGAGAATGCTTTGGGGCGTCGTGACCTCCTCGTCCGAGGATTGCTGCACCCTCCGCCTCTTCGACGCGTGTAATGGGACTGGAACGGGGCGGATGGGAAGGGGTGGACAGGGCCCAGGAAGGGACAGTTTGAGGAGGTGGATGAGTACCTGTATTTTCACCCTACGAAAAGGGGCGATGAGTGGGTCAGCGCACGGTACTGTGGATGGTGGAGGAGGGTCCGGAATCGCCTTACTCTCGCTTCTCCATTTCAGCTAGCCAACGTTTTTTGTCATCCAAAGGGTCCTGTGTGGGCCCTTTGGGTTGCTCTGGACACGGCGCATGGCGCTTGAATACAAAGAGCATGATTGATGCCTCCAAGTCCGTGCAAGACGCGTGCGAGACGTTCGGTAGTTGGTCGTGATATTTATAGTTACACCACTTTCCCGTGAGCAAGATACCGTCCAGCGCAGCATGCAGTGGGTGCGCGTCACCCGACGATGAGTCGTCAGAATTCTTTACGAGTGATTGCACCATATGAACAAATTGACACAATGGCATGATGGACTAAGCGAAAGAAATGCACGCTCTGGAACTGAGAAAGAAAGAAAAAAGGCAGTAGGGGATGGCGTATCATACCTCTGGGAGCCAAAGAAATTGCAAGTAAAGCTCGCGTATTCTCTCGCTGAGCGTCGTCGTCGAGCGACCGTCATATTCTGGAGAGAATGGAGAGACATCCTGGAAGAGAGAAGACTCTTGGTTGTGATTCCATTTGATGGGGCCACTGGATGATAACGACAGGTACATTCTGGTCGTCGTCGGTGGAGTGGTGGCGATTGGATTGGATTCTCGTGACGCGTAAATATAATCACGTGACCGCGTCTTGTTTCCTTTTCTCTGTCCGCCCCTCTCGTCTCATCTCAGTTCGTTCATCCATCAATGGCATGGCATCTCGCTCGGAGATCCTCGCTCTTGTCAGTCGGCCAATCCCGACATAAATGTCTGCACATGCCCCTTCATTTTTCTTCTTGGGCAACTCCGAGCCACCGAATTCGCCGTTTTTCATATCACGTCGTGTCATGGTCATGTCATGCCTGTACACCCTGGACCCTTCATGAATGAACGAATGAAAAACGCAAGGCGGTGCTACAGTATGCAACAAACCGTACACATACAAAACACGCCACATTAATCACTGGGCAAAACGAAAGCCCGAGCCGGCGGCTTCTATCTCTCTATGTAGCCTAATCGGAAACGAAGACATGCGCTGATCCAACAATTAATGGTTTTGTTTACTCGGCTCGGGACATTCGGCCCATCGCCCGGTGTCCCTCCCACAGCCCTTTCCCCCCTTCCCCTTGACCTGAAGACACAGACAAGGGCTGTGACACGACCCACTCAAAGTCGGGCTTCTCGGCCAACGCCCGAAATGAGCTGTCCATCTGTGTTTTACCTCATGGGGCCTCCACTCGCTCTCTGGGTCCTCTCTCGGCCATCACCGTTCATGCGTTCACGCGCTGTCTGTCATACGTGAGGACCAGACATTACGGTAGTCCTCACGTTATGCCACGCCCTACAGTTCGTTATCATATGGACAGGAACCTGGTGCGCGTGGGAGAAGGAGACTCGTCACACCTGCCGCCGACATCTGTGCTGTTGGGACTTACCTTCCAGTATTGGTCCAATCACGGGTATCCTCAGCCTGTCTGCCATCCGCCGGGACGCTTGCTTCCCTTCCATCTCCCCGTCTTCCATCCTTATCATGGTCTTACATGTAAAGCAGCTCCCATCCACGACGATGACATCCCCACAGACGCCCACGCTGGGAAATCCCGTTGACTCGGACCGAATTTTTCTCTTTTTATAATCAAAATATCAACATAAACAGCCAGTCAGTCCTTGTGAAACAGACAGATAGGTGGTGCTCACAGGTCTTTGACGTTTCTTCGACTTCTTTTCTCCTCCTCCCCCTCGAGACGAGACTTTTCTCTGACCTGAGCCCGCACAAATTCTCGCAATCGCACCGAAAGACAGGGACGTCGCAAGTGTCTTTCTATCTCCCTCTCCTCACGCCGCCGCGCTTCCATAGAATGAAAAGGTCCCCGTCTGCACACTTCAAGTGTCGTGTCGCCATAGTGGGAACTACTCTCTCCCAAGCAGGGCCGGGGAGTTTGGGCGCGCTGTGGCGCTGGCAGGACACAGAGGCTGGCCTCGTCACGGTACGGCGCGGTACAGCAAGTCGGTTGTGCCATTCGGGCTGCGTGACGGATTCAATGTTAATATGTGATCGATGGCTCCGACTTCGCGTTCGTTCCTTCTCTTCCGTCCTCGTGAACATACTCGGGTCGGGACCCAAATAACCGTCTGTTTGGAGGATAAGTGCGGCATACTCATATCCTGGTCAGTGTGATGACCTCTTTGCGGCGGGTCCTTCCATTCGAGAATAGACCTCGTTTCTAGACACGTGCGATACCCGTAGACGTCTGCTTCGCCGAGCAGAACGAGGGAAGCAAGTCACTAGTGGAAAATATGTACCTAAAAACCATGACATCGAATACTTCTCCACTTTTATGACTTCATTCACACACCAGTCTGTCTGTCGTGATGATCTATCTGTGGTATCATTTTCTGACTTTGGTAAGACGTCCACCCGTAGTATGAAGGAGGAAGTGAAGACCCCAGCGAATGATACAGTACGATGTATGCGAGGCCATACGCTTTGTGGGTCATCTGACATGACAATGGCGGTCTTCAGCGCTTCAGCATTGGAATGATCTCTCTAAGTTTGCATGCCATCCTTGCTTAGTCCGCTGAACTGACATCAATTCATACCCATACGAACCCGATAACCATGGCACTAATAATGTACATCCACAACAGTTAACGTCATAAAGAAGGGTATAGTGTACGATGATGAATGAGGAAGTAAAAATCTGACTGTGAGGAGTCGATGGGTAAAGTATGGAACTGTCTAGGGAATAAAGGGTACCTCCCCTGGAGATGTGGGTAGCCAATATGCACAAAGCATATAATAATAATAAACCTAAGGTTATACAAGGAATGGAGAGTGGGGGACCCTTCAGCACGATATGCGAAAAAAGGAGTGTATTACAGTATCAGGTGGGTTGAAGGAAAGGCATGCCGCCATCGGTCTCGCTCATGCAACCACTTGACCAGTCCTTTCGGATGGCATGCGGATCCGACTCTGTGCTTGCACGTCCGCAGCTGCTCTAGTTAGGCTCATAGAGCTCTTCTTATAGACCATACCCGTTCCTGTCCGTGGTCGTAATCGCGGCTCGCCGAGGTCCGAGAGTGTAAGGTCCACTGACCCACCCCTCGACATACGCGGTGATATGCCTGGTCCAAGTGTTCGGACACTATAGCGTTGGCCACTTGAGGCCGCTGCAGAAGGTCCGGAGGAGGCTCGGGCACGCTGTTGGTCATGTAGCTGACGGTTGTAGCCGAGTAAAAGACCCTGCATAGATGCTGGTTCACCTGGCTGTAAGCTCGAACCTAAGGAGGCTGAGAGTTGTAATGGACGAGGGGTGGTACGCGCGGAGCCGTGTGTAGGTGTGTAGGGCAATTTCGGAGTATGTGGAGACACAACAGGTGAATCAGACAATTCCGACCCAGAGGAAATTGGTCGCCTAAGAGGAAGTGTGTCTAGTTTCGGAGGGCGGTTTTTCATGTCTGACAAAGAGCCCACTGGTCGCATACTTGCAATCGATGGGCCGCGAGATAAAGGAATAGGTGGAAGATTCTTATCACGGTCCCAGGACTTGATGGAGGTGCTGTGTAGTGGGACATCCGTAACGTCGGGTGTACTTGGCCCAGGCAAACTCTGGGTGGATGAACTGGACGGGGTCCTCACTTGATCATTACGTTGAGAATCTATTCGGGTGTCGACACGAGACGACGGAGGCTCCGAAAAGCGTGAAGGTACGGGCGGATGGTCTGGAGGGTCCTGCTCAGGAATGCTGAGGGACAGTGTTGACGCAACCGTTCGGCTGCGGCTTGGCCAAGATGTCGGGGGGGCAGAGGGACGCCTCAAGTTTTGGTGTGACTTTGATAAATAGATTTTCGCATCACCAGAAGACGAGCGTGAAAGTGGATGTGGTTGTGAGTGCGACGTGCGTGGGAAAGTTTTTAGGGATGCCGTTGACGACTGGCGAGAGAGAGCTAGGCTCGAAAGACGCTTGGTGAGAGGCGATGGTGCATCTTCGTCTTCGCTGTGGACGGACAATGAAAAAGGTCAAGGATGTAGGTAACAAAGCAGGCGTCGAGCGCACCTATCACTCCATCCCAGACCAGTTGTTAACCCGATTCCACCTCGAAGTAAACGTCCGTCTCGGTGGCGCACTCTTCGACGGATCGTGTCACGCTCATCCTTGAAAACGCCCGATTTGGTTATAGCTACATTGAATTGAATGTGAGAGAAAGTTACGTCAAGATGTTGAGAAATATATATATCGCTTACAGCCATTCCCATTCCGATTGCCGTCCGTAGCAACCACGGGGGTCTCAGAGCGGATGTTTTGAGGTAATAATTTCGAGTGAGGGGAAAGCAACCCATCCCGCAGCATAAGGCTCCTGCAGGAAGGATGTTCGTTCTGAGTTGGTAAAACCTTGGGAACTGAGACAAACGGCACTCACGGTAGAGGGGTGTGTAAATCTAAACTGGAGTCAGATTCCCCTGCGGCGTCATCTTCATCAGGCACATTCGCGAAGTCCCCGTCACCACCCCCAATTACAACGCCGTAATCTTCTGGTAAAGAATCATCGTTCCATAACTCGTCGCCATCATGTGGGTTTGTCAATAAACTTCGTGATGCCAGGGACGTGCTGCCCTGGCGAGCAGCTTCGTCGGGAAGAGAAAAGACGGACAACCTCCCAACGGCACTGACCCGACGTGACCCTGGTAAGGACTTGGGTAAAGACTTGTGTGCCCGTCGTCGCGATCGAGAACCCGACCTGGAACCTGCTGACGATGTTTCAGATCGGCGCCTCGGACGGGGTGTTGCAGCGATAATGCTCGCAACGTCAGGGCTGGAAGCACGATCGGACTCATCAGGAAGGGATTTTCCTGGAAAGGCTGTGCGCGCGTGGCCAGGATGATGGGAAGGCTCTCGGCTCCGATCATGCTGTGTAGCAGAAGTCGTCCGCCTGTGGGCTTTACCACCAGTCGATTTACTGTTTAACTGCGACTGTGATATAGCTTGGCGGAGGCGAGGCTTTTGCGCGGGTGTCTTCGATCGTGCGGCACGCATTTGTTGATAAAATGAGTGGGCTTGGCCATCTAGGTCAGTGGTGTCATCGTCTTGTAAGGTGGGGAGGTCGCGCATATCGATTGAGGAAAGGCGTTCTCCATGGATAGTGGGTTCATCGGTCACATTGAGGTAGGGTGATGGAGTAGCGCGGGGAATGTCAGAGAGAGAGGTACGGGTGAGGGAGGGTTCGGCGGCGTCGACAGCGAGGGATTCGTCGTCCTCAAATATTGCTGGGTTCACCGTCACTGATATGGGAGTAGGTCGGTGATTATCAGGGTTGGCGGCACGGGCGGCAGACTTTGAGGTGAGGGACCCATTCTGTGAGCGTATGGAAAGGGCGGACGTAGAGGTGGCCGACTCCGTTCGGCTACGAACCGACGGTTGAGAGGCAAGGGCAGTTGAGGTGGGGACGTTAAGTGAGGGGGGGCGACTGCTAGCGCTGGCGGTACTGGCGACGGACCCTCTCCATGAGGATGAGGTGGACGATGTTGATATGCGGGATGCGCGGCGAGAGCGAGCGACAGCGGTGATCTGAAAGAGGTCGTGGTCTGAGAGGGGGGACGGTCCAGGAATGGGTGGAAGTGGGAGGGTCGGCGGACGTGAAGGAGGAGGATTTGGACAGGTCGAGACGCTCTGGGGGATGAAGGTGGGCGGGACGGGGAACTCGTTTAGAAGGATCGGGACGGGCGTGCGGGTATGTTTTACGGTGGAGAGGGTCATGGTCGAGGGGGAGAGAGAGAGAGCGAAGAATGGAGGAGGCGGTGTAAGTGTATGCGCGTTGTGCTCGGGTCTCTGAAAGTAAAAAAAAAGTGGTAAAACGAGTAGAAATCTAAAAGTATCCGATTGAGAACAAAAGAGAGAACATAGAAGGTCCTGCGGGGCGCAAATCGAATTATCAGAAGTCCGTGGGTTTCCTATCCCAAAGAGCCACTGTCCAGTCCTGTATGGGGGAGATGAGAGCCTAAAGGGCGTCAATCCGAAGAGAAGGTGGTAAAAAAAAGGCGTGAAATGGAAGTAAGGAAGTGTGACACCCAAAGAGTCTTAGCACTTACTTTGATTTATCACCACCGGACACATCTTATTCTCCGCGCGTTCCCAATCCACGGCGCGCTCATGGTCGACCGCGGCTACAGCAAAAACGTCACCCATCAACTAAGCATAATTTCAAACGCCCCTGCCCGCCTATTCCCAACTACCGACCGGCATTCCGTGGCTGGGACCTGACCACACCGCCCGTGCACCCCCTTCCCCTCCTCATGTTCTGCTGTGTGGCCTGTCCTGTCCTGTCCCACCACCCGCATCCACGAAGCATTCCCACCGCCACCGCCACAGGAAATCAGCGAGACGCTTGTGCCTGATCCTCGTTGATCCTCCTACCCCCACATATATTCATGGTTAATCACCAAATCTTATTTCTGAACACTCCGATAATCACTGCAATTACCCCATTATGCTGGGGCTGTGACCCAGACTCGACGGACCACAGATTCACCGGCGTGACATGAGCACCTGAACAGCCAACGTGATATTTGGAATGTCACTCGACCGCACAAAGAACAAAGACGTCCCACACTTCCCTTCCCAAAACGTCCGGATCATGATCGCACGCGCTCACGCCATATTCCGCGCCACATGTCCAATGTGTGCATGAGAGCGGTTGAGCTGCGATTGGGATGGACGAGGCCCAACATCGAAAGTGGTTGCCGCCTTGGACGCGTTCGATCAGCCCTTGTCCCTACCATCTTCGGCCAGCCAATTGTTGAAGTTGAACGATCGCATTGAGTCAGAAAGCCGAAATTTGCAATAATTTGCACCGAGGGATGGAGACTGGAGGTCACGCCGTCCCACGGCGGTGCTCCTTCATTGTAGGTTATTGTGTGGGTAGGCCTACTGCGCATTTCTGGCTTAGAATTACTGCGCAGTGCCGTAGTCTGTGGGTGAGGACGAATGTGGGAGACAGCGCCGCAAGCGAGACGTAGCTACTGGTACATTAGAGTGAGAGGATTTTCCGATCTCTACCTCCCCTGATCTGATCTGTTGCGACTGGGCGCGATTCATGATTAGAAGAGTGCTGTAATCGAGTCACTTCATATACTATATGATAGACAAAAATTAGACTCGTTCTCCCTCCACTTCCCTCAATCGTCGGCGGTCCTCGGCCGGGGGTCGCGTGACTCGCGTGATTTTTCCCACGGAGGTTTGTAGGCGTACGTGTCACCTGGCCTGACCACTCACTTCACGTCTTGCCAGTCAAGTTTCGCGATCACACCACCGAAGTACCAAAGGTCCGTGATCATGACTGCGACGATTTAGGTGGATAAAAGCTCACACTATTGCTTCTATCTCACAGTTTGTTGTCACCATGATCACCCACGACACCCTCTACTCCCTCGCCAACACTCTCGGTACTCTTGCCATGTGCACCGTCGTCGTATTCCACTTCATCTCTGTGAACGCCAAATACGTTACCCGCAGCTCTCCCGCCGCCGCTTAGTGCAAGGGAAACGGAGTGTTCGTCGAATCCAAGCGTACGCCACTCATACTATACGTCGTTGGGCGGGCTCCATCTGAACACATCCCCGTCACCAGATTGGGTCGTGTCACGGTTCTCTAGGATGTACAATACAGTATAGACATTTTGGGGGACGGTCTCTCTGTCTTACTGTGCAGTACAGTTGTCGTAAAGCATGAGTTTCAGGGAGCTGAAAGGGAGTAGTTAGGTCCAAGCCCATTCGATCCCATCCGTTTTTCTCTCAAACGAATGACGGGTTTAATTTATGTGCCTGGTATCCGTGTCGCTCTCCCCTTCTGGAAACGCATCGGGGATTCAGTTCTATTACTGCGCTAACCCTCATATCGCGACATTGATTTTCGGTAACCGAGACACCCTAAGGATTTTCATTGACACCGACAACCAACGCCCCCCATCTTTGCCCCCTTTTTTCTTTGTTCCCATATTGTTTTATCCAATTTTCCCTGTCATCGACGTCATCGCTGCATAAAGGGGGCCCCCGAAAGAGAGTGAACTTGATGGACGAGGGGAAGGAACGAGCCTCGTTAACTCCAGATCCTTCAATGTACAAGTACTTGTGCAGTACGTGCAGGTGCTTCTGCCGCGGAACTTTGAAACGGGACGTGCGCCATCACCGGACTTGACATCTTCTCGTCATTGGAAACCCCTCAAATGTCTCGGGTTGCTATCATTTACAGGGGATCGTGGCACTTCGTTCGGGTAGCGTGGTCGCGACGATTATGGTTGTCAAGTCCGTAACGACAGGCAAAAAAAGGATGTCAGAGCCATTTTGCCCAGCCGGACTCTGTCCACCCCCTCTCAAAGGCCTCCTGGGAAAACCTCGTCGTGGCCCATTGCCGCGCACGCTCGCGTATTGCCACTCGTTCTTCTTCCGGCATCGTGATCACATCGTGCACGGCTCGGGCGAAACTCTCCGGATCTCTCGCATGGAAACCTAGAATTTTATCATTGACGCCGGTCCCAATTGTATGAAATAAATAGAAATGGAGTGGTGGAAGACAGATGACGCACCAGTCCGCTGCCCATCGACAGGTACGACGATGTCGTATAGCGGTCCACCTGACGCATGAACGATGGGAATCACGCCCGCGGCCTAAATCATTATCGGCGAAAACCACCCCATCAATCCTCTGTCAATCACAATGATCAAAGGAGAGGACACACCATGAATTCCACGACATTGATGCCGAAATGCTCATCCACCATCGTGTTCAATCCGATGCTAGCCTCGCCAAGAAGCTCCAAAATGCGCGAATACGGTTCATTCACCAAGAACTCTACGTATTCCTGCCCCGCGATTTATTCACACGATCAGCTCGTCATCAAGGAATATGATCGGGACAGACGGCAGCATACCGAGACCTGCAGTGAGTCCGCGAGCTCTTTCAGCTCCTCGACACGCGCAGCATCTTCCTCGTTGCGCACTCCTCCGACTAGTAACAAGCGCATGGATTGGCGGTGCTCTGGATAACTTATCTGTAGCCTGGCCATCATGCGAATCTGTGCCGCGTGGTCCTTTTCTGGCCTTGCCTCTCGTGAACACAAAGGCGGAAAAGAGCGGGGAAAAAATTACATACCTAAACTGAGCAAGGCTTAGCAGGAGCGAGGGGCGCCGCTCAAGAGGCAGATGAGACAGTGGACGTGTATCGCATGGTGGGTAGACGATTTCCGCTTGCTTTGGTGTCGCGTGGACACGCGTCAGGGATGAAGGTGCAAGGACACGAGTTAATAAGAGAAACAAGCCACCGATAGTTGCGAAAGGTAAATGTATAAGATCGAGGAATGGGTCCGAATGGGTGAGTATTGAATCGACATGATTTTTCGTCCAAGACGAGTTGACCATCAGGAAAGATGAGCGACGGAGAGCGACGGAGTAGTGATACATGAATAACCGATAATACCTGGAGGGCGGAGAGCATGTAACCTCAAAGTCTGAAGACGTTGAACAGAGATCAGACTCACTGTAACTTGAGGCGGCTTAAGAACGTAGAGGATGTGATCGCTTTCGAGTTGGCATACGTCGTCCGACGGGCCTCCACGCGCGCTAGCATATCGGTACTGATGGTAGGATAGTGCACGTATGCACCAATGGGAGTGCCAGCAACCCACGCAACGACGTGAAAGGTAAAAGCATACCCCATCGTATCTACGAAAAAAAAAAATACAGGAACGTCTCTCAGCGACAGGGGAATAGTCCCAATAATAAACGGAGGTAGGCAACACACCGATATAGAGGTCCGGGACGAACTTAGACAGCGCCTCCCACGCGAGGTACATCGAGCCCAGGCTCTGCCCGACAAGCGTGAACCGCGGCCACGAGCGATCCTCGACGAGCCACCTCGACTCGAGGAAAACGAAGTGCAGCGACTGCGGCGCGAGCGCGATGTCAAATCTGGCCTTCGCGGGGGCGGGCGTATATCCCAAAGGTGCAAAGTAGTGATAAGGATGGGAACGTCGCGCGCGGAGAGGGGGACGAAAACAAACGCACCTTGGCCTTGGCGATGATTTGCTCTTTGCTTGCGTTCGTGTCCCCGCTATAGACGACGCTGATCACGTCCGGCTCCGTGCGCTGCATCAATGCGATCGCAGTCCAGAGGACACGTTCCCCGCCACCGCCTGCGTTGCTGTGCGCCACTGTGAGCTTGCTTCGACGCGCACCGGCCGCACTGTACACGCCACGACGACTCACCAGTACGGGTGGAAGAAACCTATGAACCTTTTCTTCTTGCTATGTGCATCATTCTGGAGGCCTAGGGATGAAAGCGCTGCCGCGCGTTGCGATGTGGCGGCGCGGCGAAACCGGTAGACGTAGAGACTCAGGAGTAAGGGTGCTGTAAGGATGAGAAGAAGGGTGCCCGTCAGCATTGCGACGAAATTTGTGTGCGTCGTGAATGAGAGATAGTGTGTGGCAACTGGTCTACAGTGTACTGTAGCCGTAGACTGGCGTGGCAAGTTAGCAAGCCAAAATCACACCACACTACGGTCCGCCGGCCGGAACCACACTTGCCCTCCTACGAGCTGCTGAGGGCTGGTCAGGACACGGAAAGAAAGCGAACCACTCGCTCTCTTTCCGTGGCCTATCCAGTCCCAACCAGTCCTTCTCAGGCTTTTACGCTTGTCCCAACCTCTGACCTCTCCAGAGAGTGAGTGCCCCTCGCTGGCTCGCTCTCTTTCCATGTCTTGACCAGTCCCATCCTCTGCCAAGCTGATCAATCGCTTCGCTTCACAACTAATCGGTGACAAATGGAGTCTATTTAATCATATCCTTTCCATTTTCTCTCGCATAGATTTGGTTTACTGTAAAAGGATGCCCAAGTATAGCATCACGTATCTACGACAGATGGACACTTTTCACCCTGGTATGGCTGCTTCCCATTGACAAACCCAGTTGCGATCAACCCGTAAACTGGCCAGGAAAGGAATATTTGGAGAACTAACCTTGCGACGTGTATTCATAACACGCTTCGCCAGAACGACCGAACTGTTTAGGATGAGTAGCTCCTATCTCATATCTTCAATGCACGAGGAAATATCAACGCATCGGCTGTTGAACGCTTCAAGGCCAACCGGGGCACGAGAAGATTAGCCAGAAGCCGATCAACTTAGCAGGACGCCAGCGTGTGGAACGTAATGTGCGTATTCTGCGCCACGCCTACTCCATCGATACGCTTGGAAAGCGACCAAAAAAGAATGACAAGAGGACCATCGGTGCACCCACAACGGACATTGCAGGGCATGTCAGCTTCCTCATTGCTCGCATCCCTTCCGAAAGCAAGAAAAGAAGCAAAAGCGATACCGAAAAGAAAGCAGATGCTGCTTTCAACGAGATGCACGACGTCGCCGCCGTGGGCCACCCCAGCTCCATTCACCCCTGATAAAGAAGAGAGATAAGAACAACCAGCGCACCCACCCCAAAACGCCACCCGCCCGATAAGATGCCGAAAAAACAATGGATACGCGCTGTACGTTTCCCCGCACTACCAGCTCGCTGACGACCGCTTCCCTCCCGGCCCTCTCTCGCCTTGTCTCGAGAACCAGTCGTACGCGCACATTTCCGTTGACATCGATAGCCTCTCCAACGCCGACGAAGCGCACGCCGCCGCCCTTCCCTCCCCGTCATGCCGTACGAGGCGACCGTGCGTGGGTGTGTGTGTGTTACACGCAAGACGCTTTACGTCTTGAGGGGTGGGTCGTCGCCGGTAATTTCGGCCACTTTGTACTGCTGCACTTGATGTGTGTATGATGTATGATGATGCAAGCTTTGATGAGCGTCGGGGACGGCGCCCGCGGATCGACCCTGTAACTGCATGTCCCGGCGCAACGTGGTATTGCCCCTGCCGCGCCCGGGCCCGTCTAGCGCGCCACCGCAGGCGTCTGTAGCGGCGCAGACCCTGTTTGGAGGGATCGGGCTGAGGAGTTGGTAAAAGCCAACTTGCCGGCGTTTGTGGGTAGGGTCATGTGGGGTCAGGCAGACAAGGAGATCTGCGGGGATGAGCTCACGATGGGATCGGGGCAGCCAGGTCGTGTGTGAAGGGTTTGAGAAGCAAAGCTTGTTTGCGTAAAGGAAGCGCGCTCTGTGACAGGTTCGCATGGGAATCACAAAGTCGCTAAAAAAACCTAATCCGCCCTATGACCGAGTCCGGAAGTGGCCCAGACGGTCGCGGACTCGCGGCGTTCCCCCTGGGAAGATTATCCACCAACCATGAAAGGCGGGCTCAAAGTTCCCATGGCAGTGGGTAAACAACCATTGAACACACTAGATAATGCCGTGAACGCAACGCCGCCGTCGCAGCTTCATCAACGCGGTCATATCATGCAACACGAGCCCAAGCCCGCTTGGGATAAGCCATGCAGAGAGTAATGACAGGTTTTGTGAAGGCCACCGTACAGTATTCTCACCGCAAAGAGAGGATTCCAGATCCCGTCAGACTTCGTCCATCCTGACTTTCCTTCTTTTTCTTCGCCGGTGGTACCTCCCAGATCCGCCAAAACTTGAGATTCTCGTCGCCAGCGCCCGTGCACACCATATCGCCCGCGGGACTGACGCAGCTGAACAACACGCGTGAGTCGTGGGCGTCCCGGATCTCTGCGACGCGGTCCAGCGATGGGTATGCGTGGACCATGACCGCGTTCGTTGGGTATCCGTGGGTCGTCAGGAACTCTTTCTTGTGCGGCGACCAGTGGATGGAAGTGACTTGGGATGGCGTTTTCAACGAGTGCAATCTTCCGCCCGTCGTACTGTTCCATACGTGGACGGTGGCATCATTCGTACCCCCGCCACTAGCCAAAAGGGATGGCTGCCATGGGCACCACGCAAGAGCCTACAAAAAGCAAAAGATAAGCTCACGTGGCGGGCAGACACAGCTGCAAGGAGATAACTTGCCTTGACTGCGGCCGTATGATTCCGTTTCGTCCATCGTGCGACACCCCTAGAACCTTCGGTGACATCACCGACACGACCGTCCCAGATGTTCACGACGTTGTCATTGCCGCCACTCGCGAGTAATTCTCCATCCGATCTCCATTTGAGTCCGCACACTTCGCCGCTATGTCCGAGGAGCTCCATAACTTTGTGCCGTGCGACGCGTACGTCGTGATGCCAGATGCTCCCATCGCCGCACGCCGAGCTCAGAATGTGTCCGTGCCAGCCGAGAGCGGCGACCTGCGCCTGGTGCCCGCTCATCGAACGCAGCTTCTGCCCAGCCTCGACGTCCCACAGCTCGACCTCACCCGAGCCGACGCCGATACCGAGGAACGCGCCGTCGTTAGAAAAGTCGACCGAGGAGACGTACGTGCCCTCGGGCGCCTCGCCGATCTGCACGACCGCGCCCGTCTCCGCCTTCCAGATGTACGTGTTCTCGGAGAGCGCGACCGCGACGACGTTCTGCACGGACCACGAGAGCAAGTTGAGATAAAAGTCGTCGACCATCCCGGGCGCGTCGAGCACCCGCTCGGGCTGCGTCGCGATCTTTCGCGACCGGTTGGTGACCGCGCCAGACGAGGACAGCACGGCGCCAGGCCGGTTGTAGAGTGGACGTGCGATCTCGCGCTGTTTGGTGAGCGTCGTGTCCGACGCGGCTGGCGGAGCCTCGTGGTACGCCAGCACGCGCTTGTTCAAGGGCACGCCCGTCGCTGCCACGAGGCGGGCCGTGTGTCCTGGGGAAGTCGACGTCGGGTTCAGTGACATGAGCTCAAGAGTTGCTGCGACCTCCGTGTCCTCTCGATTGGTGATAAACCGATCCCGAGAATCTCGCTTTCATCGACTGGATCAGTTCGAATCTTTCCTGAACACGTGAAAAAAAACGGACCATAGCTGGAGTGGAGCGCGAGCGTTTCGCCTCCGGTTTTGGTGGTGGCACATAATCTCTCGACACCACGTCTAGCTTTGACTCGACGCCGCCTTTTCGGATCACTCCCGAGCTTGCCTGTCGTCTGAGGGATTCTGAGACTTGTATGGTCCCAGATGTTGTACGTTTCACGGGAGATACCGGGCGTGATCTCGAAATGAAGGGATTGGTAATGTCAGCGACGGAGTATTTGGAGGATTTGTTACCCCCAGTTTTGGTAGGGGAGGATATGGAGACACTGTTGAGACCAGATAGGAGGAGAGAGGGTGTAAGGGGCGTCCTTGCGACATCTGAACGAGAACGGTGACGAGCGGGTGTCTTTGGGATGTAGGCCATCTTGCGCTGTCTTCCTTCAAGTCAAGGGTAAAAGACAATTGCAACCGTGATGCGATCGCCACGAGATCGTATCGCGTGTACGCGTCAAGTTGCCAACATCACGTGGTCGCAGTGTGGTCGTGCACGTGCACGTACACGTAAATTCACCCGATGTCGATGTCGATAAAATACACTCCAGTGTCTACATTACAGTAAAGTTCACAAGTCGAGTCACAAAATAAATCTACCACATGACGCTCATAGCGACACTCCTTCCCCTCGAAGACCTGCACACCATGCGACCGGTACTCTCTGATCCGCAGACATCGACCGACTCCCAATACCCTTCCTCACCACTTAATCCTGACGTCAATTTCCCCGTTGCACCGCTGCTACGCGCACTCCATACAACGGACCCAGGTGCACTGCGCATGCGGCGGTGTGACACCTGTCTTCCCAAGCATTCACTATCCGAAGCTGGCCGTCTCTCAGAAATATCGGTCGAGGTCGTGGACAACGACATTGTCTCGGACGTCGTAGAAGTCCTGCTTTGCATGGTGTTCTGCTGGGCGAGGTTGACAGTTGGAGACAAAAGCTTCACGAATGGCAAAGACAGTGGACTCGCGGGCGTAGGGGGAGGTGCAAACGTCGGCATTGGCAACGGTGAAGGGCCATATCCCACGCTACGGGCGCCGAATAGCGGCGGGGATGGAGAATCGCCACGACCAGAAGAGAGCGGTGATATCTCTGAACCGTCCGGGTCTGTGATGATAACGTCGTGAGTCTCAAAGTGTGCTTGTTCTCTCATCTCCGGGATCAGTCCTTCTTTGCTACTGAGATGCTCGTCATACTGTCGAAGTCCGGCTGCGTGCTTACGCTTGCGCATCGCGTTTCTCGTGAGCTTGACAACGGTGACGATCACGACCAAGCCAATAACGACACTGAGGATGGAAGCGATGACAGCCGCTTTGTTCCTGGGTTCGCCCGCATCGAGGTCAGTAAATTGCTGGCTTCCTGAATTGGGTGACACCGGTGAAGTCAACCCCCCTCCGCTCGGCATTGTTGTCTCTGGATCACTCTGGACGCTCAGTGCGGCCTGAGAAGTGTCAACTTTGACACCGGGTGCGAAGGATGACTGGCTGGGCGGCAACCCATTCGTCTGAGTCGGTGCACTGCTCGTGCTGGCAGAATGGCCAATGCCAGTTATCATGTTTACGGTGACAGGTATAACAGCGTGCTGTCCTGCCTGTTGCCGCTTCTTCAAGAATGGAAGACGACGAGTATGGCCTACTCCCGTTGTTGCGCCCCCGGCGACATTGCCTATTTTCTGACGGGGAACTCGTGGTGCGTTGCGTCGGTCCATACCGTTTGGCAATGGGGATGGCTTCCCGTGGCCCCATTTCGGAGGAGTTGGTGCATTGTTTTTGGGTGTACGCTCGGGGGATTTCGCGGGGGTTCCCTCAAGAGGCGGGTTGGAATGTATCTCCGTGGGGTTATTTGGCGGACTGTAAGTCGAGGTTTTTGCAGGTGGTTTCTCAACGTGGGTGTCCGCAGGTGGCTTGTAAGTTGGGATGTCTGCAGGCGGCTTATGAACTTTATTGTCCGCAGGTCGTTTGTACGTTGGGGTATCCGCAGGAGACCTGTAAACCTGGTTGTCTGGCGGGACATAAGCCGATGCATCAGCCATCATATCGTACGTCTGATCTGGGTTGGCAGGAGGAGGACGGGGAGCTGCCATCATTGGGACAGTCGGTGGGTGGTAGGCAGGTGGTTTGTATGCTGCATGAGGGCGGTATGCGGGCGGCGCGTAGGCAGGAGGCGCGTAAGCAGGTCCCGCCTGGGTCGGCGTGGTGGTGGTCGGGCGATTATATTCGACCACACCGAGTTTAGCGCCCACCACGGGATCGTTTCGATCTGGCGGGCTGTCCTGCTTATATGAATTGTGGAGCGGGTAGTAGGAAGGGTAGTGGTAATCGGGGTTGCCCATAGTGAGAGCGGGGGCTGATATCGCGATGATGATGAGGGAGGCACGACCGAAGATAGACATGGTAGACGGTGATCGTTAAAAGAACGTGAATGCCGTACGGCGTATCCAGTATAGATATGTGCAAAATGGGGATGTTGGGGCGTTTCTGTCTGTCCAACACTGAAGATGTTCAAGACAACGTCACGCCTTGAACAAAGGAGACAAACAACGTCCAAATATATTCGCGTCTATCACGTGTTCAGTGTATTCGCCATCTCTTTCCCGTGACCTGGAATGACGCAAGCAAACTACTTGTGCACAGTACATTCAATTAGAAACCAATATAAATAGGTCGTACGTATTACTAGAGAATATTGTCACCTACACCCACAGTGAAATATGGTGTAGGTCCTGCTGTTGGCCGCCTGCACGAATGGCAGCACATTTACGAGCCACAGGCACGACCCTGTTCTCTTCAGCAACAACAGAGCGGTATCGGGATGATCCAACACACGCTTCCGTCCTGAGTGCGACGTTCAGTTGTGTGAGCTGTGTACAGACGAGCGATTCAGCGCATACCGGACAGGGGACACATCCCCCGCGCAGTCGTTCAGCCTTCCCCGTTCGAGCCGTGTCGTTGCCAGTCTCGACAGCCATTGTGATCCCCCCGCGCGGCTGAACGCTGGTTATCGTTGGGTTTTGCGCTGACTCGCCATGATATAGATGAGCAGCAGGAGGGTATTCGATGTTGGCGGTCGACATTATGTGGTGTAGAAGACGTTCGAATGAAGGTGAGTGAAGCAGCACGTCGCTGAGTGGGAGGCATTATATACGTCATTGGAACGAGGCTGTGGAGCTCATCTGAGCCGCGGCGCCAAGACAAACATTTCATTGGGTTGCGTATCACGCATTGCCTCCTGCCCTTGGACATTCTCACTCCACCATGTACAGCCGCAGCAGCTCAGCTCTGCACTCATGTGCCAAGAGGGCAAGGATTGGAGGAATTTCCTGGAAACAAATAATATGGATGAAAATGAAAAGATGAGGACATGGCGGGGGAAAAATATCATGATTACGTCCGATTTTCGCCGAGGTGGGATGGCCGTGTAGAGAGTTGATAGTTAGCCATCTTCCCTGCCAAATCAAATCGCTTCCTCTTGCAACAATCGGGTCTGTCGGCAGCTTCAGAGTTAGTCTGAATGTGAAGCAAACGGCTAATTCCGAGCCCACTCACTCTAAACGGTTTGTACTGGGCGTCTATTTCCAGACTTGTGATTCCTCCGATGCCGTCCTCAACGTATTTCGCGAAAAAATCCCCGGATTTGACCAATCTCGGAGTACAGATTCCAGATTTATCAAGTGGCTTGATCCCACCGTTAATGTCCTCTACAAATTCTCTGGATTTCTTGGTGGTGGAATCAGCCTGGGAAGTCTCAGAGAATTCGAGGCCAACTCCTTCAGGATCTGATAATTGATTTTATATAGATGTTCCCACCAGCGGCGGTGATCTTCACCGGAATAGGCATCCTTCTCTCTGTGGGTATTTTCGTTGGATCTATTGCGAAACTCGTTTGACGCCCAACTCTCAGGTAGCTAAGGCCGTCTCCGCTGGTCAGGATGCGCTTGCCAGTATCTTCGACCACATAGAGAGTTTTTTCAGGCGACTGGAGAACTATGTTGAAGTGCCACCGACCACGGGGATGACGGAAGTAATAGTAAAAATCATGGTTGAGGTCCTTTCTATCCTTTCAATCGCGACACAGGAGATTATACAGAGCAGAGCGAGTGAGCGGATCACTTGTTGAATTGATTTTCCTTGTCAACTTACAGTCGTTTAGAGAAGTATGTGATGACGCTGATGGGGAGAACTGATATCAAGGATGCGTTGGGTCGACTGGATCGCTTAACGCAAGAGGAAGCTCGGATGGCAGCTGCACAGGGCCTGAAGGCTACTCATGAGGTCGATAACAAAGTACAGGCCGTCGACGAAAGAGTGAGGGAAGTCGACGATAAAGTAGATCTCATCATCGACGGTGTGCAATTCGATTTTGATCAATCACCCACATGGCGCTCAAGACTGCATCTGGTTAGGCGGTGAGAAAATACGAGGAGAAATACGACAAGTTGCAGACGATATAGGCAATCAGAAACGTTCGTGATCACAAAATCTCTCTTCTTCGTTGACTGTGATTGCTCAATCGTTCGCACAGGGAATCAGATGCGACGAGACATTCGAAACTGGCTCTCCCCGCCAGATCCGTCTGTGAATTACAACACTGCAAGTGATGTTCACCACGAAGGTACCTCCTTGTGGTTCATTGAGGACAGTGCCTTCAAAACCTGGAAAGCTTCTGGATCGTTGCTATGGCTTCATGGAAAACGTACTTCTCTCCCTTGGTGGCTTTGCTCTTACTAACAGACTTCCGCTTCCATAGCGGGTTCCGGAAAAAGTGTCCTCAGGCTCGTCTCCGTCTCAAGCTCGTTGTGGTACTCATTATTGACTATAAAACAGCTCATCAATCATACAGAATCTCGGAGCAATCTCCGACACAGGCTCGGCTTTTATGGCCTACTTTTTCTTTGATTTCAAAGACAAGGGAAAGCAGGATGCGCGCGCCTTGCTTTCATCTCTCCTCTTCCAGCTCAGCCATCAATCCACTTCTTTTTGTGACATTCTCTCTGGCTATCATTTATCCCACCAATCTGGCTCGCGACAGCCCAGTGACCGCACGCTTGCACATTGCCTTGAAGACATGCTCAATGTATCAGGATGCATCCCAGTCTATCTTATTGTTGATGCGCTTGATGAATGTCCCAAAACGACTGGGATTCCGTCATCACGTGAGAAGGTGATCGCCCTTATGAAGATGCTCGTCAAGTTGAATCATCCGAATTTGCGCCTTTGCATTACAAGCCGTCCGGAAATTGACATTCGGATATCCCTTGAGCCTTTGACATCAAATCGGATATCGGTTCATGAACAAAGTGGACAAAAGCAAGATATTGTCGACTTTATCAGCTCTGTGGTATACTTGGACGAAAACATGCCGAGATGGAGAGAAGAGGACAAGAAGATAGTGATTGAGACACTCTCAGAGAGAGCCGATGGGATGTGAGAAAATATGCTTTAGTTGGAAATACATTGCTGATACTTTCATTCAGGTTTCGTTGGGCTTTTTGCCAACTAGAGACTTTACGTCACTGTCTCCCATCAAGTGTGCGGCATGTTCTTTGGGAATTACCAGAAACGTTGGACGAAACCTACGAGCGGATACTGCAAGAAATTCCCAAGCCGAATCGCGTGCATGCGCATCGGCCCTTGCAGTGCCTCACGGTTGCTGTTCGCCCACTCGGCGTGGAGGAGTTAGCAGAAGTCCTTGCCATTGACTTTGACACGACGGGGGGGACTCCGGAGCTGAATGAGGATTTACGCTTACGCTGGGAAGATCAAGAGCAAGCTGTGTTGTTCGCATGTTCCAGTTTGATCACCATTACCGGGGAAGGTCATTCCCGGGTGGTCCAATTCTCACATTTCTCTGTCAAAGAATTCTTGATCTCTGATCGCCTTGCCACTTCGATGATCGACGCCTCCCGCTATCATCATATCCGTCTCGAACAGTCACACACGATCATGGCGCAAGCTTGTCTCAGTGTCCTACTTTCTTTGTCTTCCCTCATTCATGGAGACGTTCACGAGAACTCTCCTCTAGCCCGGTATGCCGCCGAACATTTTGGGGATCACGCCGAATTTGAGAACGTGTTGGTACACATACGTGGCGGGATCGGTGATCTCCTCGATGCAGACAAACCCCATTTCGCTGCATGGTTGTGGGTTCGTAGGACCGCTTTTTGGTATGGGCATCCAGAACGCCCAGAAGCATCTCCCCTGTACCATGTTGCGGGATTTGGATTCCGTTCCATGGTGGAATACCTCATTTCAAAGCGCCCAGAGTATCTAAATGTCAGAGGTCTCTACGGAACTCCAGTACACGCAGCATTGCATGAGGGACACGCCGATGTCGCACTGTTGCTACTCGGGCACTGTTCAGACGTAAATGTTCGGGGTATTGGGGACCGTACTCCCCTACACATGGCAGTGGACCTCGGACTCCTCGAAATTACTCGCGTTCTGGTCGAGCGTCATGCGGACATCAATGCCCGGGATTCGAGAGGCCGAACGCCACTACACCCAACAATGCATGGCGATTCCGGGACATTTGATGAAAGATGCTTCGACGTGGTGCAGTACTTACTGGAGCACGGTGCTGACGTGGACGCTCAGGCTAACACTGACCACTCAACTCCACTACATCTAGCATCGTACTGGGGAGGCGTCAAGATTGCACAGCTGTTGCTCGACAAGGGTGCAAATATCAATGTGCGGGATGAAAAGGGTCAGACACAATTACACAGAACGTTAATCAACACGGGATACGAGTTTGAGGACTATAGCTTTGATGACATGAAGTTCTTGCTAGATTACGGTGCCGACGTGGACGCACTGGATGACGACCATTCTACTCCGCTTCATGTCGCATCACAATTCGGCAACGCGAAAGTTGCAAGACTACTACTCGAATATAATGCAAACATTCATGTGCGCAACATTAACGATCAGACACTACTACATATCATATCATCCAAGTCGGGAGAAATGTCGTCAAATGATGGTATTCACATGCTATCGCTCTTTCTAGAGCATGGTGCCGACATTGACGCACTGGATAACAACCATTCTACCCCGCTCCACTTGGCGTTACACTCTGGCAATGTCGAAGCTACAAGAATACTGCTCGAATATGGTGCAAGTATTCACGTGCGGAACAAGCAGGATCAGACACCGCTACAGCTTCTAATGGCAGATCACTGGCTCAAGGTGCTGCCGGATGATTACATCGATATTATAAGGCTCTTCCTGGAGCGTGGTGTGGACGCCGATTCTATGAGCAGCAGCCAATCGACCATGCTCCACGTGGCAGTGCAAAGGGCAAGCCTCGAACTTGTACGCCTGCTGCTCGATTGTGGTGCAAATATCAATGCACGGGACGAGAACGGTCAGACACCCCTACACGGGGTAATGGACAACATCAAAGACGACATGGAAGATCATTTCCTTGCCATGTTACTCTTACTAGACCATGGAGCAGACGTTGACGCACTGGACAACTTCTACTCGACTCCGCTGAGTATGGCATCATATTTTGGTAGCATAAAGGCCACACGGCTACTGCTTGAGTATGGTGCAAGTGTCCATCTTCAAAATAATAAAGGCCAGACTCCATTCGAAGTGGCGTGGATGGAGGGTCACGAGGAAGTCACACAGTTGTTGTCGGAGCATTTGTAAAATGGCCCGTAGGGTACGACCTAGATGTCACTATATTAGTCCTGTCCCCATCATTTAGGACATCGTTAATTCTCCCATGCACGAAAAGGTTCCGCGTGGACATGTCATCATCGTATAATCGTAATTTTCAGGTAAGAACCGTAATATTGAATGTCTGTGGTTTGGAGTGAGGAGTCCAGTGCATTTGGCGAGCGTGCTTGAGGGCCACTCGGTTTCGGTCACAAGATTCTTTGTAATCTTTGTATTTCTTGGGACTACAAAGTAGCATAAAATAAATTAAGGCTACAGCACTGGTTGCGCCAGAATGAAGGTGGGCAATGCCAATGAATCGGGCAAGCTGTCAAGCTTAGTCACATGACACGGTGCTTGCTCATCAACCAAGCGAGGCTTATGGCGGAGTAATTGCGAACCCCAGACCAACAACCTCATAATTTTGACCTTAACAAAGCCTTCTTCGTGTGTTTGACTTTTTGTAGCCTGGTTGGATTGCCATCCTTGGCTCTGGTCAGATACTCGCAGTTGCTTTCCTCGGAATGTACTACATCCCGAGTAGACCTGTTTCCTTTCCTCGAGGCCACCGCGTTTTCTCAACAATAGTACCGGGTCGACGAGCAATTTCATCAACTCCCTTTATCCGGAGAGCAAGTTATATCGCATTGCTGGGATTTGCGGGATACATCGTAGACCGAGAGTTCTATGCGAGTACCGCGGTGCGGAATCTGCGCACGTTTTGGACCGTGCGTATTGTTTCTGGAAAAACAGTCGCACCGTCACGCTAATTAACTTTCTGCAGTGTGCACTCATTGCAACGGACTACAAGCTGAACTTCACACCAGGCAAGAGTGACCATATCTCAGCCTTGCACGAACG
>Ga0307512_10002263_pt1 | contig 24943 bp, 23 predicted proteins | sample 14_EM_MG_FD_200267 | JGI IMG/M metagenome (GOLD analysis project Ga0307512, IMG submission 200267) | Populus trichocarpa ectomycorrhiza microbial communities from riparian zone in the Pacific Northwest, United States - 14_EM | ecosystem: Host-associated > Plants > Roots > Unclassified | place... | reverse complement strand
CAGAAAGCACTAATCAGACCAGAGGCTCGTGGGGAAATAGCTTCCGCACCAAGCCCGAGGATGGCGGAGAAATAGTCTCCGTACCAAGCCCGAGGCTGGCGGGGAAATAGGCTCCGTACCAAGCCCGCTAAGTCTCGTGCATATCTTAGTCCCAATAGCCTGCGGGCTAAATCCCTTAGTCAACAGTGAATAGGTCAACTTATACACCAACTGACGGAGGTGCCAAGTAGGAGGCTGGGAGGGGGTTAGGAAGGTGCAGTAAAGCACCATATTTTTTCAACTATTAAACTTCTACATCACCCTACTTCTTCATTATTGTGTCTATCCTACTTCTCCATCATTGTGTCTCTTCTAACTCCACTAAAATTTCCTCGCCTACAATAATGACTACCTTGACTTCCACTGGCACCCCAGTGTTTAATGCAGGCATTCCAGATTCCTCCCAGATTAACAAAGGCTTTTCATATGGGGTCTGTCAGGAGTTCAACTAAATATTTATGTTGGCAGCTTACACTCCATGCTGCAGCAGTGGCAGAGTCAACCAGCAATCAAGTAACTGTATCTTGTAATTGCAAGGCTGTATGCCCTGGTCACTGCTGCTGCAAGAAGAATCAAGTTCAGTGTTCAGTATACTGTCACGCTGATGAGTATGATTGCGGAAATTTATCGCCACTTACAAATTACATTGGTAAATTGAACCCCGGGTCCAGAGCGAGCTGGGTTAGCTGTCAGACTGAGTGCAAGAGGACTGAGTGCAAGAAAGAGAACCAATACAACAGTTCAAGGACAAAATACAGCAAGAGTGACAAGGGGATGGCATGTGTAGGGGCAGGAGGAAGAATAGATTGAGTGGTTCGCTGGGAGTGATACTAGTAATTTTGTGGAAGGAAATAGCATTATGAACTTGGTACACCGATTGACCACTTTGCCAGTAGGTTGACCCATACACCAAATCTTCCCATTGGCCAATAGGTTAACCTGTATACCAAAAGATCGACTGCTTGGCCAATCGGTTGACCTGTTGGCCAGCGGGAAAATTTGGCGTATGGGTCGGAACATATATAATTGGGTGAAGATTACCAGATATTGATGTTGTTACATACTCGATTGGAGTTTGACATGCCATATTGCCTTTGTCACCGTAACTAGTATGTGAGATTCCCAATGTTCTGGTTTCCCATCATGGTATCCCCAATTAGTTTTCATCTTCATTTCCCATTCTTCTTTATGTTATCCTCAACCTTACCAATACCAGAGAATTGACTGATGGGTTATTTGTTAGAATATATCTACACTATTATAATATGTTAAGACTTAATACAATATTTACCAAAGATTGACTGTTTCCTGCAGTTGGCTAATCCTTCAGCACTTATTATTTTTTCCTCATCTCTCTGTACAACTTTTTATTCTCTAATGTCTACATTCACACAGTTCAAAGTTGACTAATAACTTGAGTCTTCACCCTACCACATTTCCCTCAACATTGACCATGTTTAAATTCATTGTATTCTAATAAATCTCACCCAAATTGATAGCCACAATATCAATCCCTTTTTGACCAACTACATCTAGATCAATTGGTGTCCAATCAACTGCTGTGTGATCTACAATCAGCAGAGTCACTACCTGAAGATTAGCCACCTCAAGATCAACAAGATCCAGACTGATTACCTGCCGATGAACCACCTGCAGTTGGATCTTGTTCAGAGTGTCCACTTCCAGTCATTTGGGATTATACAAGTAATTTCCACCCTCATTACATTCTTAGCATTGCCAGAGAATTAATTAATCCAGTCTTAGCTTTCATCTTGGTTTCTTTCTGATTGGCTATCCACATATCAGCAAAATGTAAAACATTTTGGAAGTTACAACTGAACAAGTCGGCAACTCTAAACAGCCACAGTGATCCATTCAGGGGCTACGAGATACTCCCAACCAGGTTGAATGCAATGTGATGTACTCTCAGGTGCTTCGAAACTGCTTTCTGACGCATCTCAATCCTTATGAAGTTGTGGAACAGAATACCAGTATAATCTCAACAGTGTATAACAATGTTCTGAATGCTACAATATCAAGCCATTTGATTATTCAAATTTTGGAGCAATCAGGAGTAATTGTTAGGGGTTCTTCCTTAGCAGCAGTAATGGAACATGATGAGTTATAGCAAATACATATCAGGTTCTTAGCAACTTACAATGTATAACAGCTATTTATGAAATGACATCATGTATGCCAGTCAAGTAATCATAAGGGGGAGTATACTTGAGCTGCATGTCGATTGATTAGGCAACCCCTCCCGGGTCCTAGCAATGTCACTTATGCGGAGGGAATTATCTCATCATAGCCAGAGCATTAAATAAGCATGCTAGTGGTGCGCTGAATTACCAACCACACCTACTATACCTTATCAAGCGGGACAACATAGAGTTAAGGTGCGATTATGTAGAATTACGTATGCAGCAGACATTATGCAATATGCAAGTACACGGAACCTTCAAGCCTATCTGCACAGGAGTGGGAACATCTTGAGGTAAATCGCGGTCATTGAATAGTCAAGACTCAAGCATGCAGTGTCTGAGGGATTCATGACATAGGCTGATAAGAGGCCTGAAGCGAACTTACTCAATAGTTTGAGTTAATACGCATAGCAACGTAAAGATGGCATCAAAATCTATGTTAGCAGAGTATTGGATTGTTGCCAAATCACTCTCAGACGGTATTGCCAAATACCCAGATCATGGTCAGACATTAATACAATTTTGATCAGCAGTGATAAGACTACATGACATCAGATGTTTTAACTACTGAACAAATGGAATGCGAGATGTCCAAGTTGATGTTATGAGCTGTCACAAATGTGCGTTTGATATCTTGCTTGAGGATGGCCCTATCCAGGAGCATACTGCTGTAAAACCACGCATGCATGAACACAATAACCATGCGGCACTCATGGTGTATCAACAAGGCAATTAGTGAAAGTCTTAGAGATAAGCTATCAAGCATTCATGGGGTTATAGCAAGGATTCTGACAGAGTTTTACTGTGAGCACTTGACTATACAAAGCTCACATCGCTCCTGCAATGAAGAGAACCAACCGCTAGCAGCAATCCACCCTCAGACATTAGCAATGAAGAACACCTTAACATAATATTAAGAAATCTATTGACCATTACATCTATTACTACTGTGACTCCCATTTGACATCAATCTCCACTGAAACATACCTATACATTCAATTGGAACGACCACGTATACCTACTTATCAATCATCAGTACCGAAAACAGCATCAGCATGTATGATCTCCATCTTTGGAGAACTATCCGATAATTGCCAAGAATATGGGCAAAGTCAATTTCCAGCATTTGTGCTTTACCTCACGGATCTGTCTTGTATCAAGTACAAAGTCTGGAGTAACATTGTGATGGTAATTGCGCAGGGAGAACAATGTGAGGATTTTGGTAACCCGCTTGATCTATCTTTTGTTGATTGTGGGTACTAGTTAGTTCTTGGATGTGATTTCAAGAAGTTGAGTCTTGGAATAAGATGAGGGAAATAGAGCAGAGCAATTCATTACTAGGCGGCTGTATTTAATCTAATAAATGTTGTATTGATTATTGGGATTAAGCACCCCCATGACAATATAATATTTTAAGAGTACATGGCTTCCAACAAATGAGTGTCAGAATTGTGCAGAATGTTATTGTTGCATTGTTCAAGAGCAATGGTATTGTTTTGAACATTGCGCACGAAACCCTTGCTACTGCATTATGTGTCAGATTGAGAGGGGTGTTGCAGATACAGATCCTGCAAAGATCAAATACTGTCCAAGGAACACCTGCTGTTAGACTTTCAATCGCATCGGGGCATTCCAGGGACAAGCGGCTTGCACCATTTTTCAAATCTGCAAATACCATTCATTGGAGGGAAGCAAATTACAAATGTGACACTTGCAATGGTTTATTCAGTCCGGTTCTGAAATTAAACAACTTACGTACTGAACAGGTGCCACACCCTACGATAATCTTACTCAATGACCGCACTGAGGTGGTGCCTTACATATTCCAGCGAAGCATTGGCCCCAACCACATCCAGAGTAGAGAAATCGAGCAGAGGGAAATCTCTTGCAACATCCCAGGACATAGTACAATGGTGCCAGGAATACCAACTATGGCTGGAGGAAGCTCAAGAAAGGTTCAGAATGATCAAATAATCAAGAGAACCAGAGGAGGCCTAATTGGGAATTGGAGAGGTCAGATTGAGAGAACCTGACACAGTTCAGTGACAACATAACAGAGTAGCACGACATGTGCTGCAGGCAGTCCAGGCATGCAACTCTGTGAAGGAAATGGTGGAGGAAGAAGGTGAGTGGGTACATAACTAGCTTGAAATTCTGGAGCCTCGATTGGAGATCTTTCCATCCGAAGTGGATGGTCTCGATAAAGACGATTTAGACAGATGAAGGAAGGCAAGGGAATATGTGAGATGTGCATGGCCTGCAGACCAGAAAGGAGCATACAAATCTATAGATTGTTATAGGTGTATCTGAATGGGAAAAGACCCAGCACCATTCCCGAAATCTGAAGAATACCAGAAGATTCAGGGAGTAGCTTGGGAGCTCCTAGAAAGTGAACGAGATTGATGTACAGAGGGATCATAATTGGATAATGAAAACAGCGATGAGCTCAGGGATTCTGCTGAAGAAGATCGCAGTGAAGCAGAAAACAGTGACAAGCTTAGGGATCCTGCTCAGAAATATAGTATTGAGGAAGAAAGTTTTTCCCAAGGACATGCTAATTGGTGGGACACGGATTGAGAATTAACTGAATCATTTCATTAAGAAAATACGACTGGCAGTGATTATTAGCTATCTCCTCTAAGGTTGACTGAAAGGTCGAAACTGCTGGCCAGTAAGAAGATACGAACTATTACCCTATATAATACATTATTATACACTATCATCTGAGACCCGTTGTGGTCTTGCTATGGTCGAAAAGATAGCAAAGTCAAAACACAAAGCTTCTTCCAATCTGCCTTGGGAAAATATGAAACAACCAATCACCTTTCAATATTACGTTTTCAATACCTGCTGTTGAAAAACTGACGAAATTAAACCATGTTCTCCTATGAAAATCAGTAAGAGACAAATCTATAAATGTTTTATTCACTTTGGCAGAAAACAGTTTCCAGTATGAGATATGTTGGAGTTAGGAAGCATATCTTTTGTGATTTCCCCTGAGACTACAAAGCTTTCCAAATACCAGTGGTGATGAGGAACTCACCAGCTGGTACCTTGGACGTTAGAGGTACCAAGATAACAACAGATGGACTATTCACAATTCGTCTGGGATTATCCTTCTGTAATCCTAGATCTCTCAACAATATAGACCATGCGTTTGACATCATTAAAACTTTCAAAGACTATGACGCTTCAATTCGTGCCTGGTATTTAACCCAACATAAGGCTTCTGGAATTACTCAAGGACATTTACATTTCCCTTATTATGGAGATGAGTGTTCTGGACATCCAGAATTACATCCAGAATACATGATAGAATATGTCAACAAAGTGGCATTAAGGCCAGATGCTATCAATATAGGAGTGATAGTAGCCAATTATTATTCAATAGCAGAGCAGTTACTCGTACATTATCATATATGGTTACTCCTGTTCAATCCTCCAGAAGCAGAACAATAACCACCGCATAAACGATGCGATTATCGAATCGAACCGAAAGGCCCAGAAGTGTAACTCCAAATGGAACCAATATCCCAACTATCCAAACAAGAAGACGGAGTGTTGAAGGAATATCTGGATGAGACCATTCCAGAAGGACAGATACGACCATTGAGCAGTCCATTACGAAGTCGAATCATATTTGGTCCTAATGGGAATTGAAGATGATTACAATTATATGTGCATTATCAATACTGAAACCAATATACAGTGAAAGATAAAACACCACTTCCGTTAATGGACGAATTGGCTAGCAGAGTCAAAATAGTAATCCATATAACAAAAAGAGATCTAAAGGCCACATTTTATTTCATCTGGATGGCTTTGAGTCCGGAAAATTTTACGGCTTTCAAATCTAAGTTTAGCCTCTATGAATATATGGCTTTGCCCTTTGGACTCAAGAATGCGCCAGCTACTTTCCAGAGAGAAATGAATAGTATCTTACAACCATTACTATGAATTGAACTAGTTATTAAGTAAAAGGTAACATTGGATGAATTCAACGAAATGGTGGTTGTACCATATATGGAAATAAGCTGATTCCTACCGAGGGATCTTGACAGGAATATCATCAACAGCTCGGAAAGAAATCAACTGAGTCGTTGAAAATGTGATGTGCCTTGAAATAGATGAGTTCATATTTGCTGCAGTGGAAGTAGCTGTTCTAGGATTTATCATTTTGGGCAAAACTTACAGTATGGACTTGGAGAAAGCTCAATATACCGTGGAGTGGCCAAGACCAACATAGCAAAAAGAAGTACATCAGGTACTGGGATATTGGAAATTTTAGCAGCAATTTATACCAAACTACACCTCGAGAGTATCACCTATTACAGACCAGATGTGAGATAACGGAAACACCGTTCTTTTTGGAGCTGCGCATGAAGCAGGGTACCTCAAAATGACACTATTATTATTCAGATCGGGAAAAACTCCCATATTAAGACTTTTCGATCCAGATCAACCTGCCCTGATTGAACAAGATGCATTAGATTTTGCAATAGCCACCATTCTTTCTCAGAAATTCGAAGATGGATAGATCCACCCAAGAAGCTTTGTTTCACGAAAACTCTGTAGTGTGGGATTTTATTACCTTGTACACAACAAAGAAATGTTCAGAATTGTACATGCATGAAACACAGGGAGACACTTCATCCAAGGAACACAATATCAGGTTACGATGTATTCTGATTATCAGAATTTATTTTACTCTACCGGGTACAATAACCTTAATCGGGGATAAGGAAGATGGGCTGATACTGTCCAGGAATATGATTTTGTTATTACATATTGAAACGGAATGGTGAAGCAAAAAGCCGATAAACCATCAAGGTGTTCGGCCTACACCTTGGGTGTGGGAGGTACAATGGTTGTGGAAAGAATACTGCTGTTAGGCTCGGATCAATGGTTAGTAATAGGAGCAATGGAAATTGAAGACGATAATTATCAACAGATTGATCTAGCAGCTAAGGAAGTTGATACTGTATAAACAGATCGGGAAAAACGGATAAAACAAGAAACAACGGAAGATGGTCAGTATAGAAGCATTTGGAAAGTGATATCCAATGCTGAGGAAGTAGACAATAACTACAAGTTGAAGGAGGATTTGTTATGTTGGAAAGGAAGCTTTGACGCACTGGAGAATACACGGAAACAGGATGTGAGATCAGAACAAAATTTGAAGGTAGTAGGACACTTCGAAAGGGAATGAATGGAAGACCATATTAGGGAATGCTGCAATAACTGCAACAACTGTGAAAGAATGAAAGCTCCACAACATAGAAAGCATGAGTTACTACACCCATTAGAGTAACCAAGCAAATTATGGTCACACAGATTGACGGACTATACAATGTACATACCAGAGTTGGCAGAATGTACCATGATTCCCATTGTGGTAGACATGTTCACAACGATGGAACATTTAATTCCCATTCCAAAACAGATCTGCACCATGGTACCTACAGCATATCTTGTTAACGTATCGAAATTCCACCATTTTCCAGAAGAGGTGGTATTGGACCAAGACAGCACATTTACCAGGCAATACTTTCGAGATTTATATGACTTCCTTGGAATTAAAGGAATCATGAGTATGGCAAACCACTCTCACTCAGAACGACAAATACAAGGACTCAACCAAGTCATCAAAGTGCACAATCGGGCATACTGTAAATATCAACTGAATCAAAAAGCTGAAATATTATCCGTAGCCGAATATGTCTATCACAATTTGAAGGATTCTTGAATGAAAATGTCAGTCTTTTATTTCAATTACGGATTCAAACTGAGAACCAACTGGCCTACGGAAATTTCCTATAAGCACCCTGAATCTGAAATGTATGTACACGATATGACCGGGGTTTTTGCGATACTTTCCAAACCGTTGGCAGAGATAGGTGAGAAAATGGGAACATACATTAATAAGAAATGAAAAGCAATAACAACATTCAAAAAGATGGATTGGGTAGTGCTGAATGGGAAAAACATTCAAACGAGAGGAATATGCAACAAACTGGATGAAACGATATATGGACAATTCGAGGTACTGTGATTGGGAAAGAACAAAAGATATTGGAAATTTAAATTGCCGGAGTCTTGGAAAATTCACCCAACATTTAATGTCAGCCTGCTGGAACCGTATGAAGAAAATGACCCTGAGAGTGAAGCTTTGGAAGTCGAAGCTGACCATGCGGGTTGGAGGATGGAGAGAATCATTGCCAGTGGCCTGTGGGACATCAACAATGCAACACATCTCGATTTAGTAACGTGTGAAGGATATTTGCATCAAGACAGTATGTGGCAAACATATGCCAATGTGCCAGAACATGCAGTGGAATTATGGAAAGATTATTAGGGAAAAAATCCACCGACAAAAAGAGATGGAAGGGTTGAAAGAAAAATGGGAGAAAGAATGTTAAGGAGAAAATGATTTTTTTTTGTGTCGATTTTGGAATGATTTAACTTTGCATTTCTGAGTGGTAACTTTAGTTTTGTTGTCTTCTCAAGAGGGAGCTACCATTGGGTCACTGGTCCGAAAGAGGGTGGTGGTGTTAGGGGCTTTCCCATAGCAGCGGTCATGGTACATGATGAGTTATAGCAAATACATATTAGGTTCTTAGTGACCAATGATGCATAACACCTATTCATGAAATGACATCATATATGCCAGTCACGTGATCATGAGCGGGATTACACTTGAGCTGCATGTCGATTCATTAGGCAGCCCCCGACGGGTCCTACCTGAGTTATTTATGATGGAGCAATTATGTCATCATAGTCGGATTATTCATATAAATGGTAGCAGTACACATAATTGTCAACCACAGCTACTATATCTTATCATGTGGGACAACATACAGATAAGTCACAATTATGTAGAAATATACACTGAGCATATGTCATGCAATATGTGAGTATGCCGAACCTTCGAGCCAATTTCTGCATGAGTGAGATCACTTTGAGGTACATCCTGGTCATCAAATAGTCGATACCTAAGCATGCAGTATCAGAAGTATTTATTGCATAGCCTGATGATAAGGGGCCAGTAGTGAACGTGGTTATTGGTTGGGGTTAATATACATCCTGACCTGAAGATGGAGTCATAGTCTACATTGGCGCAGTATCGGTAGGTGACCAATTCAATCTCTGTCGCAATTGTTGTCTACCCAGATTACGATAAGGCATTACTATAAATGCAATGAGTACAGATAAGACTACATGGTGTCCGATGTTCCAACTATGGAACAAATGGAACGCGAGATGTCGAAGTTTATGTTATGAGCTGTCACAAATATGCGTTTGATATGTTGTATGAGGATGGCTCTATCCGGGAGCATAATGCTTTAAAACAACTCATGCATGAACACAATAACCATCAGGAACTCGTGGCGTATCAACAAGGGAATTTGTGTCAACCCTAGTGATAAGCTAGGACGCAATGATGGTGTCATAGCAAGAATCCTGACAAAGTTTGATCCTGAGGACTTCACTATATATAGGTTACATCGCTCCAGCGATGAACAGAACTACGTTCTAGCAGCATTACAAAGTCAACCATTAGCAGTGAAGAAAATCTTACAATATTGATAGGAATTGTATTCATCAGTACTTCGATTACTACCAGGATATCTGTTCGACATCTACCTCAACTCGACCATAGCTATTATTTCAATTGGAAGACATCTTATGTCGACTTATCGATCATCAGTACCAAAACCAGTATCGGCATGTATGGTTATCATTTTTGGAGACATATATATTTATTACAACGAATACTAACACAGTCACTTATCAGCATCCGTGCTTCACCTTGCAGATCAGTCCAGTATCAAGTATGAAGTCCTGAGGTACATTGCAATGGAGTTTCCACTGGGAGAAGTGTTTGATCATTGTTGTAACCAGCTTGATCTATCTTTTGACGATTGTGGGTACTAGTTTGTTCTTGAAAGTGATTTCAAGAAGTTGAGTCTTGGGATAAGACGAGGAAAAAAGAGCAGAGCAATTGGTGAGTAGGTGCCTGTACATAATGTAATAAATGTTGTATTGATTATTGGGATTAAGCACCCCCATAACAGTAATAGCCATGTTGTGTACAGGATGGTGGTATAACTCAAACCTGGGGCCATTCCCGCTGGCAGTGATTTGTCGCATGTATACACCAACTAGTACGATTCAATACTCTATTGTACCCCTACTCCTCTGTATCATGATTCAGGCAATTTAATTCATATACAGTCCAGTAGGTATTCACATCCACATGATTTTTTACAAGCCATGTGCTATTGATTCTGTCTGATATAGCATGGTTTTGCACCAAATGTGCCAGTCGAACTATTGCTCCAGTGAGTACAAAAAGCATCTAATTTGTCTATTTGACAATTCGGATGAACCTGTCAATAGAATCAGCTAAACTATGGGAATCGTTGAAGTTTATTTGAATCACCACTGCTTATGCTTGAGTTTGAGGACATAATCACCATTGGTAAGTCTTTATGAATATCTTAGAAATGGTCCACATTGTGTTTCTGGTAAATATGCAGTTCTGGAATTGGAGGATCTGATTCAATAGATTTCAGCTAAAGTATATTTATGTAACAGAAGGCAATGAGCCTTGGAAGGTGTGATCCAGGTCATTCTCATCACTTTCCGTATACTGGACTCAGTTAGTATGAAATCCATGTACGATCCCTTTGTTGGCGTTGGTATTGTGTACCTTGTAATCAAGTCCCAGACACTCAATAGAAGTAGGGCTGTGAAATGGTTGACAGTAGAACCACAGCCCATTCTGAAGTTGAATAAACAAACTGTCAAGAAGTGTATTCTTATCCTATATAAGCACCAATCCACTGACTTCATGTCCCCAGTCCTGTGCCATTTGTGAGTGGAAGTGTGATCCAAATATACAAATTTTGAGAACCATTACAGCATCTCTGAGTAGTATTAATATGTTACTACTGCACACTCCACAGATAAGGATGTCTCTCAAATGACACACTGGTTGTGATAAAGGGTGCAACATTGGCTCTACCGGATAATACAGAAGATGCAATACATGGGCTCTACATGGATTTCGCTTTTTATTCATAGTAGACAGTAGGTTGAAATCTCTTTCATAGTCAATATTATAGTAGCATTAAATGGCAAGGTACAACATTGTCTCCTCCATGTATTCACAACAAGTAAACCTGTCATTGTGCTTGAGCTTCTGCCAAATGTAACTGATTTTATTGCTAGATTGAAATACCTGTTTCATGTTGCCTATATGAAACCATTTAGAAACATCAGAGGTGAAATTGTCACCAGAACCCATTCACCAAATTCACTCCGATATATGTCTCACCAGAGGCAATGTCAGATATCCGATACGTAATACAACCAGTTGGACTGTTCTCTGGATCTCTAGAATTGTAATTCCCTTGCATGAAGAATTAATCTTGGACATGATGATTGATAATTCCGTAATCAACCACTTCAGCTCATTCAAGGTGATGCTATAAATCTCTCTCTCTATACAGTCCAGGTCACGGTTAGTATCAATAATATACAAAGTAGTTCCTGCTGGCCCAGCATCAGGTAGACAAAACTATAATGCCCTACTATTGTCGGCAGTTATGTTTGCCACCCTGTAAATCCCTTCTCCTGCTGCCAGTATCTTCTGATGAATATCACACTCCAAATGCTCTTGTACCTTCTGCTGATCAGAATTTTGCTGTTAGGTTGCTGCTTATCAGGCTCTATCCCAGCGCACCTGATATTGGGTACCATTTATAGTAGTAACCATTTCAGACCTATATACATCGACCTCCATTGCAGTGTGAAATTGATGAATCTTTTGTTTTCTTAGCTAATGGGATTCTGTTGCCAACTGTTCACCCACTCTAGTCTTTGCAGACTTCCACATTTGGTATTCTTGAAAAACACCTTTCTTCTGGTATACTCGCTTTAGTGCATCATCAATTACTCTTTGGGATATATCACAATGATTCTGTTGGCTAACACATATAAAAAATTAACATAACACCTGCACTGCTCTCATTACCACTTTGACAGATGGTGAGTCTGCCGCAGTATACCTGTCACTGGTAGACTAGACAAGAATTCGAGTTCAGTTTAGTAAGAGTGTTTCGATTATTTGACAGATCTCTTGTCCATGCCAGGAATCACTGTTATATGAATCCGATGGTCTAGAGAAACACCGTACCCTCCAATGTCCAGTTACCAATGTTAATCCATTGTCAGATTGAATGTTTACACTTCAAACTTTCAGGTAATTCAGATTTCAACAGCCAGTTCACCAAGTGACAAACTGATATCAGAAGCAGCATATGAAATTCCTCAGGTTGCCAAAGCAAATCGAGATTGCTGAGACTGTATTGCCTCAATTGGTTTCGGAATCGGTAGACACCTAGAGTGAAATGAGCATCGATAGTAGTGTTGTCAGCCAGAAGTTCTCTGTCAACATGGATATTTCTTGAGATATCGAGTGGTTGAAAAGTTGACTGCCTGATCAGTACACCTTTAGGAATGTAACTCATTCGGTATGAGCAAGATGAAACTTCAGCAACCGTGACTTGATCTTGATCAACCCCAACCAAGCATGAGCAAAATGTAAATCGGTCCGGAAGCCACCCACAATCCTCCCAGACACTCTGGTCGACCTCACCCATGCTCCCAATCACTTCCAGATCCTCCCATGCCCTCCTAGAGCGGAGTAGAGTTCTCTTAGACTCAGCAAGAGCATTCGCAGGTGCTTGTGAAAGTACCTGCAGTAATGGAGGTACATTCAAGATGCTACGAGGTTTGAATTACAGGATGGTCAAATTTCGGAGTAGCTCTGATCTCTGTGTAGGTCTGCTGGAGACATCGAGAGCAGCCGAGACCTCTGCAGCTCTGTGGGAGACTTGGTGTCGTATTCTCACAATTGTAGTTCTCAGCATTCCATAACCACAAGGCATGTCATCTATCATATGTCTTTGTTACAGTCAAAAGATTCCCTACATCACAATATGATATCGAATATGGATCTCACTCTATATATAAACATATGGCACTCGAGAGTAACCAGAGGAACACTTGTAGTCGCCAACTGTGGGAACTTAGAAATGCAGTTGGAGGCCATTGTGGAAGGAATATCTGTTTCTCACCACTGCCGCCATTCAGTTCGGCAGGGAGAGGCAGGCGTGGCCATACGGAAATACCTGGATAACAGAGGCAGACATGGGGCATCCGGAGATACAGGAACAATGAAGATGGAGCCAGCAACAGAGAGTATATTTTTGGGTGACTCTGGAGTAGTTAGACATCATCTCATGATACAAAATACACACTCTATCTTCCCTAGCTCTTGGTCCCATGCAATGATGTGGAGCGTTCATTGTTCTACGCAATTTGTGTGGTTGTTCACGCACTCTTGAAAGAGTTCATGGATACATGCAATTTGTGTGATTCCTCATGGCCGGATACCCCTGCATAACCCCTCACCCTCTTTCTATGCTCCATGTGCCAGAACTACTCTTTGGCAGGAATTCCCCTCGGATGCCATGAGACATGTGTTGGAGTGCTGATGATGGGATCTCTGCCTTCTAGTTCTGCCCTTTCATCACACCGTGATCAAGCGAGTTTGGAGACCCACTTGGAGGTCATGATTGTGTGAAGTTAGAGGACATCATGGAGAGAGGTTTGAGATACACTTGGAGGCCGTGATCAAATGAACATAGAGAAACACTCCAAGGCCATGATTCAGTGAGTTTGGAGATGCCCTTGGATGCCATGATTGTGGGAACTGGGAGGCCGTGATTGAGTGAGTGAGAGGATACAATTGCACGCCGTGATCGAGTGAACTTAGCGATGTACTCCAAAGTCATGACCTAGGGAGTTTGGAGATACACTTGGAGGCCATGATCAGCCGAGATTGGAGGAGAATTTGTAGTGTTAGCAATGGGTCCAGGTGACCTATGACCGGTCCAGGTTTCGGACACGAAAACAGGTCAGTTCGGTTCCAGACCTGTCGAAAAACCTGACACACTGACTCTTGGCGGGCCAAACCTAGCCCCGGACCCAGACCCAGACCCGGACTCGGACCCGTCAACCCATGGGTTTTGACCAGTTTGGATGGACCCATTGGTTCCAGTCGCATATTCTGTGTTTTGGGTCTCACTATTTATTGTCGCATTCAATTATGCTACTGGTAATCGCCAAATATTGACATTATTACATTACTGTTTGCTTTGGATCGATTGGCTGCCTTAATGATCCAAACGAACAGAGACGCACGCCCAACCACATCCTGAAAATGACCGTCAACAGAGCGTCAATGATTGTCAGTCGTGTATCTTGGGTTATCTGGGGGGTGACAGGATGCTCACAGTCATAAACAAAGTATTGGCCACCTCTACAGGAAAGACAGAAAGCGAAATGATCCCTATGCCATCTTGAAAATGCACGTCAACAGAGCATCAACAATTTTTGGTCCTGCATCTTCGGCAATATGAGTGGCACTTGATCACACACATCCTAAAACAAGGATATGGCAGCATTTATATGCAAATATGTACACGATATTCCCGCCACATCTCCCGGGACAGTAACAACATCTTTTATTCACAAAGTTACCACTAAGTGTTCTTGAGCCTTTTGACTTACAGAAACAGTCAAAACAATGTATAAAGACAATTACAGCCACATTGCAATGTGATTAACTAGGATGCATGGCCGACAATTGTTGACGCTCCATTGATGCTCATTATCAAGATGGGGCAGGGAGCATGTCACTTTCTCTTTGTCCTATAAAGGCAGCCAAAACTTCATTTATGACAGTCTGCAACCTGTGGCCCCACAGATTACCCAAGATACACAGCCAACAATCGTTGACGTTCATCTTTAGGATGGGGCAGGGATGGTATTGCAACGTGTTTTTCCTATAAAGGCAAGCAGCTATTCCTTTATGACTGTCTGCAACCTATCGGCCGTCTGATCACCTAGGACGCAGGACCAAAAATTGTTGACACTCTGTTGACACTCATTTTGACATATTGTATAGTCAATATCTGCTGCCATCGATAATTGTATACATAATTATTTTGACTTATTGCTGGCCTTTCTGTCTGATTGAGACTCAGCACTTTGGCAAAGCCGAGCCCGGTAATATTCTTGCACTGGCCTATCTCATTCTACTAAAATCAATATATCTTACTGAATATTACATTTCCCCAGTTATACTGTTGTTTATGAACAATTATCCTCATGCGACTGCTCACTATTCTCGCTTAATGTTGCTCTAAGTGGAATTCTCAGTCAAGCAACATATAGAACCTGGTGAAAACATATTGACCCCATCTGTCCTACATTTTCTTGTTTCCCTTAGTCCTCCTTGTTTGCATTGCACTCACAGTCAGCAATCCCGTTTCAGCCTGTTTCATTGACCTCTGTGTTGGCCAAATCAATCCTGGAACATATGTTACGGCACTCACAACCCGGTTCACTGGGCATTCCAAAGCCTTCATGCCACTGCATAGCTCTACATCGGAATCAGCATCTGCATGATAGTCATCTTCGCTCTGTCGTTTGGATTATCCAAATGACCATTGCAGTTTGGCCAATTTTCGGTGTTGGAAATGCATTCCGGTACTCTACCCTCATCATTTTCGACTGGATGACGGTCGATTCTTCTGATTTGGTGGACATTTGATACTTGAGTTCGTCCTCCAGGGAGGTCCTTTGCAGACAAAGCTGGTGGCAAATGTGATCTTGCTGACAATTGAAATGCAGCCGCACCATCGTGGTAGAAATTTGATCAGGATGATTTAATGATCTCTTCGGTATCTGAAATGGATCCTAGGGCTGTCATTTGCTTGTTTTGAACTCTAGATTCCGTCTGTGTAGCAGGTAGATCTTGGCTGCCCTGCCACATCTTCAACAAGTCGTGGACTTTGGCAATTCTGTACAACTTTCTTTCCTCAATGACATTCTTCAATTCCCGGTTGTTTTCAGTTTCTGCGGTATTCAATGTTGCGCAATTTGCCGCCAATATTTGGTTATGGGCACCAGAAACCTGCCTGTCTACAACTTTTTCCCGAAGTGTCTCGCCAGTGGCTTCAGACCGTCGCCAGCCATTGACGTCTCGCCCAAGGGAAAAACTGGCCTCAGCTCCGACACCATGTGGTACAATAGGGATTATGCCGCGTGCCACATTGGGGAGATCGGTGTACTTTGAGTGCTTTTCATCTTGCGGGCACCACTGGTTAGTGATATTCGGTGATGACAATGTACTCTTACCAGTGTCCATGGTTTCGGAGTGGTAATCATTAAGATTTGGATTAACTTGCACCCAGCTCTTTGGTGATGCAGGAGGTGAATTCAAATGGAGCCTTGCAGCGGTCAATATGTGTGCTGCATAATCGCTTCATCCAGTTGTCGTTTCAGCCATGCTTTTAAGCATTAAGTATTCCTCAGCATCGCTGGACAAATCCTATGGATCAAATCATGATTGACCAAATCCTGAAGCCTTTGCAGAGGCGATGTTGAAGGTGTGTAGAACAGTGTTGGGTCTAATGACGGACATTCATTCATGCTTGGCACAGTAGTCCTTCTCCACTCACTTTACCAAGGCTTTCTGGTATTGGGTAGTATAAGAAGTCTCGTCCTCACGATTAATATCCATTGCCGTGTCCCACTTCTTTCATGATTGCAACTTGTGGAAAGAATCAACAATATGTGCTGGAATGAGCAGTAGACTGGTCGTTGGAGTGACTTGACAATAATATTTGGATAGCTTCTGCGGCGCAACCTTCACAGCAAAGTATAAGTCTTCCATCCATTGTGTCTTCTTCTTAGCCAAACCTTGCATAACGCCATTCATGTGATCAAACATGTCATTGTAGACAGTGATGAGGTGATGCAGAGTAGCTCTATGCCTTTTCAACATCCATAGGGTCCAGCATCGGAATGGCCTTAAAACTTCCATGATGTACCTGACAATGGTCCATTCATCATCAGTTGTGAAAAGTGGCCTGTACTCGCTGTATCTTGGATTCATGGGCCACTGGCAGGCGAATTCTCGCAATTGGTAGGCTCGCTCAAGTAACTACAGGGTCGAATTCCACAGTGTTCTCACATCCATTATAGGTAGTTCTGCAATTCGTACTTTGGCTGTTTGACAGTCAATGAACTCATTTCGATGACCAGGTGTCAGCATGATCAATACCGCAAGCATTCTCTGCTATATGAAGGTCAGTTTCAGGTCTTTCACAATGTCTTGAAAAACATACTTTTTCAATTAGCTTTGCCAAACCTGGTCGCATAGCCAACACCTTGTTGATTGTAGCATAGCCCTCATTTCGCAATCTTTGACTCTCCCCAATGTCTGTGCTTTCATTTTCTCCAAAATGCTGATCGCGCTCATGGGCTTCCCAAGACTTGGTGGGGCCTTTTACCCTGAGATTGCTCATTATTGCACCCAAGGCAAGCTGAATGATGTGCGCCATGCATGGGATGTGGTTCCTCATTGCAGGCCACCCGATTCCGGAGGCCACAAGGCTTGATTGTAGTTCCCGAGTCATCGAGTAATTTGTGAAATAATTATCAGTTTTGATTTCTAGTTAACAGCTGTCAGTAAGCTTGAAACGATCTAGAACTTTCTTCAACTGTATGGTCAGCCTCGCTCCAGTATGTCGACCTTTGACCAATTCTTCATATTAGCATTCAAAAGAGGAAAAGAACAGCCTATGAACCTCGTCAAATGCAAGTTGTACTTCTCACTATGCCCAATTTCGATCCATATAGTAAGCTATGACCGACATTATCCCTAGTTTGTTTGTTGATATCCACCCATCTAAAGCTAAGTTAACTATCTTTCTTGACAGCAATTGCTTCTTAATTGCATCCACTGTGAGTGAGTATTCCCTCTGGCAACTGTTGCTAAGAGTGCTGGCGGATGGAAGCACCAGCCAGCCACGTAATGCATTAAATGACCATTGTAGCTCAAGGTTTGATTTAGCACACCATTTTATGTGAGCCAAAACAAATCCCAACATGAGGTAGCGATTCCAGATATCTTGGTTAAATTGGGCAGTTAAGTAGTCCTTTGCTGGCAGTTTGGAGCGTTGTGTCAGTCAATTGTGTTAATGTAGGTAAGATTTGAATGTCGAATATGAATTTCTTTTGCGAACTTAGTATTGTAATTCCACGACAGCCTTGTCTCTTCAATCTGGCCAAATCGGTTTCATCAACGGTTGTACTGGTCAATTCAGAAACTTCCGACTCTGTTAAGTCGTTTAACATTGCAATGTGCACTTTTGCCAACAAGTGCTTCCCCATGGAGCTGGTCCCATGTTCTGTTACATGGCGAAGAACTTGATGACAAATCATACGTATGATGCTAGGGTAGCCAGTCTCCCCAAATCCGTAGTGCAAATAGAATCACCACGAAGGCTCATGTCTAGAATAATTCTAAGCAATAGGGCACTTCGAGCCCACATCCATTGAAGCCCACCAAGCGTTCAATATGATTTGGAAAGTAAGGTCACTTAACTCACAAATAAATACACGTTCGTTTGTGGAAGACTTTATAAACTCTAACAATGAGTTATATATTGATTGGGAATCCGACATGGTTGTAGGAATTTGGATGCTGTGTAATTCCAGTGGAGAGACTGTCAAAAGTTACATTATGATTGAGTAGAATGCTGGTGCTTAAACATTGACTCTTGAGCTACACGCAAGACAAAAGTAAGACCTGTGAGACATACAATGCATAGTTGTGAAGCTGTATACAGGGTCATACTTACAAGACTGACTGTTAAAGACGCAATTAAGGAATGATGCAAGGCATTTCGTTGTTGTGAAGCTTTCTGAGCCCTACAAAACCTGTTGCCGCTCCGCTGACATATATCCTTAGGAGGCGGTAGCGGAATTGTTAGTGGCATTTTTGCCTACACAGGCCGCCAATGCAGTGATTATGGCTTTATGTCGATGCACAGGCATTGGAATTTCTCCGATGCGAGGACAAAAATTGTTGATGCTCCGTTGACGCTCGTGTTTAGGACATAGTAGCGATGTTGTGGCAAGCATTATTGCCTAGAAAGGTGGCCGATAGTGCGATTATGATTAAATGTCGCTGCACAGCCCTTGGATTTTCCAAGATCCAAGGGCAAAGATCATTGACGCTCCATTGACACACGTTTTTGGGACATAGCAGTGATGTTGTCGCAAGCATTACTCCCTAGAAAGGCGGCTGATAGTTCAATTATGGGTTAACATCGCCACACAGCCCTTGGATTCCCTGAGTTGCAAGCCCAAACATTGTGGATGCTCCATTTTCCCTCCGTTGATGCCCCGTTTTAGGACATAGTAGGGATGTCATCGCAAAGATATTTGCCTAGAAAGGGAGCCGATAGTTTGATTATGTGTTGATGTCACCGCACAGCCCTTGGCTTTTGGAAGAAGCAAGGTCAAAAATCGTGAACACTCCAGTGATGTTGATTTTTATGACATAGTAGTGATGTTGTCGGTAGCATTTTTGCCTAGAAATGCAGCTGATGGCTCGCTTATGGGTTAATGTCGCCATGTAGCCCTTGGATTATCCAAGATGCAAAGCCAAAAATTGTTGACCATCCGTTGATGCTCATTTTTAGGATGGGGCAACGAGCCTGTCGTTTGCCTTTTTAGCTATAACGTCGACCAATTCATTTACATTGGTAGGAGGTGACAATGAATCCCGTTGATTGTCGAATGTGTAAGACTAAAAATCATTGACACTCTGTTGACAGTCATTTTTAGGATGCGGCAATGAGCATGTCATTTGCCATGTTGGCTTTAATGCTTCCCAATACATTTACTTTGGAGGGATGTGACAATGCAGCCCTTTGATTGTTGAATGTGTAAGACTAAAAATTGTTGACGCTCTGTGGACACTCACATCAAGCACATTGAATTAGCCTCTGTACACTCAATCATTGTATGCAATGAATTGCATACTCATTATTGACATCTAATGCTTCATTTCCAAGTAATATCCTTTGCATCCAGAAAATGGGTGGCCTCTCAAATTCTGATCAACCTCTATCCGTGTTATCTGACTGAGAGATGCCGTGGCCCTATCACATTGCTGCGCTTTCGGCCGGCAATTTACAGCATGTCGATCATTTCACTAGTATTTGCTTAATATAGCTGGACTTGCTCAGCATTCCTCATCCAACTCCTTCTCCTCGATTTCCATGACATACCATAAGCTATTTTAAACATCTCAACCATGTGCACCCTGTCTGTGCGGAGAATTATGCAGTTGGATGCATGAATGAATGCAGCATGACGGTCGTCCATCGGATCGATTCATATTGAGCACTGACGACTGAATCTATGACTCGTATCGCATCACTGACTTAAATTATGTTTGTATATTCCGTCCTGAATATAGCGTTGCTTTTCTCACTTCAGAGTAATTGGCAAACAGAAATCGAGCTTATTGGCCGTCTCACAACTGACTTTGGGTCCTAGCACTTTCAGATGGTGTGTTCGACCCTTGCACATGCACAGATAAATTATCATGTCGCAATTTAGTCACCACAATCAAGAGCAAGCTGACACTTAGGAAAATTGGTACACCAGGTGCTTTTCACCATGATAAGATGTCAAAAATTACAATTTGCCTATGTATTCCTCCGATACCGCAGGAGCCATCATCAAGTCTTCGTCTGAATCCGATTTGTATGTGGAGATTAGCTGGGGAGGCTATATGCAGTGGTAAAAGCTTACGGGTTGAAAAGGCTTCGCTCGAAGAATAGGTTATGAATCGGGCTCTGCAGCGGGCACAAGACCGGCTACACCTGTGTCTAACTGTGGCATCCCAGAACTTCGCATAATATGACACCTTCCTGGTGGAGAAGTCCCTCACGGCATTTGAGATATTCCTGGGACAATATCAAGACACTTCTTAAGCTCTCCCAATGTTGTAGGTGCAGGTGCGGCTGCATCATATTTCAATTTTGGTTTAACAACTCCTGAAACCCTCAATTTGCATGTGCCGTACTTTTTATCTATTGCACAAAAGTAGTCGGCTGAGTTCCCCTATCCCGGTTGTGTCAATTCGTCAAGCTTCATCTTCTTCTGCCGAAACCTATCCATTCGTGGCTGTACCATTTTGGGGATTGTGCCCATCACGCAGCCGGGTTCGTCATCTTCGCTCAGCTTGCCCTGCACTGTCTCTTCGTCATCCTCATCTTCCCTATCCTCCCCATCGTCGGATCTTGCAAGATTGGTGAGACAGTCCCAGATGGCAAAGATCATTTCCAGGCATGTCATTTCGGGCTCTCTGGTTGTCAATCCAGCGCTTTCAGCCATCCTTGTATCTTCCTGGTCCTGCTTAATTACAGACTCTGCATCTTCAACTCGCTTTCTTGCCCCAGCAGATTCTCTCTGAACATAATCCTCGATCCAGTTCTCTTTCTCCTCATTGCTTAAGAATTGCGTTTCTCGTCATTTCTTGGCCGCAAGCTTCTTTTCAAATCCCAAGCTGCGCAATACCCCACGGGCTCGGACTGTGTCTGCTTCGAAGCTGCTCTTGCCTTCATTCACTTAATGACGTTATCGTATGGACCACATTGTCGATTTAGCATATTTGCCCACCGAATGTGGCGAACAGCGCTTGTTTGGAGCAGTGACCAGTGTCGTTTGTGTTGACTTTGTTGTCATGCGAGATGTTGGATGTTACAAGATATGGACAATATGGAGGCAAGTTGCGTCTTCTATGTCAAGGTTGGTACGTTTAATCATCTTGAACACAGCAAACTTTGCCTTTTAACTGTCAATAAAATGTGAATAGTTAGACTAATCATAAAACATGACATGATGTTCAGCGTCAGTTTCATGCAATATACCAGGGATTTTTTGAGACAAACATCAGCAGAGTTGATTTCCCTCAAAGAAGGTCCTATTAATATTCCACAATCATGAGATTTCGGCTGTCGTAAACCTCAATTTATCCCAGTTAACACACAAACAACATGGGAATGACTGATTGGAAATCACGGGACAGTGGGAAACCCCTGCAACTTGTATCCATACCCAACAGGATTCATCTTGAGTATAATGTACAAGTTGGCTGCAATTCATTACATTCTGACATGCAGCTAACAATATATTCCTCAGGACTTCCAACTTCTTTTCGATATCATCTTCCTCTCCTATTCCACACTACCAAATCACGGCTACACAAACACCTCAGCCAGGTAACAGCGGATCCAAATCGAGCCTATCAACGGGTGCTTCATCCAATATGTCACTCATGAGCACACAGCAAGAATGCAGACAACAGTTGGTCCACCACAACGCTGCCAAAGCAGCCACCAAAAATATGACCCAGGATGCACATTTAAAAATCGTCCGAAAGACAGGAAGCAGCAAGAATATGAAGCAGCATGCAACAGGCTTCAATCACCTTGGAGGAGACTATGGAAGCATATATGGTTCAGGTACTAGCTAAACCTCATTGTTAGCAGCAGCAACTAATTTCTTGTCAGTTTTCAACATGCCTGCTACTAGGGCAAGGCAAGGAGGTCGGTTACAGCTGGAACAGTCCGACATGTGCCTGGCTTTGAATATGGCCAGAATGGCCAAGGAGGGTATTCGCGCTCCGTAGAGGAGGAAACGCAATATCTGATAAAGAAACCTCGCGCTGAAGTGCGAGAAGAGAAACAGCAGGGAGTTGAGTTTCCTGGTCATAGAAAGGTGAAGGCTGCGATAGAATGACACACAGCACTGATTCCTCAAAATCACCCAGCCAGATGCGTTCCTTGCTGAGATGGCAGCGCAAGGAATCCACAGACATGCGGGAGACACGAAGGAACGGGTGCACTTCAACCCGACCGAGGCGGACAGCCAACTCCAGAGCTGACGTCACCTCTGCATGGTGCTCCACCTGTGCCAACAAGTGACAATGCCAGAGCCCAACGTTCCGAAATCGTCAATTTGCCGGCAGGATATGTGTATTGACATACATCTCCTCCCTGAATTTTTTACTCATGATGCATATGCCCAGGCTAGCCAGCACGATACAGATTTTGATCCAGATATGCTGACTGATTAAGGAACAGCCACTGGTAAGTACACTATCTGCTGTGTGCAAATGCAGCTTACATCCATTTTGAAGATGAGCGCAGCCTATTGAGCGAACCTGCAAGCGATAACTAGCGTTGATCGAAAGGAACAGGATTTCGGAGTGTATTATTTTCTACAATCAGCGGACACTGTACTGTATATTTTAAAGGATATATTCATATGTATTATTGAAGAACAATGTAGTAATCAAGGAGAAAGTATATGAAAACACTAGAAAGGCTGCCAGAGCAATGTGAATAATAGACTACGCCAAATCAAAGGGTTGCATAGTGCGGATCCGCCCACAGAACAATCAGCATCTACGGAGAGTCAACAACTTCAGGTCATGTAAGTCTGGAAATTGAAGATTGATTTGGTCAAGGTTATTCATAATCGATGAATTGGCTGCCTTTATAGGCAAAAACTATCGCGACACACTCCGTACCTCATCATGAAAAAGAGTGTCAACAGTGCGCCAATGATGTTTGGTCTTGCAAGCAAGGTAATTGTAACATGATTTAATCGCTATGTCGCATATCTGTTGTATTGGCTGCCTTTATAGGCAAAACACCAAGCTACATGGTCACTGCCCCATTCTGAAAATGATTCTCAACCGAGCGGCACCGATTTTTGGCTTTGCATTTCATCAGCAAAAGACATTTCCGTCCGGGCGGAATGGCTCCGTCTGGGTGGACGCGCTCCGTCAGAGCCGTCAGAGACACCCCGGTGGCGGATCACTCCGCGCCCGGCGTCAAGACCACGCGTCGCGTCACATATCGCCCTCCGATCGCCGTTTCACCGTTTCTTCTCGCTCTGTTGGTCTCCTATTTTAAACAAACACTCTGGCATTGTTGCCAAATGTGACCATACGTCGGAATGGGTTCATTGGGTACACGCTTGCATCGGGATTGCAATGCAATGGGTGACGCTGCGAAAATCTCTCCTCGCATTCCTTCTACATTAAGCTCGAGGAGCGTAGGAAGGTGAGAAGATATGATACTACCCGGCCGTGAGGATCCACGCAATTGCGTGGATCTCGTACAGAGCGAGTGAGACCAAAAGTTGGGAAAGATAGAGCGTGAATTTTCATTGTATGATAAGAGGAGATGGAAATGAGATGATGTCTATCTACTCCGGGGTCTGCCGAATATATACCCCCCATCACTCTGTCCACCTCCGTTACCCCTGTATCTCCGTACAACCGCCGTCGCTCCTTGAAGATGTACTTGATCGAGTAAACTCAGAGATATTCTGCGAGGCCGCGATCGAGCGAGTTTGGAGATGCACTTGCAGGTGATAATCGAACGTATTTGGAGATACACTTGGAGGCAGTGATCGAGCGAACTTAGAGATGCACTCTGAGATCGTGATCGAGCGAGTTTGGAGATGCACTTGGAGGCCGTAATCGTGTGAGTTTGGAGATACACTTGGAGGCCATGCTCGAGCGAGTTTGGAGATGCACTTGCAGGCTATGATCGAGCGAGATTGGAGGAGTACTTGGAGGCGGTCGATTTGGTGGGAGGCGCGACGGCAGCTGAGACTCTATTCATTGGTTAACTTGTAATTGTGGGAATGTAGAGAGTTGAGTACAACATCCGCCGAGAGATGAGAAA
>Ga0307512_10002262_pt1 | contig 24954 bp, 27 predicted proteins | sample 14_EM_MG_FD_200267 | JGI IMG/M metagenome (GOLD analysis project Ga0307512, IMG submission 200267) | Populus trichocarpa ectomycorrhiza microbial communities from riparian zone in the Pacific Northwest, United States - 14_EM | ecosystem: Host-associated > Plants > Roots > Unclassified | place... | reverse complement strand
GTTGACTCAGTATATAAGTAACCCCCAGCGTATTCGGGCCGATTCGGCCCGAGTGGACTGGTCCAAAGCAGTCCAGGCCAGTTCAGTCCAGGTCCAGAAAAATTGGGGATTGGTCCGAGCCCGGTCCAAAAATTACTCGGACTGGATTGGACTGGACTTGGACGGACCCGGTCCGGACTGGTCCATTGCTGGACTGGTGGAATCATAGGGGATATTGATATAGAGCAAATATTCATTCTCATGGGAGCAAACTCTTCCGTCGCTGAGAGGGACGGGTAGACACCGCTGCTCATCGCCTTCTAAAACAGGCAAGCACGGGTAGCGTGCCTACTAATCAAAATGGGAGCCGACATCTCGGCCACTGACAAGAGTAATGGTTACACACCGCTGCACCTTGCCTCGAGGAATGGACAAGAGTCAGTGGTGGAGTTGCTTATCGAGGAGGGTGCCGACCATTCGGTCGTCGATAATTTCGGGCGCATACCACTGGACATTGCGCAGTTGAGAGGTTATACAAAGGACGTATAGCTATTGCAGTAACGGTATAATTCAACCCCTACTTGCTCCATAAGTGCGCAGAAACTTATTCCGGCAACTATCTATCATGATATTGACAAATTTTGGTATGGTTCTAACTGTCATTTCACATTCTATCAGAGAGAAAATATCAGGGTAGATTGAGCATGAATCTATATACATCTAAGAGCCTGTCCATATATCTTTTATTATACTGCATATCCCTTTCTTTGTTTCTATATCTATGATATCTTTTTTGTTGGAAATGGTAGCGGGCGCTGTGAGAAAGTCTAAAAGCGATATTGTTCTCTCTACTCTAGCGGTCTCTCTATATACAGAATGACAAGGCCACATTGGCCGCTCCGCCATCGGGCGGACTCGGGCCCGGGGTTGAGCGGATTTCCAATATTGTTGATTGTGGTGGGGGTGATAACCGTAGGTAGTGGAGTCGGGAACCAAATTAGCGGGGCAGGTATATGCAAACGAGAGTCTGCAAGATTCGTTTTTTGCTTTCTTTGGTTCAAAAACCAACTTGTTGAACGCCATTTCTTAGGGTCTGGACTGCTGGGGTAATACTTCGGCTATTGAAAAGAGATGACTTGCGAAATACGCTTCACTGTTGGGCGGATTTTGAGTGCGGCTATCACGTGGCGTTGGGTTAGGGTTGAGCGGAGGAGCCGCATTTACTTTACTTCTTGTGTTCGTCTCAAATAGATGAGCAGACAAGTCAATATACGCATCACCAATTTTGCAGTTGCATTTACAGGTCGGTATACACTTCCTTCTGCGCCAGGATTGGTCCAACACTAACAATCTGAATGTGATATCTATTAACGATTCAGTTCAAATTTCAAACACCCTGCCCCTGTGTTCCGAAGCGGCCAGGCCGGACTGGTCGCTTCGGAACAATGCCCTTCCCTGAGGTACTAAAATAATGACAGCATTTCCTCACTGCATCGCTTGTTCAATACAAAATGCAAGTGAAGTAAAGCGAAGTCTATTAATCTATCTGAACGGAAATTAAGTTGTATACACATAGAGAACCTCGAGGCCCTCAGAGTGATGTATCTGAAGGAATTATTGTTTTGTTTTAATCATTCTGCATTCACTCTAACTAGAGTATGGCAAAGTATCTAACGGAGTCGCAGGGGTGATATATAATTGAAGACTATATCTGACTCGGCTAGCAACTTGGCAATACTGATTGTTAATGTCAGCTCCTAGCACCATATTCAGAGGCAGCCACGAACTGGACGTCGAGTCGAGCGGATCTTCAAGATTTAGTATTCTGTACTATGGCTCTCCTCGACTACGCACGGAAGCCAGCCTACCAGCGGTGAGTCGTTAATAGTCATAGTTTCGGCGTACGAAAATAGGGTACACAAGTACTGGCTATGTAGTCACTCATAGTTTCCGGTATCATTATAAGTTTCGTTGAATTCTACAGAGTGTGAATTTTCACTGTGCGTAGATGTACTGCTGACAGCTAGGTGATCTTGTAGATTTGCTGGTACACCCATTGAACGGGAGGACTCAGATAAGCCAGCTAGTATAGCATTGCACGAGCTAGTAGACACAGAGCATCACGCACCTGAGGAGTGAAAAGGGACCGGCAGGCCGGCCGCCAAGAAAAGCCGGCAGGCCCGGCCAATGCAAAGCCTAAGCGGCCTGGCCGCTTAGGAACTCTACGTCAGATACACTCTCATCTACACACACCTTCGACAACACACCTCACCGCCTAGTTGTGCCAAGACTTCCCCTTGTTTGGGCAGGTTGCGGTTTTACTTTGGCTTCATTATCGCATACCGGTGAGTGTCTGCTCACCTTTGGGGAGTGTATCTCGTCAATACATCGCTGGATACCACTCAGCATTGACACTGACAGATAGCCCCCCTTCTGGGGCCACACGCCATCTTTTCGGTTGTTTTACGCCAGTTACGACGATTCACGACATGCAGTAATTATAAGGATTTCTAGGGCGTGACAGCGCAGCAGTTCAATGAAGAGTTTTTCTGAGGACAGCACGCTCCGACCCACAACACTAGGTGAGGCTTCAAAGACCTGCTTCGCAGGGACATGAGCACCAGTACAAGTTGTTCCCATGGCCGCATCAACCCACGTTAAAATCGAAAATCGATAGACACATCATACAGCACTGTGCTTCCCACGGAGCACGGTTGGGGTATTCCTCAGCGATCACAACATATGGCACCCTGGGCTTGGCCAATGTGACACTGGATCCAAACAGTTACATTTCTGGGGGAGGAGTAGAATATGGTGCCCTGGGGTAATGGGGGTGGAAGAGGGGAAGGGGTGAAATTTTCGTTTTTGGGTAGTGGATAGAGAGATCCGCCATCTAGCCGGCTCGCCCGGAGGTGGAGGGGAATCGGTCTTTTTGTTTTTGTTTTAATCATACTGTATTCACTCTACTTAGAGTGTGACAGTCCCATAATCCCCTCCGCCTCCGGGCTGGCCGGCTAGTTGGCAGAGCTCCACTCCTGCTACCCGTTGTCCCCTTTTGATACACTAAAGAAAGAAAGAAAGAAGGCGTCTGACAAGCTGTTCAACATAGAATACAAAGGAAAAGGGATGAAATCAAGGAAAGTTCGCAGGCTCTTATTCCTCCGCCCGTGGGCTACCGCTCTCATTCCTCCGCCCGTTGCCCGCCGGCTCTTACTCCTCCGTCCATTTTGGGCGGGACCTTCCCGATGTGAGTAGCCGCCAGGAAGTCCATCACTGCTTGGTTGCATTGCTCTATGGAGAGCAGCTCAGAGACTTTCATGTGTCGGCATCTGCCCGCACTCCATCCCGTCGCTTTTCCCTCCTCTTTGCAGAGCGTCTTCTGCTGGTCCTTCCATCGGCTGCAGTGGCGGAACAGATTCTCCCGTGTCTGGGCTACCGTCCTGCCTCCGCCAAAGGACCAGCAGCATTTGTCGTCGTCTCGGTGTCCGAACCGTTTTAGGTACGTCCGCGCTGGTGCATGTCCGGACTTCACTCGGTAGAACCTGGCTGCTAGAGGCTTCACACTGTTCATCGGGATGGGTCTGTTGCTTCCAGCGTTGCCTTTCAGTCTATAGCCGTAGTGCTTACTGCATTTGTCGGCCTCCCACTCGGCCTTCGCCGCCGTCTTTGCTTCTGAGATTCGTCTGGTCCTGTTCGCCACCGAGGTGTATATTGGTTCTCATATTGTGCCTGCTCTGCGGCCCTCTCTCGCTAGATTCACTTGGCGATCTGCTTCCTCATTTCCGGGGATGACAGTGTGTCCTGGGACCCAGAGGGGAATCGGTCTTTGTCATACTCTAATTAGAGTGAATACAATATGATTAAACAACAACAACAACACTCTCATCTGACAGACCCGGCTTCTGATAGAAACACCCGGCCTGATACCTGACGTATCATCTGCAATTGCCGGTACAGTAGTAGTTGAGGATAGGGTAGAGGAGGAGATCACTTTGTTAGACCGAATCTGTTGTGCTGAACCTCTGTTGACTTGACTAAGTCTAAACAATACGTACAAAAGAACTAAAGTGCTAGCGGCTCCACCGCTCAACTCTAACCCGACAGCACGAAATAACCGCACTCAAAATACTCCTCAAGGGTTCCAACTGTCCGTCACTTCCGGGAAGAGCTGCAGAGCTAGGCCCGACCCTGGATTACAATTTTCCGGTCTGAGAATACCTCCCTGCTTGTGCCCTTGGGCTTCCATTTTCTAAACTACAACCTTGCAGTGTCTTACAGTCTTTACACATGATGCTTAAAGCTGTATGTTGTTGGAGGATGCGAAACAACAACTGACTAGCTGTACAAATTGGATCAACAGTGTGGAAAACATGGATCACTGAGGTGGAAGCTATACTGACCGAATGAGAAGTTGCTAAATCCGCGTCTAATCTACGATCCTACCTCCTCTTTTGGGTACGGTGTTCCACTTGACAAGGTTGCCGGCCGGAATTATACATACCCGGTAGCGGTAACCTCCGCTGGAACCCTACAGTCGGCCGGAGTGGGCTCTAGGGATTCTAAGCCAGGGTCCGGGACACCCCAGGGCAAACCCATCGTTCACTCGGTCTGAGCGGCTGCGCCAGGCCCTAAAAGACGGTAGTCCGGACGGACAGTTGCGAACCCACCCTGCCGGTCATCCGGATCGATGGAGGAGAAGGAGATGTTGTTGTTTAATCATACTGTATTGACTCTAATTAGAGTATGACAGGACCCTGATATCCCCTCCGCCTCCGGGCGAGCCGGCTAGATGGCGGAGCTCCCCCCCCGCTACCCTTCGTCCCCGCTGACAAATGAAAGAAGGAGAAGGAGATTTGGAGGAGAAGAAGATTGCACGCTGTCATACTCTAGATAGAGTAAATACACTACGATTAAAACAAAAAACTCGGTGAGTATACCCGCAATCGCGATGCTGTTTGTATTTGTCTATCGGGTAATTTGTTTTGGTGGATTGAGAATGGGTGGGTCTCTAAAGGCTCTCGCTTTGTGCACCAATTCCGACTTGGATCCTTTGCCTTCGGCGGCTAAGTGCAAGTATAGGCGCACATCTTGGTGGGGGCGTGTAGTTCGGTGGGTTGCAAGTGCACTTGTGGTAACACTATGGACGGTCTAAGCGTACTTGGCCATACTCGATCGCCTTCTCGGTTAGGAGTAACACCATCTTCGCATACTTCTTCCGAACAAACCTCCAGTAGACATTCACAATCCCAAGAGCGGCTGCATGTCTCTAACTTACTTGTTGGTAGGTCCGTCCTCGATCGTCCATATGCGATCCGCTTTCGTCCGATGAAATGACAAAAAGCTGACTAGCCGGACTTTTCGGAAATACCTTGTCCCAATCTATAATCGCATTGCACCTGCTATATCAGGTTCAGTATTGTATTGGAAGGTTAGACCATTTAAAGGGCTTTTACGGGTAGTTTATGTTAGGGACTGTTGCGATATGGAGGGGAGAACCGTGTGCATAGACTACGGTACGGAGAGCAGAGAGAGGGAGGAAGACTCGACATACATACAGAGAATCTTCGGTATATCACCGGGTATGCCGGTACCGCCCTTTGCCACCATTGCCACCTACCTCTTTCATCACCAGATATTCAATAACGGGTATTGCATATATTCGATCTGAGACGTTACGTTGTTACAATATGGGGAGAATCCTGTGCGTGTACGGACTTAAGGTACAGAAAAGAGAGATAGAAGGTGGGAAAAGCGACTGGGTGGAGAGCAGGCCGATGCCGACACGTGCAAGTTTCTGAGCTGCTCTCCATGGAGAAGTGCGACAAGGCGGTGATGGACTTCCTGGCGGCCACTGATGTCGGGAAGTTCCCGCCCAAAGTGGACGGAGGAGTAAGAGCCGGCGGGCAACGGGCGGAGGAATAAGAGCCGGCAGGCAACGGGCGGAGGAATAAGAGCCGGCGAGCTCTCCCTGGTTTTATCCTTCTTTCCTTTTCTTTTCCCATTCCTTTCTTTTCCTATGTATCCTATTCGACCGTTCTTTAGGTGCTTTCTTTCCTTTGTCAAAAGGGGACGACGGGTAGCAGGAGTGGAGCTCCGCCATCTAGCCGGCCAGCCCGGAGGCGGGGGGATTAAGGGACTGTCATACTCTAAGTAGAGTGAATACAGTATGATTAAAACAAAAAAGAGAGATAGAGAAAGACTCGAGATATACGAAATACATGCAAGAGACATCAGCCGCGGCTACAGTGAGCTTTTATGAGGTTTGTAACGTCTTAGATCCCATTATGCAATGACGGGTTATTAAAGAGGATAAGTGATAATATATGATTATGGATGGATACGATTATCGCTGGAGTACTACCTCTTGTGTGATTACGATGGTTAATATGGTTACTGTAAACACAGTTTACTGACAGGCTGGAAAGCGGGCAGATGCCGCCACGTGCAGATTTCTGAGCTGTTTTCCACGGAGAAATGCGACCAAGCGGTGATGGACTTCCTGGCAGCTACTGCCGTCGGGAAGTTCCCGCCCAAGCGAGTGGAGGAGCGCAGGCAGGAGTAAGGGGGGCTGTGGCTCGGGGATGGTCTCTCCTTTTGGCTTTTGGCCTTTTTCTTTTGTTCTCATCGATCTTTGCTTTCATTTGTTTTGTTTTTTGTTTTAATCATACTGTATTCACTCTACTTAGAGTATGACAGCCCCTTAATCCCCTCCGCCTCCGGGCTGGCCGGCTAGATGGTGGAGCTCCACTCCTGCTACCCGTCGTCCCATGCTTACAAAAGAAAGCGTCTAAAGTGATCGATAAAATGCAAAGGAAATGGGATAAAATTAAGGAGAGCCCGCCGGCTCTTACTCCTCCGCCCGTTTGGCCGGGAAACTTCCCGACATCAGTGGCTGCCAGGAAATCCATCACCGCATTATCGCATTTCTCCATGGAAAGCAGCTCAGAGACCTGCACGTGTCGGCATCTGCCCGCTCTCCATCCCGTTGCTTTCCCCACCTCTTTCCAGAGCGTTTTCTGCTGGTCTTTCCATCGGCTGCAGTGGCGGAAGAGATGTTCCCGCGTCTGGGCTGCTGTCCTGCTTCCGCCGCCGCACCACCAGCATTTGTCGTCGTCTCGGTGTCCGAACCGTTTCAGGTAAGTGCCCACTGGCGCGTGTCCGGACTTCAGTCGGTAGAATGTGGCTGCCAGTGGCTTCACACAATTCATTGGGATGGGTCTCTTGCTCCCAGCTTTGCCTTTCAGCATGTAGCCATGATGTTTGTTGCATTTGTCGGCCTCCCACTTAGCCTTCGCCGCCGTCTTTGCTTCTGAGATTTCACTGGTCCTGTTCCCCGCCGAGGTGTATATTCGTTCACGTACTGTGCCTGCCCTGCGGCCCTCTCGTGCTAGATTCGCTTGGCGATCTGCTTCCTCATTCCCGGGAATGCCAGTGTGTCCCGGGACCCAGTGGATTTCTGTTTCAATACAGGCTTCGCGAAGAGTCCTCGCGCTCTGGTTGATCCACCTGGCTAGAGGCTGTTGCTTTCATTTGTCAGAGGGGACGATGGGTAGCAGGTGGGAGCTCCACCATCTAGCCGGCTCGGCCGGAGGCGGAGGGGTGGTTAGACTCTGTCATACTCTAATTAGAGTGAATACAGTATGAATAAAACAAAACAAACAAAAACACAGTTTACTACGCTATGGAGCCAACGGCAGCAGTTCTCTATCACTGTTGGAAATCTGCTTTGAGACAGTCCAAAAGCGATATCGTTCTCCCTACTCTAGCGGTCTCTCTATATACAGAATTACAAGGCCACATTGGCCGCTCCGCCATCGGGCGGACTCGGGCGCGGGGTTGAGAGGATTTCCAATATTATTGAGATTACTGAGTTTGTCAGCCTTATTTGAAGCCCACATGATCATGACCGCAATATAAGAGGGGGTATTAGGTCCTGTCATACTCTAGTAAGAGTGCATACAGTATGAATAAACAACAACAACGACCGCAATATAAAATTGAAGAAACCGTTATCATGAATCTGTTAACGCAAATCTGACAACTGATGATATTTGTGTTACTGACAAGTGGTGGTGGGTTGACGGCGCTGATACCCTGAAGCAATGTGTCATTGGAAAGGCATTGTGTTGAAAATGGTAGCGTGTACTGTGAGAAAGTCCAAAAGCGACATTTTTCTCTCTACCTTAGCGGTCTCTCTATATACATAATGACAAGGCCAAATGTTAACGGAATACTGGGGTTTCGCCCGAGATCATCGATTTGCATCGTGTCATTGCTTGGCTATTACGTGGGTTGCCACTTTTACTATAGTTATCATGACATCATGTACTTAAGCATTCTCCTTTTCTCTTCTCTCTGTAGAACTTAGACAGTTAACGAGTTCTCCACGCTATCTGCAACACTGGCGTGTCAATACTATATCGGCTACTCCACTATCGGGAAGACTCGGGCGAGGGGTTGAGTGCATGCCACCATTTCTAACAAATAACCCAGCTCGACTAGTTTGTGAGCATCTAATTCCGGTTCAGCTCTCCGGCAGCTCTAGAATAATTGCATTGCCACCTAGTTGCTCCATGACAACTTGGGCTGAAAGGTTGTAGCTGAAAATAAGGTTCGTTCTAGTGAAGTCAACATGATTGGAACCTCCAAGCCCACCGCTGGCATCGTTAGGTAACATGCAGCTGAATGCTTAAAGGAATGAGCAATTATACTGCGAAACTGCGGGCTGTCTGAATGTTATTTATAGTGAAGATGCGGTGATTTTGATAAAAATAGCGAATGAATACGAATTGATCTACGAAAGCTCCATGAGGTCTGAATGATATTCACCTGTATGGCAAAGCAGTCAAAGTCCCGGGCGAGCCTGAGTAGAGTTGTTGTTGTTGTTTATTCATACTGTATTCACTCTTACTAGAGTATGACAGGACCTAATACCCCCCCGCCTCCGGGGGAGCCGGCTAGATGGCGGAGCTCCCCCCCGCTACCCTTCATCCCCGCTGACAAATGAAAGATAAAAGATAGAAAAGAAAAGATATAAGCCCATTGCCGCCGCCCCCCGCACTTGAGTCAGCCCCTGCGCCCGCTCCATGCCTGAGTAGAGTTAAGCTTAAGGATAAGAAGTATGCTGCTTCCACTGCGAAACTATGAGTGACAAATGCCTTTCAGTAACCACGGTGGCCCTTCACAGGACGATTTAGATCTTTCGGACTCAATCACTGTTCGCGCAAAGATTCAGTATATCTACACTCTTCTCCACTTTTGGGATCAAACGCTAATACGTCGGGAAATAGTGGACGCTACATAATTTCGGATCAGTGAGCTCGCTTGGGAGTGTTATTGAGGCTATCAAGTATCTGAAATGGTGGTTCAGCTTTCAGAGAGGAGATATCTAGTGGAGATTCGAAGGATATTGCAAATGCAGCCATGTTGGTAGACGTACATACGAATGCGGAGGAGCTACAGGTTTTAGTGGAGGAGACTTGGTAGTGAGCAGTGGGTCTTGTTTTGTTTGTATGTTATCATGTTTGTATTATAACATCGCCGTGCGCAGTGCGCAGAGCTAGACTACAGGGCCCCGCAGTCTTTTCGTCCGTGGCTCTGCTGTCCTGGTCCTAAAGTCCTTATTTTGCTGGCCCGAAAATTGTCGTCTGGTCTGGGGCTTACTATTGGGAAGCCTGGTAGTGGCAATGCCACCACAGTAATATCACTAAAGATGACGTGTAGATCATGCATTGGTGCGAATTATAATGCATACAGTATGTGGATTACTCGAAGGATTTGACATCTCTTTATAAGCGACCTTGGTAACATATCGAACATTTGGTGACAGCACATCAAAGAGATGACTATTCGATAAGGCCTAATATTATCAGAGCCATCTAATTGCTGACAGGCAGTGTTCGAAATGGGCCGGGCCTGGCCGGCTTTGACTTCTTCAGGCCCGGCCCTCTGGCTTTAGAGAAAGCCCGGCCGCAGGAAGCCTGCGGGCCCGTTTCGAACACTGCTGACAGGGGTGTTCGAAGACTTGAAAATCCGACGAGTACATAATGGTAGCTTAGATTACACATAACTCGAGTGATGACATCTACGGAATCCGCCAACAGGCCACTACTCATCGCCACTACTACCACTATTATCCGTAGCACCCACTGGAGTCTACCTAAAACGGTTCGGCCACCGAGAGGACGACAAATGCTGGTGGTGCGGCGGCGGCGGAGGCAGGACGGCGGCCCAGACGCGGGAACACCTCTTCCGCCACTGCAGCCGGTGGAGAGACCAGCTACAGACACTATGGAAGGCGGTGGGAAAAGCGACGGGCTGGAAGGCGGGCAGATGCAGACACGTGCAGATCTCTGAGCTGTTTTCCATAGAAGAATGCGACCATGCGGTGATGGACTTCCTGGCGGCCACTGAAGTCGGGAAGTTCCCGCCCAAATGAGTGACGGTATGGAGCAGGCGCAGAGGCTGACTCAGGTGCGGGGGACGGCGGCAGTGGGCTTATATCATATCCTTTCCTTTCCTTTCCTTTCTGTTTTGGTCTATCGTTTAGCTTTTTCATTTGTCAGCGGGGATGAAGGGTAGCGGGGGGGGAGCTCCGCCATCTAGCCGGCTCGCCCGGAGGCGGAGGGGATATTGGGTCCTGTCATACTCTAATTAGAGTGCATACAGCATGAATAAAACAAACAAAAACTATTATCCGTACACCTTCTATCACCTACTGACAGACTAAACTTAATGCTAAAATAAAACAAAATAATAATATAAACGGTGGTATTGGTGATAATGGTTTGATGCCAGCGGTGATTTAATTTATTGGCCTTACTACCGAAAGGGTCACCAGGTTGTGGTGATAGACAAATTTGAATAGGCAGTGATTGTGCTAGTGGTTGGGGTGTACTAGTACAACGGCCACACCACACCCTTCACACTATTCACAGATTGCTGCGCGGATGGGGTGGCATATGGGGCATAACAAGTCGATTGATGCAAGTTTACTAGTAGCGATTATTGTGTAGTTGAGAAAATAATTCAATTTTTAGAATGTAGTGACTGTGTACTCTAGTCTCACATTTCTACTCGCTCGTCTCCTCGTTACAACACTATAACGGCAGTGATGGTGGTGGTAGTGGTAGTGGTGGTGGTGGTGGTGGTGGTGGTGGTGGTAGTGGAAGTGGTGGTGGTGGTGGTGACTGTGTGGTGGTAGTGGGTTTTAATTACATAAAATTTCGCGCGATTTAAACAATATTTTTGTGTACATTGGATGATGTCACCCAAAGCAGGGGTGGACGTGAGAGTTGTCATTGACACTACCTATGAATCCCACGACCAATCATGCTTCATATACCACAACGATTTATTGTGTGTACAACTGATCAAAACCCAAAAGTCTTGGCAGAAAGAAAGCGGCACAATAAGTCAACAACAACGAGAGCAATCAAAAAACGGAGAGCGGAATTCAACTCCTAACGTCGAATTGACCCCGGAACGAGCTTCCTAGCACCTTCTGGACCGCCGGAGGAGGGCGCCCACAAGAATCCACGCAGCGGAGTGGGTTCGCGTAAAGGCTTGGCAGAAAACACGACTGACACGACGCGTCGGCCAGCGAGCAAGCGACAACAAGGACGATGAGGCTTGCATCACAGAAGTGATGACTGAATTCAGAGGGAGCGAGAGGAGTGACCTGGACGGGGGAGAAGCGGGAGACAGGAGGAGCAACGCGCCCATGGATATGGCGATGGAGGAGGGGACAGCGGCGACAGCTGTGGGGGTAACCATATTTGAGCCGATGGAGAGAAAAGAGAACGGAAAACGGAGAAGGAGGAGCAAGGCCCCAGCGGCCCCCCGCGACTGGAGGAGCCGCATGGAGAGGACGATACGACAGCAGGCACAAGAGCTACCGCAGCTGCACCGAACGGTTGGACATCTGGGAAACCTGTTGGAAGCCCGGGCAGCCCGCGAGGAGGCACAGCGGCAGGTAATGATGACATGGATGCAGGACAGAGAGCAGAAGTGGGACGCCCGCCATGAGGACGACAAGCTGTGGGGGGCGAGCATCACAAATATGATCGCAAAGACCATGAAAGGGGTAGCACAAGGTCAGGAAGGGAGAGAAAGAGAGAAAGAAAGACAAATGACTGCGAGGACGGACAGGGGGGGGCTAGAGGCCTTGCAACATGCAGATACCACGCGAGAAGAGGAACCAGAGAAGCGCCAGCAGCTGCAGCAGCAACCGAAGCCCAAACTGCAACTCAAACGGCAGCCTATACCGCAGCCCGTGCCCAGGCCAAAGTCAGCGCCCACACCCACAAGACGGTGGGAGACTGTCCAACCCCGAGCCAAAAGTCAGAGGGCACCCGTCGGCCCAGGCCCCGCCCCAACTGCTGGATCGAGCATGGCTGAGAGACGCCTGATATTAATAAGAGACGAGAGCATACCGCTCTCCAATAAAATGGACCAGGAAATTGCGTCAGCGATCAACAGAGCGCTCTTCCACCAGACGGCACCGGCCCACGTTAGGATCATGAACGCCAAAAGGAATGCCAAGGGCGCGAGTAATGCAATCACGCACCCGAATGCAACAGGAGAGATGGCTCTGCAGTACCGCGACATCATCATCACCGCAGCGAGGACGGTCGACAAAGGAGTTGTGGATGTCGAAGAGAATGAGTCCTGGGAAAGGCGAAAGATCCACGCTGTCCCTCTTGTACGGTACATGGGAAAAGGCAGAGAAGGCTTGCAGAAGATGCGAGAAGAATTCGAAGCGGAGAATGAGGGCATAGTGATCCCCACCCAAGTGAGGTGGTTGGCGAAACCCTGTCCCATCAGGGAGAGGCGGCAGAACAGAGAGATTGCTGCGTCATCGGTAGTTTTCGTCGTTAAGGGGAGCAGGGTGGCACAGAGCTTAGTCAAGAACGGCATCAATGGGCGGGGGTCTGGTACCGAGTCGAAACGTACACGAACGAAGGACCTGACAGCCGGTGTGAACTCTGCTGCAGGTGGGGCCACATTGAGAACAAGTGCGGCGGCAAGCCCAAATGTGGCTACTGCTCAGGCCATCACCGGACGAGCGACCACAAATGCAATGTGGTGGGATGCACTGCAAAGCAGGGATCACTCTGCGGCCACACACTGGAGAAGTGCCCAAATTGCAAAGGACACCATATCGCGTTCAGCAGAAGGTGTGCGAAGAAGACCGAAGCCACCGAAGCGGCGCGGCAGAGCAGCGAAATAGGGCTAGCAGGAGGGGCGTCCACGGGTGCAGCTTGGGACATGGCAACGGCAACGGGCGCGAATACAGTGACGCTTGGCCCTAGGCCCCAGGGGGTGGCGGAAGGAGAGGGAGATGGAGATGAAGAGGAGATGGCGGATGTGGACGATGAAGAGGAGGAAGCGGGGTGGCCAAGAGACATCACGATGGCCGAAATTGAGACTGCGACCAGGACCGCGACTGACATCGAAACTGAGACTGAAACGGGAGCCCTGGCTATTAATGATTAGAGTGATCCAGCACATGTGCGCTAGGTCATACGAGTGGACCATTGCTGCGCTGGAGACGGGAGTCGAATGCAGGGTGGACGTTGTGTGCTTGCAAGAGCCACCGAGAGAAAGAGGAGGTATTGGGATCAGCCATTCGGCATATGAAATAAGAAAAAGAAAAAGAGTTTGGATGGCGATACAGAGAGGGAGCAGCTTGGTGGTTGATGACCGGACGGATTAGAGCAGAAGTGCAAACGATGATGTCATTGCCACCGACGTCAGGAGGAGAGGGGAGAGGATATCAAGGATCATCAACGTTTACGACCAAAACAACACGCATTCGGGACAGAGACCCGCGCGAAAGTTGAACTGGCAGAGAGTCATTCGGCAGGGCGGCACTGTCCTCGCAGGAGACTTGAACGCCCACAGCCAACACTGGGACCCAACATGCCAAGTGCAGCGGGATGCTGCTTTCTGGGAAGACGTGAATGACGAGAATGGACTGGAGATTGGAAATGACGGCAGGCCCACCCACCATTGGACGTGAGAGGACCAGGATGGCGAGTCGGTCATCGACCTGACGATGGCAAACCGACCAATAGTAAAGTGGACCATACTGGCCGATGACCACGCCACTGGATCTGAACATGAGGTTATAGAATGGGAGGTGGGTGTAGACAGGCAGGAGGAGGCGGATCATGAGAGGGTAGTAGGGTGGAATTTGGCTGCAATGACAGAGAAAGATGTGGAAGCAGCGGGGAAGCTATTGGCGGAACTAGCGGAGGAGAGAGCTCAATTCGATGCACAGTGCACAGTGGACGAGGTGGAGCAGGAGGCCACATGGTGTCAGGAAGCAATGAGCAGCCTTCTCGCCGCCACAGTAGAGAAAATCAGGATTCGTGCCAGATCAAAGAGATGGTGGAACGCCTACATCAAAGAAAGAAGAAGGATGGTAGGGAGAGAGAGAAGGAGGAGACGTCAGTCGGAGGAGGCTGCCCTGGCGAAGGCAGAGCTCCAGAAGTCGATCCGGCGGTCCAAGAGAGAAATGTGGAGCGATTACTTGAAAAACTAGAGGGGAGCCGAGGTGTGGAGAGCGGCACGATACGCTACCCCTCGGGCAGGCATGACCGTGGAGGCCTTAACGTACAGAGAGGGGAAGCGAGCAAACACATCATTGGAGAAGGAGGGGATGCTGAGGCATGAATCTTTCCCCCCAAACGACGGCGACCAGTACTACGAACCACCTCCAGCGGGCAGCGCACACACACACGTCACTAAGCAAGCAGTCAATCGAGCGTTGTATGCTCAGTCAGTCAAGAAGGCACCGTGACCAGACAAGCTGTCTTTTGGCGCTCTACGGCTGCTCTGGCAGTGGGACAGAGAGAGGATCGTGAGGCTGACGAGGGCGGCAATTCGCACGGGAAGACACCCAGCGGTATGGAAGCGGGCTAGCGCCGTGGTGATTCGTAAGCCAGGCAAAGCCGACTATACGAAGCTGAAGGCCTACCGCTCCATATCGCTGCTTAGCTGCATGGGAAAAGTGGTCGAGAAAGTAGCCGCGGAGCTGCTGTCAGAAGAGGCCGAAGGGAGAGGGCTACTGAGCGACGGACGATTCGGAAGCATGAAAGGATGGTCAGCCATCGATGCAGCGGCCATCATGGTTGACAGAGCTCATGCAGCTTGGGGAAATGGCCACATAACAGGAGTGCTTCTCATGGACATGAAGGCAGCCTCCCCAAGCGTGGCAACAGGAAGATTAGTCAACTTGATGAAGGTCAGGCAAATGGATGGAGACTGTATACAGTGGACGGAGTGCTTCCTGTCGGAAAGAACGGTGGAGATGGTAATCGAGCGTAACCCCATGGAAAGACACCCAGAGGAGGCTGGGGTCCCGCAAGGCACACCTGTGTCACCGATCCTCTTTGCGATCTACACCTCAGGACTAATCAAGTAGGTCGAAGAGTATGTATCAGATGCCGAGGGGCTATTGTTTGTACACGAACTCGGCTGGGTGGCGACCAGGAGTGATGTCAGCCATCTCATCTCGATACTTGAGAGATGCACAGCGAAGAGCATTGAGTGGGAAAGTAGACGAGGGCTACAGTTCGACACTGCAAAGACGGAGGCGGCACTATTCACGCGCAGACAAGGCCACCGGAAACACCTCCGCCCAAAACTCACAGCAATGATCAGAGTCGGAAACGAGTCCGTACGGTTCAACGCACAGGCGACGCGCTGGGTGGGTGTGTGGATGGATGCACATCTGACGTTCAAGGAGCTCCACAACCGATGAATGAAGAAAGCCAGGGCAGCAGAAGCCAGGCTCCGAACCCTTACCAAGACATACGGCGTTGTCCCTGAGACCGTAAGGGCCGTCCAAGTGGCGTGCGTCCAAGCGGTTGCACTATATGGCTGCGATCTCTGGTGGGATCCTAGGGAAGTAGGCAGGTGAGATGACCTCCACCTCCTCCTCAATCGACTAGCCAGATCCATCCTGGGCGTGCTGCCCACGACTCCGCGGGGTGCACTGATGAGAGTGTCAGGGCTTACACCGGCGCGATTACTCTTGGACTCCAGACATCAGCGATTCGCAGCGAGAATAGAAAACGCATGCAGTAGCAAACTAAATGAGCTACACAACAACCCCTCTTCTGGAGCACCGATATGCAGAGCAGTCAGGAAAGAGCATGAGCATGGCAGGACAACCACAGGCAATAACTTGCCGGCCCCGGGCGAAGAGCCAGCGGTCAGGACCACCATACTGGACGACACCACTGCAGCCAAAAGCGCCGCGCAGCGCTGGGCAAGAGAGAAAGAAGCAAAAGTCGGAGCAGGGGTCTGGATGTGGTGGACAGATGAATCGCGCTCAGACGATGGCTGAGTGGGAGCCGCAGCAGTGTGTAAACACAGAACTAGATGGAGGTCTTGCCGCAGCTTTCCGGGCACCGGACGCATGGAGGTCTTCGACGCCAAACGGTGGGCGATCGGACTAGCGCTTGACGTGGCGAGCGAGAAGAGCGAAACATTGCAGGTGCATGGAGTGAAGACCGTGGCAGTCTTCAGCGACTTGCAGGCCGCAATCTGACGAGGGGCACACCTGGAGCCGGGAGCAGGGCAGCGACTGGTGAGGCGGATCAACAGGAGGGCGTGGAGCCTCCTCGGCCACGGCATGGCAACTGAGCTCCACTGGGTCCTGGGGCACTCCGGCATCCCTGGAAACGAAGAAGCAGACCATCAGGCGAACTTGGCCCCAGACGCTAGCGGAAGCACAGTGATAGAGCGGCCATACACCTCGCCCTCGAATAGGGATAGCCGAATCTCCGAGGGATGATCGGCAGCTGAGGCGGAGTGGGAGGCCGACAAGTGCAGCAAGCACTTCAGCTACAGACTTAAGGGCAAGGCGGGGACCAAGAGACCTATCCCGATGACAAGCTTAGAGCCGCTGGACGCCAGGTTCTACCGATTAAAGTCCGGGCATGCGCCGACGGTGGTCTACCTAAAATGGATCGGCCACCGAGATGATGACAAATGCTGGTGGTGTGGAGGGACAGTGTCCCAGACGCGGGAGGACCTCTTCCGCCACTGCAGCCGGTGGAGAGTCCACCAGAGAGAACTATGGAAGGAGGTGAGACAGGCGACGGGCTGGAGAGCGGGCAGATGCCGGCACTTGCAGATCTCTGAGCTCTTTTCCATAGAGGAGTGCGACCAGGCGGTATTCGACTTCCTAGCGGCCACTGAGGTCGGGAAGTTTCCGCCCAGTTGAATTAGCGGGATGTGGCGGGCTCAGGGCTTGGGGCTCAGGGGCGGCATTGGTGGCAGCAGGGCTATACCATTCCTTCTTTCTTTCTTTTTTTTGTCTCTCTTTTTGACTTGCTTTCTGTCTTTCTCTCATCTGTCAATTGTCAGCGGGGACGAAGGGTAGCGGGGGGGGAGCTCCGCCATCTAGCCGGCTCGCCTGGAGGCAGAGGGGATATCAGGGTCCTGTCATACTCTAATCAGAGTCAATACAGTATAATTAAACAACAACAACAATTTATTGTGGGATTGCCACTAGACTGAATAAACTGTAGTCCTAGTTGAGTAGCTGGCCATTCTTACAGACAACCGAGCACCGCTGAAATGATTCTGCAGTTCTCCCTTTAGCCTGGAAGTGCTTATTGAAAATACGGAAGTATCTACATTCTCTTACTAATATTTGTACTTTCTTAAGTATTCTCCTTACAATAAGATGGTACATTATGGATAAGGATAATGTGGTGTGTTAATGACTATTAATACTTTTGTTATCTTTTTATATTTAGGCTGTCTAGAAAGTTCCGGTTAAAACTTGTCTAGAACCTTTCTTTCGTTCCATTGGAAGAGGGATTCATCAGCGCTTATCTTTAAAGAACGTGCCTAGATGGTTCTGTTATATTCCTTACAGTTCCTATGTATTGATGTACAGTTGCAGAGTGTTTCTCTTCCTGTTTTGGTTATTGATCCGCGACCGTGGTCACGTACAATCACCCGTTTATTATTATATATAGAGACTGTTTCTCCTGTCAGAGAACAGTTCTTTAGACTTGCTCAGACATCGATCGGAATACTACAATATCTCCTCTCGAATCCTCTTCTTAGTATATGCTTTCCTTTCGATACTTCTTTGAAATCGTTATACTTGCAAATTGCAATACTTCTTCTTCGTATACATCTTCTGAGATTCTAATAGATCTCTTTAACTTTCGCTGTTATAATCGAATAGCTTATAAGCCCGGATGAGCAATACTGATATAAATCCTGAATATCCTCCATTTACTCAGAATGTGTTTGATGCACACTCTGTTCCTGTCGAATATCCAGAAGTAAACGAACCCTCAACAACACGATTCGGATTACTACCTCCTTGGCCTCGCCCAAAAACACCAGTATTGGCACCAGGCGATTCCGCATCCTCCTTGGGAAAAAATCCTGAGTTCTCTTTTTCGGCTAGCGTCGACAAGAAAACACCGGAAAATGATAAACTAGATAGTATCAGTAAACCTACCGGACAGGACAACTATCGGATATGGAGTGCCTTGATGAACATAGTTCTGAATGGTATTAAGGCATATGAAGTGGTGGTGGATGGTGTGTCTCCAGCAGATGATGCTGAACAGACAGAAATAGATGCTTTCGAGCATCTCAAACATACCGTGTCGACCTTATTTATACAGGTGGTCTCCAAATACATTATGGAGAACATTGTCCATGTGGAGGACCCTCACCTGATGTGGACCTGGCTTCGCACTGAATATTATAGAGACTCGGCTTTTGCACTTGCCTCCCAGATAATGAATTTAGTCTCCCCTCCTACTCAATATTCTGATACAGACTTACGAGGATTTATATCCAAGTTCGAGTTGCAGTGGCTCCACCTTAGGACATCATAGAAAGCCTCCTCTGATTCATACCGAAAGACCTTTGGTAGGTTCCTTAATGAAGATAAGGAAAAGAGAGATTTTCTGTTGGGTTTTTGGTTAAACACCATAAAAACGTGATCGATATTCTTACAACAAAAGATAGTTTGTTCTATGCTGACATTATGCAACGACTTAGGGATATCGACACTTCTGAGATTGAAGATAGTTCAGCTTTCTCTGATTCCAAAACCTCGGGTCATAAGAAAAAAGTGAAGAAACCTACGAAATCGGGAAATTCCAACAATTCCTCCTCCTTGTCCTCGAAAACTTGCACCTTGTGCAAGAAGCATAATCCTGGGAAATCCGAAGGACATACCTGGAATGAATGTTTTCGTCTGCAAAAGATGACTAAGGAGAGGAAAGAAGAAGAAGAGAAGGATAAGGCCGAGGAAGCAAATGTTACAATCGAGGATCAAAAGGTAAGGAACAAATCCTTCCACTTTGACACGGCCTGTACCTCACATATGACCGCTTACGCAGGACGTCTCCTCAACTACTCCGTATGCGCTGGATTTGTACAATCTAGTTCATAGACGAGCATGGAGATTGTTGGCAAGGGAGGGGTGGTGATGGACTGTGTTTTGAGAGATGGATAGGTTTCTTCTTTTTGTGTTCGAAGTGTTTTGCATGTTCCTGATTTAGCACATCCCTTGATTTCTAGGAGAAAATTATGGGAAAAAGGATATACAGAGTTTGGAGAGGGGGATTATATTTCTATTAATAAGGGAACAAAATAGTTTTTGAAGCTGTTTTTGATGGAAACTTGTGTAAAATTCCTGAGATATTACATTCGGCCCATATTACTTATGACTTTTTGGCATCAGGCACTCGGACATCTGGCACCATCAATAATGGTTTAATCGCTACAGTTATATTCCGATGCCGATATACCAATAAGACCAAATGATTACCTCTGCTCCTCCTGCGTCAAAGGCAAAATGACTTGATTTCCTCGAACATCAACATCGAAGAAGGATAGGGAAAAACTTGATCTTGTACATTCCGATTTGAGTGGACCCTTTCCGGTTCCGTCATATGGTAATACCCTGGATTACATTACTCTAATCAATGATGCTACTCGGGTCGCGTGGGTTGGATATATGAAGCAAAAATCCGAGACAACTAAAATAGTCAAACACTTTGTTGCAGAAATGGAACCTCAACACCACAAGACTCCTGCCGCATTTCGAACGGATAATGGAGGGGAATATGTTACCAAGGACTTGACAGGGTTCTTTACATCAAAAAGAATTATACATGAGTTTTCCCCTCCGTATTCCCCCGAGTCAAACGGAGTTGCAGAACGTCTCAACCTTACAACAGGAGAATCACTTAGAGCTATGCGTGAAAGTGCATCGACTTATGATAAGAATTAATGGGCCGAGGCTGTGTTAACCTCAGGATATATAAAAACTCGACAACCTCATTCGGCACTAAAGGATATAACTCCTTATGAGGCATTTTATGGTACTAAGCCATCGATCCAGCACCTTCAACCTTTCAGGAGAGAATGCTATATTCATGTACTGTATCAGAGACAAACGGACGGAAAGATGTTATCTCTGAGGGCACAAAGGGCTATTTTCACCGGATACACCAATGTCCCCCATCATTATAGAGTGTTGTTACCTGATACCAAAAAGACTATAGTATCAGCAGACATCTTCTTCCCCCCACTCAAGACAGAAGGGGCTACGCCAATGATAAACCGTCGAATTGATCAAATTCTTCCTCCACTCCAAGGTAACACCCCATCGACATCTGTTGACTATACCTATAATAATAAGGGTAAAATACGAGATGATATGTGGCGTCAGTGGATGGATGAGAATCCGCAAGAAGCTAATGATTTGGTTGACAATGGTCATGAGATTATTGGTCGACTAATGAGAGCGGATTGTATACAGGGAAAAAGGGACGGATAGTTAGGTGCTCCTTATTGGGTTTACGATGCCAATAACATGGCTTATCGAGACAACCTACCCCAACAACCCGAACAACATAGTGAACAAGTATTGATCGAAGAACTCGAGAAGTTCGAAGAATTCAACGAATCTATTCGAACTGTTGTTCCTGCAGACCACTTTCTAGAAGAAGCACATCATCAATCCAACCAATGATCTCAACTTCCATTGCAATGTCGACGTCCTCCACGACCTATGACGCCACCACCAGCTCTATTTGGTCAGGTCGTCACTGGTGCTGGAAGAGTTGTTAATCCGCCTGAACGCTATGGTTTTGAGGGTGATGCCCCTGAAGCTAGTCTGCAGGATGCACCTCCTCGACCTCCTACTCCGGAACCTCAACCTATGGAAGGAATCGAAGGAAGTTAGTGGGCAAATTTAAGTGTACTAACGGTTGAAGAACCAAAGTCTTACTGACAGGCCAAAGTGTCACCACAATGGTCAGATTGGAAGAAGGCGATGAATGAAGAACTGAAGTCAGTTAAGGCAAATGATGTTTGGGAAGTTATCCCGAAACCAGCGGGAAGAAAGATCGTGGCTAGCAGATGGGGATATACAGTCAAAGGAAATGCCCAAGGAGAAGTCGAACGATATAAAGCATGGATAGTTACCCAAAGATTTTCACAGATCCTAGGCCAGGGTTACGATGAAATATTTGCTCCCGTGGTTCGTTACAATTCTCCTAGACTTTTACTGGCATTATCAACATGAAAATGATGGCAGCCTCGACAACTGGACGTCAAGAATGCATTTCTGTATGGGATATTGAAGGAAGAAGTTTGAATGGATTTACCGGATGGCAGCCGGTTGGATGGAATGGTGGCAAAATCAAAGACGTGTATCTATGGGTTGAAGCAATTTCCAAGGGAATGGTGCTACCAGTTAGTAGAATTCCTAGGACCCTCCGGATGTGTTATCACTGCTTGGGATCCCTGTATTCTTGTTCACGAATCAGGAGATCTCTTTTTAGCTATATATGTGGACGATATTACATTGTTTGGAGCTACTGCAGAGCTAAAAGAGCAAACCATTAATGTGTTGAAGACTGAGTTCAAGGTCGACAACATGGGTGAGCTTAATTGGCATCTAGGAATCCAGATGACCTTTACAGACGATGGAATCACTCTTTCCCAGACAACATTGATTGACAAAATTCTGAACCATATTTCGATTCAAGATTGCAAGCCCGTTTCGACACCTATCGACTCAAACCATCAGTTGAAGGCCACTAAAGACACGGAAGGGGAGTGGCCTTGTGGTGGATGAGCGGACGGATTAGAGCAGAGGGGCCAATGACGATGTTATTGCTACCGACGTCAGGAGAAGAGGTGAAAAGATTACGAGGATTGGCAATATTTACGATCAGAAAGATGTGCAGTCGGGAGAGTGAGAGAGACCGGCGTGAAAGTTGAACCGGCAGAGAGTCATTCGGCAGGGCGGTACTGTCCTCGAAGGAGACTTCAATGCCCACAGCAAACAATGGGACCCAAGATGCCAAGTGCAGCGGGATGCTGCTTTCGGGGAAAGCGTGATTGACAAGAACGGACTGGAGATTGGGAATGGCAACAGGCCCACCCACCATTGCGCAAGAGAAGACCAGGAAGGCAAATCGGTCATCGACCTGACATTGCCAAATCGACCAATAGTACAGTGGACCATACTGGCCGATGACCACGCCACTGGATCCGACCATGAGGTCATAGAATGGGAGGTTCGAGTAGACAGGCAGGAGGAGGCGGATGATCAGAGGGTAGTATGGTGGAATTTAGCAGCAATGACGGAGATGGACGCTAAGGCAGTGGAGAAGCTGTGGATGGAACTAGCAAGGAAGAGAGCTCAACTAGATGCGGAGTGCACAGAGGACGAGGTGGAGCAGGATGCCGCATGGTGTCAGAAAGCAATGAGCAGTGTTCTCGACGCCACGGCATAGAAAATCAGGATTTGTGCCAGGTCAAAGAGGTGGTGGAATGCCGACATCCAAGACAGAAGAAGGACTGTCAGAAGAGAGTGAAGGAGATGACGTAACTCGGAGGAGGCTGCCCAGGCGAAGGCAGAGCTCCAGAAGTCTATCCGGCAGTCCAGGAGACTAATGTCGGGCGATTACTTGCAGAATCTTAAGGGAGCCGAGGTGTGGTGAGCGGCGCGATATGTGAACCCCCAAGCGGGTATGACTGTGGAGGCCTCAACAGACAGAGATGGCAAGCAAGCAATCACATCATTAGAGAAGGAGGAGATGCTAAGGCACGAATCCCTTCCCCCGAACGATGGCGACCAGCACTTCGGACTAACTCCACCAGGACGCGCACACTCACGCATCACTGAGCAAGCAGTCGAGCGAGCCTTATTTTCTCAGTCAGTTAAGAAAGCACCGGGACCAGACAAGTTGTCTTTTGGCGCTATACGGCTGCCCTGGAAGTGGGACAAACAGAGGATCGTGAGGCTGACGAGGGAGGCAATCGCACGGGGATACACACAGCGGAATGGAACCGGGCTTCCGGCAAGGTGATTTGCAAGCCTGGCAAAGACGACTATACACAGCGGAAGTCCTACCGCTCTATATCGCTGCTTCGCTGCATGGGAAAAGTGGTCGAGAAAGTCACCGCGGAGCTGCTCTCAGAGGAGGCCAAAAGAAGGGGGCAATTGAGCGACGGACAATTCGGAAGCAGGGATGGACAGTCAGCCATCGATGCGCGGCCATCATGGTCGACAGAGCCCATGCAGCGTGGTCAAACACCCACATAACAGGCGTGCATCTCATGGACATCAAGGCTGCCTTCCCGAGCGTGGCAAGAGGAAGACTAGTCAACTTGCTGAAGGTCAGGCAAATGGACTGAGTCCTTATACGATGGACAGAAAGCTTTCTGTTGGAGGGATCAGTGGAGATGATAATCGATGGCAACGCCATGCATAGACTACCAGTTGAGGCGGGGGTCCCGCAAGGCTCACCTGTGTCACCGATCATGTTTGTGATCTACACCTCAGGACGAATCAGGAGGGTGGAAGATTATGTATCAGAGGCCGAGGGACTATCCTTTGTAGACAACCTCGGCTGGGAGGCGACCGGAAGCGATGTCAACCATGTAGTCTCGATACTTGAGAGATGCCCAGCAAAGATCATCGAGTGGGCAAGCAGACGAGGGCTACTGTTTGACACTGCAACGACACAGCCCGTGCTGTTCACATATAGTCTGGGCCACAGGAGACATCTCCGGCCGAAACTGACAGCAAAGATAAGAGTCGGAAACATGTCCATAAGGTTCAACCCACAGGCGACATGCTGGCTGGGCGTCTGGCTGGACGGGCATCTGACCTTCCAGGAGCACGATAACCGATGCATGAGAAATGCCAGGGCAGCAGAAGCCGGACTCAGAACGCTTACCAAGACATACAGCGTTGTTCCTAGGAGCGTAAGGGCAGTCCAAGTCCCGTGCGTCCAAGCGGTCGCACCATATGGGAGCGACCTCTGGTGGGACCCCAGGAGAGTAGGCAGGCGTGACGACCTCCAACTCCACCTCAATCGACAAGCCAGATCCATCCTTGACGCACTGCCCACGACCCCACGGGGTGCACTAATGAGAGAGTCAGGGCTCACACCGGCGCCGGTGACCTTAGGCTCCAATGGCCCAGCTTGACTGACGGCTTGTGAAAGCGATTTGGCGGGCGGGAATTGACCGACGGCTAGTGGGGGCGAGCAGCAATGGCCATCGGGTGGCTAGGGCAAGCAATTTGGCCGACGGAAGGGACAGAAGACGGTGGCCGAAACCTTGAACTTGATCCAAAAAGGTTTCAGCTTGAGCAAGAGCACGGGCCCAGGCCGGAGCAAAGCACGAGCACAACCAAGAGTCGGAGCAAGCGCCAGAGCCAGTGCTCCGCCAGAAGGCCAGCCCGGGCCACAGCCCGAGGTCGAGGTTTTGCGCCAGTAGCCGACGGATTGGAGGGAAGTAAGGAGGCCAGGAGCGAGGGAGAAGGTATATAAAGCGGAGCGGCAGGGGTTGAGGCAAAGGACCGCATCCAGCTTCAAAAAACAAACACACAGCATCTTCTCATACTCTCTCATACCCTCTCAGAGAAACACTTCTCCCGTACTTCGTCTCACT
>Ga0307512_10002261_pt1 | contig 24956 bp, 22 predicted proteins | sample 14_EM_MG_FD_200267 | JGI IMG/M metagenome (GOLD analysis project Ga0307512, IMG submission 200267) | Populus trichocarpa ectomycorrhiza microbial communities from riparian zone in the Pacific Northwest, United States - 14_EM | ecosystem: Host-associated > Plants > Roots > Unclassified | place... | reverse complement strand
TTATCAGGAGCGTAATGCTTTGAAACCATGTTGCATGAACACGATAACCAATTGGGAAGCGTGGCACTTATCACCGGGCGCATTTGAAGACGCGACCGCGATAAGGCTATCAAGATACTTGTAGTAATAGCATCGAAGTACGGGTTTGTCAGACCCAAGAAGATGACTATATAAGAGAGGTGTTGTTCGGAGGATTGAAGAGCATCAACCAACAAGTCAGACAATTCAGAACACCGAAGAAGACCTTAAAATATTATTAAGAATTCTATCTACTATTATTCACAATTACTTCTCAAGACCTATTATCCACTAGAGACTACGCAGTCTATGCCTGGTCACAGGTACACACAATCCGAGTACGCACTCAGTTCGGTTGTCGAGTTGTTCGGCACTCTGCTGTTCAATTTAGAAGAGCAGCGTTCGTACCACACCTACAACCAGGTGTTGCGCTTTTGCGTAGCGTCCGACATCGACTACCTGGTGTTGAGATATCTTCGCACCGGACTGCTACCCTTCGAAGAGTTCTCCGAGGAGTAGTTATACAACGAGGCAACGCGATATACGTATATCGAGGAGACGGTCTTTGGTACCGTTATAATTTGGTCGCTCTTGTAACAGAGGTACAAGAGGTTGAGTCTTAGGATAAGACGAGGAAAGAAAGAGTGATCTTAGATAGGCGGTTGTACTTAACTTAATAAATATCGTATTGATTATTGGGATTAAGAACCCCAGTAACAATCGATCACACCTCACAAAAAAAGAGATATGGTAATGCTTGACGGAAGATATATCCGGGTGAAGCATCGATGCAAGAAGTTGGAAGATATGAAGTTAGGACCATTCAATGTATTATCGGAAGGAAGCAATCTTCATTATTGCAAGCTTAAGTTAACAGAGTTGTGGAAAATCCATCCGGTCTTTAACATAGATCTGTTGGAATGATATTGAGGTACCAACCCAAAGGAACAAATAATTGAAGTTGAAGTGGACAGAGACTATTGGGCACTGGAATCAATAGTCGCTAGCGGCCCTTTGGACCAGTATGTGAAACGACACATGTATTGGGTGATATGGAAGGAATTTTTGCACAAGGAAAATATGTGTGAAACATTTGAAAATGCGGTAGACATTGACTCGAAGTTACTGGAGGAATATTACAAAAGAAATCCCATGGTAGAATGAGATGGGAGGTTCAGACCAAAAAATAAGGCTAGGAAGAAAAGCACAGCAAAGGAGTGTAAATGAGTTTGGCTTTTGATTTTGAATTTATTTTGTCAGAATATATTGATTTTTATCATTTAGATGATTTCGGGCGTTGAGTGTTATCTTTTGTTTTGTTTTACTTGTTACGACAGAGCACTATTGAAGTCACTGGTCTTAGAGAAGGGGGTGATGTTTGGGGTTGTCCCTGAACAGCATTGATGGTACTTGTTTAGTTCATTGGATGAATACATATCAAGTCTAGTCACAAGATATGCATAACATCTATTCAGAGATTCTTCAAGATGGCCAGTAGTATGCTCTTTAGCAGGAGTTCATACTAGTCCCGTGAGGATTCAAACAAACCTGAGGGTTTGGCAAAATCTTGCAGCTACTGAGCCTTACAGCAATGAGAGATCATTCGCAGTGCTAGTAGTTGTTACCTTCAGTCATTTTTCTGGAAACTAACAGGACATGCATGGTCGATCATGCACAGCAGTTGATGGTCAATATGCGAGTAAGAGAACTCATCACCCCTACCTGTGACGGGATATGACTAAGTGGAGCACGTTCCGGTCCGAACAATAGTCTCAACCTAAGCATGATGGGACTGAGGGAATAATGACGTTGGCACATGCCTAAATTAAACACTGCTGTTTGGCTTGAGTTGTATGGATTGCAATGTTATCTCGTATTCGATATGAGCTGCCGCATCAACGTTCTACGTTCGCATAGTCTCGGTTGGTCACCGATCAAATCTATGATGCATGGATAAATCACTTTACAGTCAGGTATTAATTGCGATAAGCATTATCAATCATTTGATTGGTAGATGTTCCAACTACTGGCTCACACAAATGCAAGATGTCTAGGTTCAAGTCTGTCTGATGCATTGGCTGACATGATATCATGCGATGGATGGCCTGATTCTTATCAGGAGCGTAATGGTTTAAAACCACAATGCAGGAACATGATAACCTATGGGAAAGGTGACATGTTATCACTGGGCGCAATAAGTAGTGTGGCCGTGATAATGCTATCGTGTGCGGCGTAATCATAGCAACTAGGTGTGGTGACACCAGACCTGGGACGTTGCCTATACAGAGACAGCATTGCTACGGCAACGAGAAAGACAAGCTCAAGCAGCAATCCACAGTCAACACACAAGTACTAAGTACGATCTTAAAATATTATTAAGAATTCTATCTTATAAATTTATTCAAAATTACTTTCCTCATCCACCTCCTTAATCATACACTGTATGCCTGGTCACAGGTTGACATGATCTCGATACACAATCCAGAAGAATGTCGAACTCTCAGGCAATCTCATTTCGCAATTGGAAAATCAACCTTCAACCCACATCTCCACAGTGGTCGGACAATTCATGCACTTCAACGGTATCGGTTACCTGGTACGCACGTTCTTGTCTACAAGGTTACCACCTTTCGAACAGTTTTCCGGAGAGTGGTTCAAACAGGGAGAAATTCAATCGTTGCAATAGAAGTTGGAAGCAATTGCTGGGATCGATTTGATCTGGTTGCACTTGGAAGGTTAAGGCCAAGAGGTTGTGTCTTGGGATAAGACGACGAATGAAAGAGTTTTTTTAGATAGGCAGCTGTACTTAGATTCAATAAATATCATATTGATTATTGGGATTGAAACACCCCCATAACAGGAAGCACCTGCATAACAATTTGGAAGTCAAAAATTTGAATAACGCATCACTTAACCAGTTTCACACATACCATAGAATCCTTCGCAAATGTCTTAAGTCTTGTTAAGACAGATTGGGCACTACATATTAGCCACATCCATTTGGAAACAATATCAGGCTAGGCAATATTGAGTAGCTGTGTCAGGATATGAGACACAGGTTTGCATATTCATGTCAAAGTCACAGTTTCTGCTGCCATATGCCCGAAGTTAAGGTGCGCTGGAGAATCTGCTGCATATGTCTTGAGTTATGTTATGATAGATCCAGCACAGCCTATTTGCCAATCCCATTTGGCAATTAGACAGTCTAGGTGATATTGAGTACTTGGGTCACAATATGACACACAGCTTGCTTATTGGTGGCAAAACTGCAGATTTTGCCGCAATTTGATCGAAGTTCAGGCCCAGCAGATATTGCTGCGCAGACATCATTATGGCCAATTGATGACTGCATATTTGCCAATATCAGTTGGGAATGACCACAGGCTAGCCGATATTGTGCATCCGTGGCAGACTTTGAGACATGGGCTCACTAATTCTTGGCAAAGCTGCAGCTTTTGCAGCCATATCATAGAAGTTCAGGTACACCTCCAATCGGTGTCTGACAGATTCGGATACTGGGATACTCGTTGGGTAATCATGTCTAAGCTGCGGCTTTTGCTGCCCGGCATTTGGTGGCTTATGATTGAAGTTCAGGGACAACTGAGATCTGTAATCCAGCACAGATTGTGATTCTTGGATTTCTATGAAGCCAAATTTAACAAGCTGCAATACAATATGGATCTATCATTCCAGCCCAGACATGCCTCAAGAGCTACAAATAAGCAACCAAAGCGCATGTACCCCAGGCCGTAGTGCACTGTATATCTTAGTTTACTTCAATCTCATTATGTTTTCCTAGACTCTGAAACAGGGGATGCACTGCACATAGATTGTCATTTACGAAGACACTTCACAAGTAGGTGCAGTGGAGGGGGCTCATCCCACTCATGCTGTCCTAATATCCGAATCTATCCCTGACCGGTATGTGAATGCTGCCACACAATTGCCTTGCACGATCAGTTCTGTGTCAGCTGTCCATTGGAGGAAGGTTGTCACTGTTACGGGAGTGCTTCCACCTAAGTAACTATAGTTATACACAAGTATCAATGGATGCTAAAGTAAGTACCTGGTACACGGCCATAGTTCCTATCATGACTTCTTATGCGTATCTCCAAACAAAATGTATTGGAAGTCTGTCTAGGTCAGATACGCACAGAGGACAAATATGTATAGTTGTATCATATGCTACTAGGTATATCGCAACTAAATTGTATCGTGGCATGACACAATACTGACAATGCATATAGTCATATAATCAATCTCAGTGGTTGATTATTATCTCAAGTATGTCAATATAATTAATCTCGTTGATTAATGATTATCGTAAGTATATTCATATATTTGATCTCATCGATTAATTAATATCGCAAGTATATTTCAATGATCAATCACGGGGATTACTTAATGTCATAAAGTATGTTTATATAACCAATCGCAGTGAATAATTAATATGGTAAAGCATGCTCATATAATCAAGCTCGATAATGAATTAGTATTGTAAGTTACATTGTATAGTAATCTCAGTGATTCATTTCGTGGCGGTCATATTGTGCCCGTTTATAGTGGGATCTTAATGGACACGTATCTTCAAAAAATCCATCTTGCTATCTCCTGGATAAATCTGGCATTCAAATACTAGTATCGCCAATATTATGTCTAAGCGTAATCTCCCTCAATACTTCAACTCTCCATTTTCGGGAAGCGAAGATGAGGAGATGGCGGATGTGGAGGAAGAGGAGGCAATGTGGGAGGCAAGAGATGTCAGGATAACCAAGACCGAGACCGAGATTGGGACTATGACCGCGACTGAACCCCAGACTGAGACAGATGTGGGAGCCCTGGCTACCAGTGATTAGAGTGATCCAGCCCAACTGCGCAACGTCATACAGGGGGACCATTGTGACGCCGGAGACAGGAGTTGAACGTATGGCGGACGTAGTGTGCTTGTAAGAGCCACCGAGAGAAACAAGAAGGTATTGAGGTCAGCCACTCGGCATACGAAAAAGAAATTGAAAAAGAGTTTTGAAGATGATACGGAGAAGGAGTGGCCTGGTGGTTGATGAGTGGACAGATGTAAGCCGAGGTGCTAACGACGATGTCGTTACTACTGAAGTGAGCAGGCGACGGGGGACGATAATCAGGATCGTCAACGTTTACAATCAATGAAATACACCACAGGGAGAGAGACCGGCATGAAAGTTGAACTGGCAGAGAGTTCTTCAGCAGGGTGGCACTGTCCTCACAGGAGACTTGAACGCCCATAGCATACAATGGGACCCAAGATGCCAAGTGCAGCAGAATGCTGCGTTCTGGGAGGATGTGATTGATGAAAATAGACTGGAAATTGGAAATAATGGTAGAGCCACCCACCATGGGATGAGAGAAGATCATGAAGGAGAGTCGGTCATCGATATGACGCTGGCGAATCAACCAATAACAAAATGGTCCATACTGGCCGACGACCACACCAGTGGATCTGTCTATGAGGTGATAGAATGGGAGGTGCAACCAGACAGGCCAGAGGAGGCGGACCATGAAAGGGTGGTAGGGTGCCAGTTAGCTGCAATAATGGAGAAGGACGTGGAGGCAGCGGAGAAGCTATGGATGGAGCTAGCGAAAGAGAGAGCTCACCTGCATGCAGAATGCACAGCAGACGAGGTGGAGCAAGAGGCCACATAGTCGCAAGAAGCTATCGGCAGCATTCTCGAAGCCACTGCAAACAAAATCAAGTTCTGTGCCGTATCACAGAGGTGGTGGAATGCCAACATCAAGGAAAGAAGGAATGTGGTCAGAAGAGAGCAAAGGACGAGACGGAACTCGGAAGGGGTGGCCAGGGCGAAGGCAGAACACCAGAAGTGGAGTTGAGAGTCCAACAGTACAACATGGACAGATTTCTTGCAAAACCTGAGGAGGGCCGAGGTATGGAAAGCAGCACAATAGGTGAACCCTCGGGCAGGCATGACCGTGGAGGCCTTAACAGACAGAGAAGGCAACCAAGCAATCACATCACTGGAGAAGCAGGAGATGCTGAGGCGCAAGTCTTTTCTTCCGAATGATGATGACAAATACTATGAACTACCTCTGGCAGCAAGTGGACACACACGGGTCACTGAGCAAGCAGGTGAACAAGCCTTATATTCTCAGTCTTTCAAAAAAGCACCAGGGCCAGAAATGCTGTCTTTTGGCGCCATATGGCTGCTCAGGAAGTAGGCCAAACACAGGATTGTGAGGCTGACAAAGGCAGCCCTTCGGACGGGAAAACACACAGCATTATAGAAGTAAGTTAGCGGCCTGGTGATTTGCAAGCCAGGTAAAGATGACTATACGCAGCTGAAGGTCTATTGCTCCATATCGCTGTTGGGCTGCATGGGAAAAGTGGTCGAGAAAGTTGGTGCCGAGCTGCTGTCAGAAGAACCAGAAAAAAAAGAGCTACTGAGCAATGGACAATTTGGAACCAGATAAGGACAGTCAGCCATCGATGCAGTAGCCATCATTGTCGAGAGAGGTCATGCAGCCTGCAAAAACAGCTACATAACAGGGGTGCTTCTGATGGACATTGAAGCAGCCTTCCCAAGTGTGGCAAAGGGAAGGCTACATCAGCAAAATGTATTTTAGTCACTGGAAGACTCCAGCAGTGTCAGAGAGGATGTGGAGTGTAAACTGAGATGTGTCGATTTCAGGAGAGTATCAGACCCTAGGAGGGCATTCCTGCCAGCTTTCAAAGTAACTGGGATCTCAGATGACAGGTACAGGAGTACCATGGGAGTGATTGTGATAGGTTTGAGAACACCTCAGAGCGCTGGAGAGAACTTTGGGTGCATCTGGGAGCACCGGCGACAAGGATGGGCGCACTGGAGACAGGTCTGGCAGCACCGGGGACAAGTCTGCGAGCGCCTCGAATCACAGCAGAGCAGTCTGGGAAAAATAACATTTTCCTTGGGAATGCTGCTGGTGCGCCTGGAAATCATAGCTACTACTTATCGTTCAACGATTTTTGAAACTCATGTATTCAGTGTGTATTCTCATATATGTATCTATGTATGTATATAGCTACCCATATACACACGGTATATCTGTACTGTGGCTGCAGACAGTGCTTCAGAGCAATTCGAGGTGCACCTGAAAATGACAATCAAGTGAACTGAGCGATACACTCCGAGGCCATGACCGAGTGAGTTTGGGGAAGGACTTAGAGGCCGTCATCGAGCGATTCTGGAGATTCACTTGGAGGCCGCAATCGCACAAGTTTGGAGATACACTTGGAGGCCGTGATGGAGCGAGTTTGGAGATGCACTTGGAGGCCGAGATCGAGCGAGTTTGGAGATATGCTCTTGGAGTCCATGATGGTGCGACCTTGGAGGCTGCAATGGAGCGAGTTTGAAGGCCGTTATCGAGCGAGTTTGTAGATGCACCTGGAGGCCATAATCGAGCCATTTCGGAGATACAGTTGGAGGCCGTGATCGAGCGGGTGTGGTGATGCAGTTGGCGGCCGTGATCAAGCGAATGTGGAGATATCCTCTGGGGGGCCATGATCGTGCGAACTTGGAGGCCGTAATCGAGCAAGTTTGGACGAGAACCTGGAGGCAGTCGATGGACGGCGTGCCGGGTGCTGAGACTCTTTTCATCCATTATTTAACTCGCAACTGTGGGACTGTGACAAGGTGACTTTACCTTTGAGATCTCGTGGAGAGCTGGTTTGATGGCGGTTGACCGTGTAGGGAGGCACGCTGGAAGCTGAAGCTACATTCAGGGGTCAACTCGGAAACATAAGAATGAATGGAAGACAAACTATCTCGGGTAGATGCTGTACTCGGTGTATGCTGTACTTGGTGTATGCTGTACTTGGTGTATGCTGTGCTGAATGTATGCTGTACTCGGTGTCAACTCATGATCATGGCATGGAGAGATAGAGAGGGATGACTTAACTTCGTGTTCTGTGATGATGGTAGAGTTATGGATGAGAAAGAGAGGGATAGGGGATGGAGATGAGAACAATGTGGAGGATACGAGCGGATATGAGAAATCAGGGATATGACTTGCCTGATAGAGTTAGGAGGACCTTGTATCAGTGTAATTACACACCAGATGGGGACTCGTCCCTGCCGTATCGGGGATGGTAAATTGCCCCGCACACGAAATTCTCTAAGTCCCAGTTTCTCTTGGTGATTTGCCCCATCTCTTCACATCTCTCTCTGTTTCGTCCGCAACTCTACTGTCACCTAAGAACACGAAGTTAAGTCATCCCTCTCAATCTCTCCATGTCATGATCATGAGTTGACAACGAGTACAGCATACACCGAGTACAGTATACACCGAGTTCAGCATACTCTGAGTACTGCATTCACGGCATACTGTATAGACCACGCACTGCATCATCCCAAGATCGACGGTCTCCCGCTCCCAGCCAGTCTCACAAGCACTCAGCGGACCATGTTGTACTCAATTCTCCACATTCCCACACATACGAGTTAACCAATGAATACAGTCTAAGCTTCCATCGCACAAGCCTCCCGATCTAACACCTCCAGATTCACTGCCTCCAGGTGCACTGCCTCCAGATTGACTGCCTCCAGATTGACCGCCTTCAGATCAATCGCTTCCAAATCAACCACCTCCAGTTACTCCTCCTATCTTGTTTGATCTTGGCCTCCAAGTGTATCTCCCAACACGCTCAATTACGGCTTCGAAGTGCTTCTCACAGTTCACTCAATCTCTTGGTGTCAAAGTGCATCTTCAAACTCGCTCGATCTCGGTCTGCAAGTGCATCTCTGAGTTCACTCGATCCCAGTCCCCAAGTGAATCTGCATACACGCTCGATCACGGCCTCCAAGTACATCTTGAACGAGCGATGGTGGTTGTACAGAGATCCAGGGGTAACGGAGGTGGCCAGAGTGACAGGGAGTATATATTCGGCAGACCCCGGAGTAGATAGACATCATCTCATTTCCATTTCATTGTATCATACAATAAAAATACACACTCTATCTTTCCCAACGTTGGATCTCACTCGCTCAGTTCGAGATTTCATGCATCCACCCAATCGTGTGGATCCTCAATGCCAGCTAGTATCATATCTTCTCACCCGATTCCTACGCTCCGCAATCGAGAACTGCTCATTCTTATGAAATACATTTGTATGCCGTTGGAGGTGCTAAGGAGTGTTGATGGTGGGCTCTCTGCCTTCCAGCTCCATCGTGTCACCACAATGGCCTCCAAGTGGTGCATCTCTAAGTTCTCAATGGGCGTATCCAGGTGCTCCTCCGATTATTCTTGAGTACCATCTGCGACCAGATTGACCGTCTGTATATATATAGAGAGTGTGAAATAATGCATGCCATATTATGATGTAGTGAATCTTGTGAATGTAAAAGACAAAATCCCTTGTGGATATGTAAGAACCACTGCAGTGATAATACGGTACCAAGTCTCCCGCAGAGCTGCGAAGCAGTCTCGGCTGCTCTCGATGTTATGGGGGTACAACACCTATCCAATAATACTTCGCTAAGTACTATGGGCGCGTACAGCCGTAGATCCCATTTCCTGGTCTCCAAATCATGGACTATCGTATCGTAGGGAATGGCCCCAAACCGATTCCTCTGTTTAGTTGGCAACTGATATTTTTTCCAACTTTTCCTGATTTCGTTTGAGACAACAGGACAGCCTGTTTCTTAAATGCTTTCCATTCCTTCTTAGATTTTGGAATGAACCGCTCAGCACTCTCACAAACTCGAAGCTGTCGATCAGGCTCCGGACTATCAAGATTGAAACTGCTTATGTCCTGGCTAGGTTCCCTAGCTTGCCGATCGATCCTCTGACAACTACTGTTCATGGGGTTGCTTGGCAGGAAAGCACTATTATCAGAAACTATACTCTGCACCTGGAATAATCTATCCGGATGAACACTGGATAGATTAATATCGGACCTAGATTCTTCTTGGGCGTCTCGAGGTATTGTAGATACTTGTCGGATACTCTGATGGGTAGTCGCCTCGGCTAATCTTCTATTTCCGTGGGCACATATCCGACGTTAGACCGCTCAAATTCACAAGCTTTGGTCCCCCTCATCTAAGAGAAAGTCAGTACGTTTGCACCTTGAGCATACCTGATCGCATTGGCCGCTTCACGTCATGGCCCGCAGCCACCGGCAGTACACTTCTGCTTCAATATACCGACAGGGGCATCCGTCCTCTCGAGCCAATAAAAGCACCCAGAGGGTAACCAATACTGCTACAGCTCACAGCCTTTACTATCAGGTCTGCTTCCCGTTACTCTCCACCATTGGTGATGTCAAGCCTCACCCTGCCTTGCATTTTCCGTGGGTTGAGTGAAGTCCCACAACCATCTGGAGCCTGCCGCGTGCCATAGCTTATGCGAACGTGGGACATCCAAAGGGGAAACACTAACCAAAGACTTCTCACATAGCCGCTTCATGTCATGGCATGTAGCCACCGGCAGTACCTAGTGTTCGATCTCGAGAGGTGGCCTGTTGTACCTAATCCACATCGGTTTACCCAATGCGAACCTTACATCGGCTGGTTTTTAACCGGACGCTTTGAAACTCTGTTCCTCTCTTCCCACGGGTTAATCCCCGGGCTTCTCTAGGGCGTGAATTCCGGTATCTCCAATTCCTTCCTTAGATTATCAACACGGATAACTAGCTTTTGTTGCAATCCGATAACCGAGAATATCCACCAAACACTTTGCGCCAGGAAGATATATTGATTTTCTCTGGCGTAAGAGATTATTTTTTCGAGAGCATAAACTAAGACGTCGTTTTCGTTCTCGAAGGTGATGGTCATTTGTCGAATGAAGATAGCCAATGGTGCGGGGCTGCCGCTACACAAAGCTAATAGATTCTAAGTATAGATATAATAGGTATAGGTATCATAAAAACACAATAATAAATACGGATATTTCTCCGCTGGTAGGTATCGTTTTTTCTCTCGCTCTTTGAGCTTGCCTTCTTCATTGCCGGAACAATGCAATCTCTTTATAGTCTCCCAGCATCCATAGCTCGGGCTTAGCATCGCTCTTGATGATCCCCTATCTGCTGAACTATAATTTAATCCCTCAAATGATAGCCACTTATCTGTGGGTCTTAGTGACATCGCCCGGTAGATATCCTTGCGTCTTATTTGTTGCGCCTAATCGGAAGTGCTCGCGAGTCCCGAAGGACACGTATCATGATTAGAATATTCCTTTGCAAATTGTTGTCTTAATCGGTAGTTGGAATGCCCCACCAAATGGTGAACACGTCTTGTTATTTAATATCTCATAGCTCTTCTGAGGAATATCCTCTCTATGCCAACGTAGAACATATGCGTGTAATCTATCCTCATAGATTATCTTGCAGAACCATCCACCCGGATCAAGGGGTAGCATCCGCTATTGGCTTATTGCTAACGCCAGTATTCCCTCAGTCCTATGTGCTTAGGTCGTCATCCTGACCCGGACGTGCCCCGCTATCCGGAGAGCCCTTTACTAACACAACTGTCGTGCATATCATATGCAACCGCATAGAATCAAGAGTAAAACTGGTTGAGGACAACTTGCTCGGCGGGACTCATGTCCGTTCGATCTGGCAAGTTGCCGCATGATCAAATCAACTGCCGCGGCACTATGCTTTCAATGAATCCGCCAAGCCTCAGACATGCCCAATCGAGTCGTGATTAGTGTCGCCCCTGCTATAGGGTAACACCACATGGATTTACCCTTTCAAGTACCATTACACTGCTAGAGGAGAACCCCTAACACTCGATGTATCCCGCAGAGCTGCGCAGCGGTGTCAGCTTCTCTAGATGTCTCCCGCAGTTTTGCCAGAGGTATCAGGAGCTCCAAAATTTGACTATTCCATAAGGCAAATCTCGTAGCATCCTGAATGCACCTCCATAACTTTAGATGCTATCAGGAGCACCTGAGAATGCTCTGGCAAAGTCTGAGAGCACTTTGCTTAGCTCCAGGGGGGGTCTGGAAGCATCATGAAGTACTTAGAAGCACTGTTGAGGTCACCCGGAGTGTCTGAGAGCATTGGGTGTTGCTTCCGGACCGATTTACATCTTGCTGATGTAGTAAACTTAATGAAGGTCAGACAGATGGACGGAGATGTTATAAGATGGATGGAGAGGTATCTCTTCGAAAGAATGGTGGAGATCATAATCGAGGGGAACACTATGGAACGACACCCAGTGGAAGCAGCTGTTCCGCAGGGCTCACCAGTGTCACCGATCCTCTTTGCGATCTACAAGTCAGGACTGATCAACTGGGTCGAACAGTATAGATCGGAAGCCCAAGGGCTACCTTTTTTAAATGACCTCCGCTGGGTGGCGACTGGAAGCAATGTCAATCAGGTCGTTACAACACTTGAGAGATGGGCAGCAAGGAGCAACCAGTGGGTAAGTAGACAACGGGTACAGTTTGACACTGCAAAGACGGAGGGGGCACTATTCACACACCACAGGAAACACCTCCGGCCAACACTGACAGCAAAGATATGAGTCGCACAGGGGTTCATACGATTCAACACTCTGGTGACACCCTGGCTGGGAGTCTGGATGGATGTGCATTTATCATTCAAGGAGCAGCACAACCGATGCATGAAGAACGCCAGGGCAGCACAATGTGGCGTGCGTTCATGCGATCGCACTATATGGGAGTGGGCTCTGTTGGGATTCCAAAGAAGCAGGCAGACGACCTCCAACTCCTCCTCAATCAACACGCCAGGTCCATCCTGGGCCTGCTGCCCACAACGCCACAGGGTGGACAAATGAGAGAGTCATGGCTTACACCAGCACCTGTAATCTTGGACTGCAGACAACAGCAATTCTCAGCGAGACTTGCAGATGCATGCAGTATCAAGCTGAAAAAGTTACACAGAAACCACTCTTCCGGTGCACCGATATGCAGAGTAGTCAAGGAAAAGCATGAGCATGGCTGGAGAACCAAAGGCAGGAACTGGCCGGCCCCGGGCAAAGAACCAGTGGTCAGGACATCCACACTGGACGACACCCCCGCTGCCAAAAGAACAGCGCATCACTGTGCGAGAGAGAAAGAAGCCAAAATCGGAGCCGGGGTCTGGATGAGGTGGACCGATAGGTTACACCCAGACAACGGCCAAGTGGGAGCTGCAGCAGTGGGGAAAAATTGAAATCGATGGAGGTCCTGCCGCAGCTATCTGGGCATTGGGTGCATGGAGGTCTTTGATGCTGAGCTGTGGGCGATGAGACTCGCCCTTGAGGTGACGTTCCAGATGAGAGAAAAATTGCAACGGCATGGAGTGAAGACTGTGGAAGTCGTCAGCGACTCACAAACTACAATATGACAAGCGGCACACCTAGAGCCAGGTCCGGGGCAGCAATTAGTGAGGCAGATCAACCGAAGGGGGCAGGCTATCCTCGCCCACAGCATTGCAACTGCAATTCACTCGGTCCCGGGGTGTTAGGGGTTCTCCTCTAGCAGCAGTAAAGATACAGAAATGGATTGTATGCAAGTACATGTGACTATTCGTATAGAGATATGAGGCCATATGCAAAACACCTACCTGCAAAACAACATCGTGTTTGTCAGCTGAGTAATCCTTAGTGGGATTATACTCGGGCCACATGTCGATCAATTAGTCAGGCACGTCTTGACTAGCGGATTCATTTTTGATGATGCAATTATGTCGCCATTACTGGAAAGTGAAAAATCTTCAGCAGTGCGCATAATTATTGGCCACACCTACTATATCTTATCTAGTGGGACGACACACAGTTAAGTTGCACTTACGCAGAATTACGTGTGCAGCAGACGTAACGCAATATGCGAGTAGGTGGGAATCTGCAAGCTCATGCACTAAGCGGTGAGAACAACTTGCGGCTCTCCCCGGTCTACGGAAGGTCGAGACCTAAGCATGCGGTGTCTGAGGGATCAATGACATTGGCTGAAGATAAGAGGCCTGAAGTGACCCTGCTCATTGGTTTGAGTTAGTATGCATCGCAACGTCATACCAGTTTAATCAATACGAGGTATGCGTGTCATCAATCTACGTTGGCAGAGAATCGGTTGGTCGCCGAGTAAATCTCTGACGCAATGCCAAACATCCTTGTATACAGTGAGGCAATTATTGGCAAGGAGATATTAAAGTATATTGCGATAAGCACTGATAAGACTACGAGTCGTCAGATGTTCCAACTACTGAACAAATGGGAAGCAAGATGTCTAAGTTGAAGTTACGAGTTGTCATATTAAGTGCGGGCAATATCATGATAAGAGGATGGCCCAGCGTGGGGGCGTAATGGCTTAAAACCACTCATACATGAACACAATAACCTTAAGGGAATTCGTGGCACTATCAATGAGTCATTAGTTTGATCTCGGCCATAAGCTATCAAGAAAACTATGTGTCATGGCGGAAACCCGAAGGCAAGCTTGACCTGAGGGCCCGACTATATAAGAACTCGCATTGTCCCCGACAATGAAAAGATGCAAGCTCTAGCAGCAATCCACAGTCAGACATTACAAACGAATAACACCTTAAAATATTATTGAGAATTCTATCTACACAAAAACTTCAAAATTACTTCTTTAATCCATTTCCGAGAATACTCCCTTTATGTGCTCAACCAGGTTGACAAAACCTCAGTACGCACATCAAGCGGTCGTCAAAACTATCGACGATCAAATACAATATTTCAGAGATCAGCATTTAACACACATCTGCCGAGTGATTTCTTTGTACATCGTTATTTTAGGTATCGAGTACGACGTACACCGGTACATCACAACAGGGTTGTTACCCTTCGAAGAGTTTTCCGAAGAGTGTCTGTGGACAGACGAGGAAGAGTGGTGAGCTCTTACTAGTGGAACTAGGTGAGAGGTTGAGTCTTGGGAAAGACGAGGAGAACGGGAGTTTAGATAGGCAGCTTTATTTAGTCTAATAAATGTTGTATTGATTATTGGGCCTAAATATCCCCATAACACGGGGCAGTCTGGCATCCCTGGAAACGAAGAGCCAGACCATCAGGCAAGCCTGGCCCGAGACACTAGTGGAGACAAGGTGATTGAGTGGCCATCCACATCGGCCTCGAAAAGAGCCAAACAAATCTCCAAAGGAAGGTCAGCAGCCAAGGCAAAGTGGGAGGCCGATAAGTGCAGCAAACACTTCAGTTACAGACTCAAGTGCAAGATGGGCACCAAGAGACCGGTTCCGATGACAAGCGCAAAGTTTTTGGCTACCAGGTTCTACCGGCTAATGTGCGGGCGTGCGCCGACCGGAGTCTACCTAACACAGTTCAGCCGCCGAGAAGACGACAAATGCTGGTTGTGTGGAGTGACAGCGGCCCAGATGTGGGATTACCTCATCCACCATTGCAGCCGGTGGAGAGACCATGAGAAAGCGCTCTGGAAGGCGGTGGGAAAGGCAACGGGCTGGAAAGTAGGCAGATGCCGACACGTGCAGGTCTCTGAGATGTTTTCCATGGCAGAGTGCGACCAAGCTGTAAAGGACTTCCTTGCGACTACTGCAGTGGGGAAGTTCCTGCCCAAATGAATGATGGTATGGCATGGAGCAGGCGCAGAGACTGACTCAGGTGCTGGGGGCAGCGGCATTGGGGTTAAATCCGCTCTATAGCTGCTCTTTCCCTTTCCTTTCCTCTCCTTTCCTTCTGATCAGTTTTGTTTGATCTCTCAACTTTTATTTGTGAGCGGGGATGAAAGGTACCGGGGGGGGAGCTCCGCCATTTGGCTGGCTCGCCTGGAGGTGGAGGGTGTATTGGGTCCTGTCATACTCTAGTCAGAGTGGATACAGTATTGATATACTACACCGACAACTCTCCACTCTTAAGAAGCTCGCACATTCTTCTCCGTCGCTTTTTGCTTTGCTTTCCCAATCTGGCTTGCAGTTGGTGATTCAAGATATCACTATGCTTTTTTATTTGGACACTTTTCCGGAGTGGGTGATGTTTAAATGTCCTTGATAATTTACTCAGTACTTAGGAGGTAATTTGTGTCAAGGGGAACACACTGCCGAATCCGAATCGGTATTAACATCCAACTCAGATATTGCGCATTCTGGAATTAATGAATCTTTGGGAGCGCTGTTTGTGAAAGGCATTACCACAAGATTCTTAGTATATTTTGAAGGGAGAAGCTTGTGATGACGATAATAGATTAATATCTCCGTAAACTGGAGTATACTTGCCAGCCACCAAATACACTGTGCTGCCAATAACTGGTCTTCATTTGGAAACAATCCAGTAATAAAGATAAAGCCCTCAATATGATGTCGTACTTGGTATTGAACTTATGCTCAGTCTTGCGGCGGGGGCACTACGTACAATCATAATTGATAATACTAATATACTTGGTAATGATAATAATAATAATAAGGACTGAAAACACCAATAATATTTCAGCTTCGTTCTTGCAGGTAGGTATCGTTTGTGCTTGTGGGGTTACTCTTCCAAAGCCCAACCTTTGTTGTTCCTTAATACCTTTCTTGTATTGTATGATTGGTTTTGAAGAGTTACTCTCCCGGTGGGGCTTTGATCATCAATCAAGGATCGATATGTTCTCATCTGTCATATCGTACAGTACACTAATAGTGAGCCAATTTCTTTTGATAGTGACCACAAATCCGAAAGGTAATTGTGTCATTGCGTGACTGGTTTTGAAGAGTTACCTTCCCTCATGTGGCCAACATCAGCAATAAAGATTGGATCAAACAGTACCTTCAACTGAGATATCTCGCAACTCGTTGATTTCGGATAGTCAGAACATCTGCTCACCTGATGTGCGTATTTGCAGTGCTTTATTACCGTTTGCTTGATGATATGGATTAAGCGGCTACCCTTGCCATTTTGGCTACTTGGCTTAACTGCATCAGAGGCTTACGTGGCGGCCCACCATTGTTCTGCCAACATTTAATCTTGACGTACTACTTCAGCAATATAGTCAGATAATAGTGTGTGTTGCTACAGAGCCCTGCATGGGGAGTTGGAAGCTCCGGGTCTCAATTCCTTGCCCACATCTCAATTCATCAGACACAACATGCTTAGGCAGAGACTGTTCTCTTTGACCGCAGAGTACCCGATGTGTTCCAATCCCATGGGGAATGGCTTAAGGTCCCACTTACTTGCATATTGGCTATCGTCTGCCTGTTACTGGGGTGCTTCCACCTAAGTAAGTATACTTATATATATATGTATCCGGGGATAAGTAAGTAAGTACTAGGTACACAGCCGTTGTTCCTATTGTTACTCTCAAGTGTATCTCCACACAGTGTGTATTGGTAGTCTGTATAACTCGCATACACAGAGAGGACTAATATGCATAGTTGTTTTGGATGCTTCCAAATTGATAGAAACTAAATTGTATTGTGGCGTGATGCAATACTGACAATACATATAACTCATATAATTAATCTCACTCATTAGTTGACATCTTACAGTATATACTTATGATTACTCTCGGTACTTGATTGATGTAACTGCAGTAATATTCTGGTTGATAGTGCAATCTAAATTGACATGTATCTTGACAACTCTTCCCAATGTTGTCTCCTTGATAAATCTCGCGTTCAGATACCATCGGCAATATTACATCTCAAGCGTAATCTCCCCAAATATCCTCATCTGTTCAGACTCAACTGTATATTCAATTTCTACACACAAGTCCTAAATTCACGACTCTCAATATTCAACTTGGAAGCGATCCCAGGGTCTTCTCCATTGAGTCTTGCTGTGTTTGCCAAATCATGCTTCCAGCTCCACTGAACTCGGTTCTTGGTATGTCGGTTTGTTCTTAAATACACGGCCAGAGCGAGTAGTATTTAATTGATTAACTTTGTTGCTTCGACGATTCTGAGGTATCTTAAGTGGTGAATCAGGTTCCTCAAAGTCTGAATCACAATCGGAATGTGCTTCCAAGTCGTTACAATTACCCAACAGCGGAATGTCTGATTCAGAAACCAGCGAACCAATCGAGTGATTCTGCGGTAATGGCATGACCACAATATTGGCTGCGTAGTCTGGCGGGAATCCCTTATAGTGTTGATAACAAATCAATCTCTCCGTAGACTGGATTATACTTGCTATCCACCAAATACACTGTGCGGCAAATAACTGATCTTCTCCATCAAAGCGGGCCAGTATGAAAGATAAAGCGCACAGTATAACATCATACTAGTTATTGAAATTAAGCTCAACCATGGGGCGGGGGAACTGCTTATAATCCTACTTGGTAGTACTAATATACTCGATGATAATAATAATAATAATAATAATGATATAACTAAAAACTTAATAATATTTCAGCTTCTGCTTCGCAGGTAGGTATCATTTGTGCTTTTCGAGCTATCCTTCCAATGCCGGAGCATCGCTGTCTCTATATAGCTTTCTTGCATTGCATTTTCAGTTTCAAAGAGTTACTCTCCCAAAGGGCCATCATCATCAATCAAGGATTGCTATGATCTCATCTGTCATATCTTGGAATACTCCTTAATGAGCTTTAATCTCTCTTGACACAACCACGCTTCCCAAAGGTTATCGTGTTCTTGCGTGATTGGTTATAAAGCACTATGCTCCATTTCGGGCCATCATCCGCAATAAGATGTAATCAATCAGTCACTTGAACATGAATCTCTTTCAACTTGTATATTCGGATAGTCTAAACTCCTCCTTGCCTGACGTGGTTATTTGGAGAGCTTGAAACAGATTGCATAATATATTATGACACAACCTCACCATTCAGGCTATTCGGTTTATCTGCTTTCAGAGACTGACATGGCAACCCTCCATTGCTCTGTTGACATTTAATTGACGTATCACTTTGTGATTAACCCCTGAAAGGCTTATTGGGACTTATCGTCTTTGCCCAACGTCAATCGATCAGACACGCGATGCTAAGGTCGAGACTATTCTCACTAATCAGGGAGTGCCCAAGCTGTTCCCCTCCACTAGGGATTGGCTTGAGATCCCACATAATTGCATTTGGCTATTGTCTGCCTGACGTGTCAGTCGCACATAGTGCAGTTGACGCGTCTAGTCCTACCTAGCTCAATTCAGTGAATGTGGTAAGAAATAACTGGCATCTCCAAGTCTTTGATTACATGTTACTGGCCAAGGTTATTGCATCATCACATCAGATCTTCTGTATGAGAACTTTCAATGAATCCGCTAGCAATGAGGCTTGCTATCAAATCGACATGAGGAAGTCATGGAATCCCGCTAAGGACCATTGCTCTGGCTAGTTGCATTTGTCTAGAATTGGTGTTATGTATACCTAACAATATAGGTATAAAGTCTTCTGACCCTATGCTAAGTACCATTACCTCTATTAAGGGAGAACCCCTAACACTGCGTGACACATCAGTCGCTTTAATGCAGTCGACATGTCTAGTCCCATTTAGCATAGTTCAGTGAAAGTGGTAAGAAATAATTGGCATCTTCATAAGCCTTGAAGGCTTACGACTGGCCAAGGTTATTGCATCATCATATCAGTTCTAGTGTAGTTTGTGAACTTTCAATGAATCCACTAGCAATGAGGCTCGCTATCATATCAAATTGACATGAGGCTCTTATGTAATCCCGCTGAGGACCACAGGACTGGCACACTTGCATTGTCCCGGATAGGCGGTAGGTAGTAACACATGACTAGACCTGCATTAACTCCGTGCGACATATCCCTTCGACAATTAAACAAGTAACATTACCTGTATTGAGAGATGTTAGGGGTTGTCCTTAAACAGCTATAATGATACTTGATTATGGTTACAAGATGCATATATATCTGCGATATACATAACACCTATGCATGTATGAATCAAGTGGTCAGCAACATGCTCTTTAGCTGGGGTTCATGTTGGTAGCGCGAAGTGAGAGTACTTCGTTCACACCCGGATACTCTGCGGGACATGTGTGGTAATCACACACGGCAGTTGATAGTCAAACACGATTAAGAGGACTCTTCTCCCCTACCTGTAACGGGCTAGGATTCGGAGAGGCACGTTCCGGTCTAGAGAAAAGTCTCGACCTTAGCATGACATAACTGAGGGATGAATGACGTAGGCAATGAGCCTAGAGCGAGCACTACTCGTTGGCTCAAGTAGTCTGAATCGCAATGTAACCTAGTATCAGATACTAGCTTACGGGTCAATGATCTGGGTTGGCATAGTATTGGTTGGTCGCCGATTAAATCTATGACGCAATTAAATAACTCACCTGCATGAGGGATTTAAGAGGCGATAAGCATTATCAACTTGGTTGGTAGATGTTCCAACTACCGACTTGAACTATTGCAAAAGATGTCTGAGATAGGAAAGGATAAGCTGATGTCGCGCGATGGATGGCCTGATTGTTATCAGGAGCATAATGCGTTCAAACCATATTGCAAAGACACAATTACTTGAGGGTGTTTTGGAAAGTTATCACCGGGCGCTAAGAGGGCGTGGCCGAGATAACGCTATGACTCCTGAGGAAGAACGGGGGCTATAAAGAGCCAGCGTAAGTCGAAGGAATTTGGGGATGATCAGCGAACAGATCAGCTTTCAGAGAACACCGAAGACGATCTTAAAATATTATTAAGAATTCTATCTGTTCATCATTACTTCGCTCATTCATACACAAGATTGGTCCTTGTATGGCTGGACATCACTACACACCTGCCGAGTACGCACTGCAGGGGGTTGTCGAGAGTTTAGGCAACTTGCTTTCCGAATTGGCCGAGCACCGTTTAACCCACACCTACGGTGTGGTTTTTCGTTTCTGTCAGTACGAGAATATCGACTACCTGGTGTTGAGGTATCTCAACATGGCCGCTTTACCCTTCGAAGAATTTTCCGAGGAGTGGTTGTTCGACGACGAAGCTTGATCTTCGTTTATATTGGGGACGGCCAGTGGCACCGCTTTGCCTTGAATCGTCTAGAAGAGGCAGCGCTAGAGCTAGCATTGAGGGAACAGATTGCTCTTGCGAGACGGGCAAGAGGTTGAGTGTTAGGATAAGAGGAGAAAAGAAAGAGCAAGAAATTAGATAGGCGGCTGTACTTAGATTCAATAAATATTGTATTGATTATTGGGATCTAAACACCCCCGTAACAGATTCATAGTTGGTGGTATGAGGAAATCGCCAGGATTGATACAGCCCACAGAAACTCAGACCCTCCATGTGCCTACATTTCAGTGGTAAATGAATCATCTCAATGATTGATTTCTTTGCTGACATTGTGAACCAGGCTCTCGCAATGATTACTTGCTCCTGTGCAGCAATGCTTTACCGGTGCCAGACCTCAATCGACTCTATTTACGGATTTTGAACACAGTCACCAACAGAAATCCGGAAAATAGTAGCCTGGCTATTGGGAACGGACAAGTTAACATGCTCCACAAACGTTCGTGAGGTAAGTTCAAAGTTCTCTTCTTGTTCAATCTTTGTCTGGACAATCAATCCAGGAGCTCAGTTTCAATTTGCAGCAATTGAAATTGTGGATCATATTCACCAGACATACTTCTATGGCATACAACATATGGGAATGAGAGATACATCATCGATTGATACAATCAACCCAACATTTACTACCCTCACCGCAAAGGCCGTCCACCATTGTCTGTCGGCCTGGAAAACAGGCAAGTTTAGGGTCCCGCCAGAGTTTGGTCCAGGAGGTGGAGCACAACCTAACTGCAATACAAAAAACGTTAATCTCGCAGTTAATACTGCATGCCCAGATGTATTTCGTCGTTGTGACGAGGATTTTCGTCCTTTCTCGCCAGAGGTCCAAGGCAAAAAGATAGACACTATCTGCAGCATGATTCACCCAAAGATCCACGCAACAGGTATTGACCCTGCGATGGCACAACCGCACAACGATGAGGGCAGCTTTGATGAGGACTTCCATGATTACGTCCTGGAGGAGCCGATAGAGTAGCCCGACAATTCTTTCAATCATCTCAGCAGCTTTGTTGCTGCTACTGCAGCTAGCATGCGATTCTCAGCTGTTCTGCCTATTGGTGGGTCTGCCATTGCCAGCAGCAGCCAACCCATCCCCTGCAGCAACAGCAACGACATCACAAGCATCACGAACATGACCAGGGTTGAGAATAGGGGATTAGTCGATGGAGGTACAATTGTAGAGGGTGCAATATCGCTTAGAGGTTAGGAATGGTGTCAGTGATCGGATTTAGGATTTCCTTTTTGTGCTATTTTATTCTAGATTTCATCAATATATCACAATAGTATTATATGTAATAGAACTGATGGTTTACTGATGTGTGATCTCAAACCCGTGAAATCATAAACGTGATGATGCATAACCTTCCCCTGATGGATGAACTGCAAAGTACTGACATTCTTGTATCAACAAATTAAATATCGTGAACCACTGCTGCATGGTAACTATCATTGGGAAAATTAAGCCATGAGGGTCTTTAAAAACAAGAACTACACGCTTTATTGAACATATGGAGCGAGTCCTATCATCATCGCGAGGATAAATCCAATTGGGCGACATAGGAGTAAGCCGAGAGCCAATTTGTGATATTGCCAATGGAAGAGTGAATCGTTCATCAAGTGCTCATTGTCACATTTGCAATAGTGTGTACACTGGTTGTGACGCTTGAAACCAGCCTCGTGATGACTCAAAGAACACTGTGGAACAGTAATGCAATGCCACATTTCAGGGAAACCTTGATTTCATCTTTTTGAGTTTGTAGGCCCAATAAACTAAATACATTTAATGAAGGAAATTTAGTTTTTGCTGATGTACTTGGTTTAAAGTATGCCTTAGATGACTGGGCTATTAGCAGTTTGCTGCATATGGTACTTAAAGTGGATATATACAAGGGTATGCTGAATACCATTTTGGACACAGGTATCTGATTATTTCTAAATACATATAGTAATCTAATTGAACAATGAGAATCTATTCCACCACAGATGCCAACAAATATTGTACCTATAGATATAAGCAGATTTGAAGTGATTAAAAATTGAAATTACAATGTGCCAGCTATCTTACAGTGAACTTAGAAGATGGTAATTGATGATGTGAATGTTCAGTTGCTCATGTATATAATATGTATCAAGTTGATTCATTATTCTTAAAATTCAATGGATTGAAAATTAACCAAATTTCATTCCATAGGTCAATGGTTCTGAAAAAACAGTTCCAAAGGCAATTAAGAATGTACATGTAGAGACTGCAATTATTGATTGTGAGTCCTGCCAAGATTAGTGTTAGCAACGGTTCCAACCCACTAGAACGGTTCCGGGTTAGGGTTGGAACCAGAACCGAACCGTGGCAACGGTTTTACCACATGAAAAACCCGGACCATTTGCATTTGGGCCGGTTGCCACCTCAAAACCCGGCCTTTGCAAGCCCAGGTGTTTCGCTCAAATTAAGTATTTGAGTTCTGATCGTATCATGCCATGATGTATACGCAGATTGTGCAGTTTTAGCCCTTTTTCACCTCCCGCTTTCAGATTTGCGATCCGACCAATATTCGTTGAGTCACTATCAAAAACCCGCGAATTTCGGTGAGAATCTACGCTTATTGGACAGCCACTCAACGAATATCAGTTGGATCTCAAATCTGAAAGCGGGAGGTGAAAGATCGGCTTAAACTGCACAATCAACGTATACATCATGTCATGATACGATCAGAACTCAAATACTTAATTGGAGCCAAAAATGTAGGAACAGCAAAATGGACCCGCAGTCCGGATCCTACCTGGCCAAAAAACACAGGGTTTCGGTTCGGTCCATGTAACAAACCCACCAAACCTCAGCGGTTCGGGTTTTCGGCCGGGTAACGACCTGAATGGAACAGAACCGCCAGCCAACAACCGGACCGCTAGTGGGTTACCCAGACCTGTTGCTAACACTAGCCAAGATTGTGGGAACAATATAAGAAGACATTGACAAGATCACAGTGACTATATGTACAAACTCTAACAGCTGACAGTGGGCTGTGACACCACAAGAGTGATAGCATGAGAAATCTCTGACAAGATCATGGCGACTATAAATGTAAACTCCAACAGCTGACAGTGGGGTCAGAAAAGATTAGAATAATAGTATGAAATGTCTCTAATAAGATCAGGGCGGCTATAGGGGTAGATTCAGACAGCTAAAAATCAACTCTGTCAATCTCATGGGAATTGCATACAGAGCATCTAATAAGACCATGCTAACTACTGTGACAGATAAGTATGAGTTGTGACAAGACAGTGTGATTGTACAAGTTGCCTCTGCCAAATGACACATAGTGCAGATCTACCATACATGTCATGCACAAACAGTCTCACACTCAACCTGAGAGCACTTAGTTAGTACACCAAAGTCAAGCAGTATGGTAGAAAACATACCATTAACTAACCACATGTGTTACATTGGTTAAGTGCGTTATGTATAATGACTTTGGGTTATATTATATTGTTAGCTGTCATGGCTGTTATGGTAGGCTATTGGAGGTTATATAGTTAACAGTGAATTACATGAAGTGAAATGACTTTTTCTCCATAAGTATTGTGCGCAGAAGGGGGGTTTGGGAGGGGAAGGGAGACAACAAGTACAAGACAAGTATATGGATTGTTTCCTGTACATTTTCCAGACTTTTGAGACAGTGACACTTTAATGCAATATACTTGGAATTCAATTTGTACTGGCTGCAGGATTTTCTTTGTTACAGTCACTACACAAATGTCCTGAGGTTGCAGTCCATGCACTCTCTCACAAATACACACTGCAGCAATAAATATCAATACCACACCCCAACCCCAGCTGATATAGTCTTCAAACTAAAAATACAAAGTGTCTAGAAACTTATAATAATGTCCATGTACTAAGGAGAAAAATAAATTGAATAGAATTACATGCTCAGTACCATGTATACCATCCCTTAGCATCAATTACAGCAGCCACCCTGTACTCGTCGGTTCAACAAGTTATTGGACACGTACCAACCCCAACC
>Ga0307512_10002260_pt1 | contig 24958 bp, 29 predicted proteins | sample 14_EM_MG_FD_200267 | JGI IMG/M metagenome (GOLD analysis project Ga0307512, IMG submission 200267) | Populus trichocarpa ectomycorrhiza microbial communities from riparian zone in the Pacific Northwest, United States - 14_EM | ecosystem: Host-associated > Plants > Roots > Unclassified | place... | reverse complement strand
CCCATCTCCTCTGATCTCTCTCTTTCTTGTGCTCAACTCTACCATCACCTAAGAACACGAAGTTAAGTCATCCCTCTCTATCTCTCCATGCCATAATCATGAGTTAACACGTTTCTCATCTCTCGGCAGATGTTGTACTCAACTCTCTACATCCCACAAGTACAAGTTAACCAATGAATAGAGTCTCAGCTGCGGGCGCGCCTCCCTCCAAATCGTCCGCCTCCAAGTACTCCTCCAATCTCGCTCGATCATAGCCTGCAAGTGCATCTCCAAACTCGCTCGATCACGGCCTCCAAGTGTATCTCCAGAATCGCTCGATTACGGTCTGCAAGTGTATCTCCGAACTGGCTCGATTACGGCCTCCAAGTTTCCACGAGCATGGCCTCCAAGTGCATCTCCAAACTCGCTCAGTCACGGCCTCCAAGTGCATCTCTGAGTTCACTCGATCTATGTCTCCAAGTGCATCTCTGAGTTCACTCGATCTTAGTCTCCAAGTGCATATCCAAACTCCCTCAATCACGGCCTCCAAGTGCATCTCTGAGTTCACTCGATCTACGTCTTCAAGTGCATCTCAAACACGCTCGATCAAGTACATCTTCAAGGAGCGACGGCGGTTGTACGGAGATACAGTGGTAACGGAGGTGGACAGAGTGACGGGGAGTATATATTCGGCAGACCCGGAGTAGATAGACATCATCTCATTTCCATCTCCTCTTATCATACAATGAAAATTCACACTGTATCTTTCCCAACATTTGGTCTCACTCGCTCTGTCCGAGATTTCGTGGATCCGCACAATTGCGTGGATCCTCATGGCCGGGTAGTATCATATCTTCTCACCTTCCTACGCTCCTCGAGCTTGATGTAGAAGGAACGCGAGGAGATATTTTCGCAGCGTCACCCATTGCAATCCCGATGCAAACGTGTACCCAATGAACCCATTCCGACGTATGTTCACAGTTGGCCACAACGCCAGAGTGTTTGTTTAAAATAGGAGACCGACAGAGCGAGAAGAAACGGCGACACGGCGATCGGAGGGCGATGTGCAACGCGAGGCGTGGTATTGACGCCGGGCGCGGAGTAATCCGCCACCGGGGTGTCTCTGACGGCTCTGACGGAGCGCGTCCACTCTGACGGAGCCATTCCTCCCGGACGGAAATGTCTTTTGCTGATGTGCAACTACCAGCAGGACAATTGGGTCGAACTCTTACCGCTAGCCGAATTCGCTTACGATACCACGGTACACGCGTCCACGAGGATGACTCCATTCTGGGCGAACTTCCACTACCATCCGGTGATGCAGTTTAAGGCCCCGAAGCAACCATCTAGCCTGAATTCCGAAATCCAAGCAGACACTTTCGCAGCAGGCCTGGAGGAGACTCACCAAACTCTCCGTAAGAACTTGCAGAAGGCTGAAGCCAGTCAGACGAAATACGCTGGCGGCAATGAGGTTGTTTTGGAGGTTGGAGATAAGGTCTGGCTCTCAACGCGGCACTTGCGGACGACAAGACCGTCAAAGAAGTTGGATTACAAGAGGACAGGACCGTACACGGTAAGTAAGGTCGAGAATAAGAATGCTTACAAATTAGACCTTCCGTATATGATCCGGAAGCTCAACGTTTTCCACCTCTCTTTGCTCGACCACTATACACCTCCTACTGCTGCCCAGGCACCATCTGAACCGCAGCCGACGGTCATCGACGACTCTGACGAATGGGAAGTCGACCGGATCCTCGACTCCAAGGGACGCTACCGGAAGCTCCAGTATCTCGTACGATGGGCGGATTACAGTTACGTACGGACTAGCTGGGAACCTGCGGAGAATCTCGGGAATGCGCAGGAATAGGTTGACGAGTTCCACCGAGAGCAGACGAGGAAGCCTCGACGATGATTGGACTGAAGTAGTGGGATTGGACGTTTACGGGGGTTTTACTTTTCTTACTTCTGATGGATCTTGGGCCAGTATAAATGGTGTCTGCACGGGTTTTCACCACATACCATTGGAGGTGGAGTTTCCCCGTGCACAGAATCCGCCGTGAGGCTGCTCATAGGGCACTGATCGGTTGTGGGACTTATTAAGTCGTTCGGAGGCATACGCATTGGTTTTGTTTCTCTTCGTATGGGGTTTCTTCTGTTTATACATGCATGTGGCAGCCCAGGTGGTCTGCTCCTAAAGGCGGGGATGATGTAATGGCAGTCATGATTAGGTTCTCGGCAATGGCACGAGACGGGTCCAGGGCCGGGTCACCGCATCCTTATATAGATGGCTCGCGATCTCTCTGAGACCGCTAGCGATAATCATACATATCAACTACTCTATTATATTACGACATCCACGTGTGCAACCGTATCTTCTCATATACTCTCATACGTGGCCATATACAGATATACGGCCTTACACAAAGAAAGAATTGTGAGATCACGCAATATTAATCGAAGAACAGACTATGCTGGTCCAGGAAGTCAATACTGGATTGACCATGGCAATGGAAGAATATAAAGTTTCCGAATCTCCCAGGTTGATCATCAGACGGAAAGTTCCTGAAGTACCACAAATAACTCCATTCGCACAGGCAGGACCTTCTGGAGTACATCCAAAAAGAACAGGTTACTTTGATTGAGAATCATCGGTGTCCAGTTTAAGGGATACCGCAAGTGCCTGTACTTGGTCAGGAAGAATGAGACGAGGAGCTGGTAGTGAAGGAGCTGGAAATGCAGGTGAACCAGCTGGTGGAAATGGAAATGCCGGTGGAGCAGCGGATGGAAATGGAAACGCTGGTGGAGCAGCTGATGAACATGCGGGTGGGGCAGCTGGTGGAAACGGCGATGCCGGAGATCCCCCGCCTCCGGGGTCAGGACCACCAACGGAACACAGGGATAGGAATCCAAGGCAAAGCCCAAGACAGGGAAGGATTCAAGAACTCCAATATGCAAAGCCAATTGGAATCAAAGAACCTAAGCAATTCGAAGGAAAACCAGGAGAAGACTTTGATACCTGGTGGATTATGATGGAAGTGTATATCCATGACCAACCTGAGAAATTTCCTAAGAACGAAAGAACTATTGATTGGATCGGCTCCCTAATGGATACATATGCTGCCGCTTGGCATATTCAATGGATACAAGGCACTTTAAGTGGAAAATATCCCAAATCAATAACGGGATGTATTCAAGAGTTGAAATTACGTTTTGAAGATGAAGATGCCAAAGATGTAGCTTATGCCGATCTCGAAAGAGGTTGGTACGAAGGATGCATTGGCGATATGTTCACAACAATCCACATGTATAACGCTAAAGCCATGGTATCTGGAGCCGCCTTGACAAAGTTTATTCTGGATCGGTTACCTCGTAAGGGTTTCGAACAAATGCATGTCATTGATCTTACAGGAAAAACCAACGAAAAAATTATTATCATTATTACCAATGTGGGAAGAACTGCGGAAAAATGGAATGCAGCAAGAAAGAATCTCGGACTTAAAAGATCTATCTCCGGTGTTAGGCAGGAAACGAAGAAACAGTCTCGACCTTTCAAACAGAACCGATTCGATGAACCAAAGGAATTTCACAATAAAATTCACAATAGAAATAAATCAAATCATCAATTTAAGGATTTCAAGATGCACAATAAATCTAGTAAGACATATGCCGAACAAACTGAGGGGATTGATAAATCCGAGTTGGATCGAAGACAGGCTGCTGGGGAATGCCCACGGTGTGCATGGCCCGCTGATAGGAAGAGATCACGTAAAACGATGATTGCAACCGATGGGCAAGGAAGGACCAAGGAACGGCTTCTGTCCCAAAAGCCAAAGGAAATCAGAAGCTTAAAGTTGGAGCTTATGATCAGGAGGAGTCGGAGATAAATCTGTATCCGACAGATGATGACGAAGAAGATATGGATTTTAATGAAGAATCAGAAATCGAGGAGGAAAATCAAGATGAGGACCTCTTTGAGGAGGAAGAGGAAGAAGTAATCGAAAAGGAAGAGGAATCGCCGGAAAGGGACTGGTGGGATTCGGATTTGGATTATGTCAGAAAATCCACATTAAGCTTTACAGGTTGTAAATTATTGTTTTAACCCACCAACGATGTTGGAAGACCTTTTTATTTTCTTGTTTAAATTTTCCTCTGAGGATGGCTGGACGGCCGAAACTACTGGTCAATAAGGAAATACAATACAAAACTTACTATATAATACCAGATACACTCATCGAATCATCTCTTCGACCCATTATGGCTGTGCAATTGTCGAAACAATAGCAATGACGAAACGCAAAGCAACAGAACAGCTCGACCATACTTTCAAAAAACCAAATCCCTCCACCGATTCTGTTTCTTATGAATCCCATCGAACAAATTTGAAAATTAAGAAACTATCTTCAACAAAGATAGGCAAGAGACCTACTTATGAGTTTCTTTCTAGACTTCAATAATCAGTACTTTCCGTTACGACGCATGTTGGATTTAGGAAATTCATCATTTGTGATATGTCTAGAGGCAACAAAGGCTTTCAAGATTCCAGGTGTTAAACGAATGAAGAAAGTTAAATCCAAGGATGTAAATGGACAAGAAATCGAGACAGAGGGTTTATTTGCAATTCCTGTGGGATTTTCTTTCGGCAATCATCATTCTTACGATGAATCAGATCATGCCTTCGAAGTGATGAAGACTTCTCCGCTTTATGATTGTTTATTACCATCTTGGTATCTCGAGAAGCATAAAGCTCGAGGAACAACAACATCTCATTTACACTGTCCACATGGTTCTAACAAGTGTTACGGACATGGAAAATTACATCCGGAATATTCAAATACTTATGACAAGCGGGTGGCTTTGAATAAAGATGCAATACATATCGGAGCTATTGCTCAGAGTTCACCTTCCATGTTGGAACGATTACCAAAGTGTTGTCATAAGTACTTGCTACTTTTTGATCCGGAACATGCGGAAAAACTACCCCATAGCAGAGGTTGTGATCACCAAATTGAATTAATCACTTCAGTAGATAAGCTTCGCATGGGTCCTATTGATCAATTATCACAAGAAGAAGAGAAGTTTCTCGTCGATTATCTTGAAAAAATGATAAGAGAGAAAAAGATGTAACCATCGAGCAGTTCGGTAGGGAGCCCTATTCTTTCTGTCCCGAAACCAAATTGAAAAGGATTGAGATTATGTCTCGATTATTGGCATCTTAATGATCATACGAAGAAACATGAAACTCCACTGCCAATAGTGGATGAATCATCTCGGAAACGTGGAGAAGCCGACTTTATAACAAAGGTCTATATGAAGGCTGGATTGCATTCAATTAGGATGGCATTAGGAAACGAAAAGTTTACCGTGGTTATGACTATGTTTGGTCTGTACGAGTATATGATAATGCCTTTCGGACTTACAAATGCTCTGCCTACTTTGCAAAGAAGAATTATTCGGATCCTCCGACAGGTACTTGGATTGGAATTACTTATCAATACGTGGGAGGATATCTATAAAGATGGTGGAATGGTGGTAGTAGCATATATCGACAATATTTTAATAGCTACTAAAGTATCCGTCGAAAAACATCATCAGCAGGTTGGAAAAGTTTTTCAACTATTTAAGGACAATGATATGTGCATCGAAATTGACAAGTGTGTCTTCGACTCAAGGGAAGTTCCTTTTCTGGGATTCATAGTCAGCGGCTGTAAAGGCATACGCCTGTGTATGGCCTCGTAGGAAGGAATATCAGTAGATACGGTTGCAAACGTGGATGTCAATATTGTGGAGTAGTATAATGGTAAGTTAAGGTAAGATTATCGCTAGAGATCTAAGGCTCGTGGCGAGCCGACTATATAAAGCAGGTATTACCCGGCCCTGGACACGTCACGTGCAGCCGTGCCATTACAGCGGCACTGGCCTTAGAATGGACCCGGAAAAAGCGAAAGCCATTGTCGATTGGCCAACACCTACCAATGAGAAAGAAGTTCAACCGGTGTTGGGGAGATGTAATGTTTGTAGAAGATTCGTACCAGGGTATGCCGGAATTGTGTCTCCAATTACCGATTTGTTAACAGGACACCAACAAACTATTATATGGGGAAAATCGCAGGAGGCAGTGATTTTAAAGATTACCATTTTTTTACTTCCCGAAAGAGACCTATACCACGACATTACGATCCCAATAGGCCAGCATTAGTTGAAACAGATGCTTCGGATTTTGCCATCGCTGGAATTTTATCACAGAAATTCAATGACGGAAGGCTACATCCTGTTAGTTTCATTTCCAGAAAATTATCTCCTGCGGAGCTTAATTATGATGTCTTCAATAAAGAAATGCTTGCAGTAGTATTTTGTTTAACAAAGTGGAGATACTTCTTACAGGGAGCGGAATATAAAACGATAGTATTTTCAGATCATCAAAACCTGACATACTTCAAACCCGCAGTGTCCTTGAACAGGAGACAAGCATGATGGGCAGACGAACTTGTCAGCTTTAATTTCGATCTTTACTACCGAAAAAGTTCTTCAAACCAGATAGCAGATAGTTTATCCAGGTACCTGGCGTTCACCTCTAAAGAAGCGGGTATGACAGCAACAGGAAATCAGATGCTGTTAAGAATGGAACAATGTTTAGAAATTGGAGCGATGCAAATGGATGATGAAGGTAATGATACGATCAACATTGGAGCATAGGATATCGATCAATTACTACCAGAAGGAAAGGAACTAATTAAGGAAAAGGCATTGTTGGATAAAAACTACAGCCCAATTGGCAACCAACTTAGTTCCGGGGATGTTATCGACAAACATTACGAATTAATCGATGTTATTATATGTTGGAAGAAATGAATTTGTGCACCAAAGGAAATGCGACAAAGGATAACGAAATCCGAACAGGATTCAAAAATAGCAGGGCATGTTGGCAAAGAAAGAACTATAGAAATAATTACGAGGAATATTTATTGCCCAAATATGCACATGGATATACAGAAGCACAGTAACGAATGCGACAATTGTCACAGAGTGAAATGCCCCTGACATGCTAAACATGAGCTTTCACATCCGTTAGAAATGGCTTGCAAACCTGGGACGCACATCAGTACTGATTTTATAACCGATCTTCCAGAGTCAGAAGGAGTTACAATGATATTAGTAGTCGTTGATCGCTTTACTAAGATGGCTCATTGTATTCCGATGAAGAAACAGAATTCTCCAATGGTAGCTCGAGGGTATCTAGAGAACATTTGGAAATATCACGGGTTTCCAGAAGATGTTGTATCAGTTCGGGATGGTACTTTTACTGGACAGTACTTTACAGATTTGTACGATTATCTCGGAATTAAGAAAAGTTTGAACACAACCTTTCACCCGGAATCTGACGGACAAACCGGACAAATCTATCAAGATACAGAAAGCTATCTTCGATTTTATTGCAATTACACCCAGAATGATTGGGCATCACTGCTAGCAATGGCAGAATATGCTTATAACAATTCTAAACATTCAGCAACAAAGATTTCGCCATTTTATGCCAATTACGGTTTCGAACCAAGAACAAATTGGCCAACAGAAATTCAGTTTCGCAATCCAGCTTTGGAGTTGTATGCGCATTATGTGAATGCCATACATAAGAGGTTATCAGAACAATTGACGTTGTCTATCGAAGCCATGAAGAAATATTACGATGAAAAGAGAAAGGATATTGAACCATTTAAACCAGGAGAATAGGTAATGTTAAATGGAAAAAATATTCAAGCAAAACTCCGATTCAAAAAATTGGAAGACAAAATGTATGGACCATTCGAAGTTTCATTGACAGGAAAGAACAGAAGGTAATGTACGGGCAAGTTGCCAGAGTCATGGAGTATATATCCGACTTTCAATATAACATTATTGGAACGATATCGAGCAACCAATCCGAAGAAACAAGTTATCGAAATCAAAGCTGATGATGTGGGCTGGAAAATGGAATCAATAATCGCAAGCAGACCATCAGTCAACGATGTCAAGAAACATGTGTATTTGGTTAAGTGGGAAGGATATTCGCACGATGAGAATACGTGGGAGAAGTATGAAAATTTTTTGGACAATGCAGTCGAATTGCTGAAGGAGTATTATTAGAAAAATTCAACAATCGAAGGAGATGTGCACTATGGAAAAGAGCGAAAATGATTTCATGTTTTTGATTATGTATTGATTTTATTGCTTTGGTATGTTGAGTGGTATCTTTTGCTTTTCTACTTGTTATGACAGAGGACCGTTGTGGTCACCAGTTCTAGAGAGGCGGGTGATGTTAGAGGTTCTCCCTTAACAGCAATGATGGTATATAAAAGTTACATGAATACATATCACGGAGTTACTCTAGGTCTAGTCACGTGATATGCCTAACACTGATTCATGAAGATATGCGTGTGCCAGTCCTATGTTCCTTAGCGGGAATACATAAGAGTCGCGCGTCGATTAAATAAGCAAAGTTTCTTTGCTTAGTGGATTCAATGATGGAATACATACTACGGTATTTCTTATTTGATGACGCAGCGATGCTGCCAGATCGAAAGTATTAAACCTCTGTCAAGCGCATACTTTACAACCATTCTCATATCCTAGATACTAGCGGGATTGTTTGATTGGACTGGAGATCACTCCGACACACAAACACAGCAGTCGTTAGTCAATATGCAAGTACGTGGGACCTCTGGCTTATTTGCCTTGGGCGATGAGGGTTACCAGAGTACTCTCCGGCCGGAGACAAGGGTCTCGGCTTAAGCATGACGTGACTGAGGGTATTATGACATTGGCTGAAGATAAGAGGCCTGAAGCAACCCTGCTCATTGGTTTGAGTTAGTATGCATTGCAACGTCGGACTCGTATTCATTACGAGCTGGCGCTTCAAGTTCTACGTTGGCATAGTATCGGTTGGTTGCCAATTAAATCTACGACACAATCCAAATAGCCTTTAAGGTGAGGCATCAATTTGCAATAAGCGCTGCCAACTATTTTAGTTGGTAGACGTTCCAACTACTGTCGCAAACGGGTAGTAAGATGTCTACGTTCAAGTTTTGTCTGACACACTATCTGACATGATATCGTGTGATGGATGGCCTGATTCTTAACAGGAGTGTAATGCTTTGAAACCACATTGCATGAACACAATAACCTACTGGGATGTGTGGCATGTTATCACCAGGCGCATGATTGTTTCATGACATGACCGGAATAACGCTATGATGAGCTTTGTAGTCATAGTGCCGAAGTATGGGCATACAAACCCTCAAAGGCAAGTATAAAGAGATGGCATTGTTCTGGCAATGGGAAGAATAAGCTCAAGCAGCAATCCACAGTCAACATTCAGAACACCAAAGACGATCTTAATATATTATTAAGAATTCTATCTATCACACATTTACAATTACTTCCTCTACTCTTATTCACTGATGTGACAACGCTTTGTATACCTGGACACAGGTTTACCCAATCCGAGTACGCACTGCACCACGTTGTCGAACAGTTCGGAAATCTTCTCTTCAGTTTGGAAGAGCACTGTTTAACCCACACCTACCAAGTGGTTTTACCTTTTTGCGAACTCAAGGGTATTGACTTCCTGGTTCTGAGGTACTTGAACACAGGGTTGTTACCATTCAAGGAATTTGCAAGGAGTGGTTGTTCGACGGAGAGGTGTAATTTACATATATCGAGGAGACAGGCTTTGGCATCGGTTTGGATTGGTCGCTGTTGCAACGCAGGTACAACAGGTTGAGTCATAGGCTAAGACGAGGAACGAAAGATTTTCTTAGATAGGCGGTTGTACTTGATTCAATAAATAGTGTATTGATCATTGGGATTAAGCACCCCCGTAACAAGCGTGAGGCATCGTGAGATCTTGTCGTGGTGGCCGCTCTCAAAGTAAGGTTCAAACTATGATGTCGACCGACGTCATAATTTCGGCCACCCGCCACCCGCCACCCGCCTACCAGTGCCTGGCCCCTGCGATTCAGCAAGTATCTGGATCGAGCACCCAGGAGCATACATGGGAGCATATAGTCAAGTGAGATTGGGAGAGTCTTGCCTCTTGAGAGTCTACTTGGGAGCATGCTCGGGAGTGTGCTTGAGAGCGTCTTGAGAGCTTACTTGGGAGCGTACAGTCAAGCAGGGTAGGAGTGCGCCATCGAGTGCAATTGGGGGCGTCCTTGAGAGCATGCCCGGGAGTGTGCTTCAGAGCGTTTTGAGAGCTTACTTGAGAGCGTTAGTCAAGCAGGCTGGGAGTGTGTCATCGAGTGCAATTGGGAGCGTCCTTGACAGCATGCCCGGGAGTGTGCTTCAGAGGGTCTTGAGAGCTTACATGGGAGCGTATAGTCAAGCAGGCTGGGAGTGTGCCATTGAGCACTATGGGGTGCGTGCAGTCAAGCGGGCTGGGAGAGTGCCATCGAGTGCAATTGGGAGCGTCCTTGGGAGCTTACTTGAGAGCGTAAGTCAGGCAGGCTGGGAGTGTGTCATCGAGTGCAATTGAGAGTGTCCTTGAGAGCATGCCCGGGAGTGTGCTTCAGAGCGTCTTGAGCGCTTACTTGGGAGCGTATAGTCAATCAGGCTGGGAGTGTCATCGAGTCCAATTAGGAGCGTCCTTGAGAGCATGCCCGGGAGTGTACTTGAGAACGTACTTGGAGGTGTACTTGGGAGCGTGCAATGAATTCATTTGGCAGTGTGCTTTCAAGTGTGTTGAATGCAGCATGATGTATAGTCTCAAGCGCACATAATCGGATGCGTATAATAGCAATCTAGTCTATGTGCAGGTCCATAGGACCTCATAGTGCCACGCGTCAAATATGCTATGGATCACTGTCCCAAAAACGGCTTCTCTATGAGTTACGCATCGCGTAAGGTCATTTTTCCCGGTGTCGTCTAATGGCATGATTTGGAGTTGACTGCGTTCGAATGGTGCGTACGACCCTTGCACATGCACAGATGAATTATCATGTCTCACAATTTGGTCACTGAAGTCAAGACCAAGCTGACACGTAGCAAAATAGGAACGCAAATTGCTTTTCACAGCTATACGTCGTCAAGAATATCAATTTGCCCATCTTGTCCTGCACAGAGGCAGGAGCTGTCACCATTACTTCGTCCGAATCCGATTTCTATATGGTAATTAGCTCGGGAGGGAATTTGCAGTGGTAAAATAATACAGGTTCACCCTGCGTCACATACTGTATATGCGACGAATCAGACTCCGCGGCGGGCGGGAGAGATGATATGTATTCCGGCGACTGTGGTTTCCTCAAACCTAGTCTTATATGGCTATGTCCTGGTTGAGAAATATCTTGTGGCATTTGCGATATTCCGGGGACGATATCAAGAGTCTCTATAAGCTCTTCAAATGTCGTCAGGGGAAGTGCCGCTGCAAGTTGATCCATTTGGGACTTAATGACTGCTGGAACCGTCAATTCGGTCATTCCATACATCTTATCTCCTTCGTGGTAGTAGTCGGCCGCATCCCGCCATCCCGGTTGTGCCAATTCGTCAAGCTTCATCTACCTCTGCCAACACTTCTCCATTCGGCGTTGCACGATTTTGGAGATCGTACCCACCACCCAGCCAGGTTCGTGATCTTCGCTCAGCTTGCCCTGCTCTGTATCTTCGTCAGCTTCCTGATCTTTGGGATCCTCCTCATCCTCGGAACTTGCAACATCGCTCAGACTGTCTCCGATAGCATTCAGCATCTCTTCAAATATCCTTTCAGGCTTTCTGGTGGTCAATCCCCCCTTTTCGACATTGCTCATATCTTTTTGCTTCTGCTTAATTGCTGTCTCTGCGTCTTCAACACGCTTTCTTGCCACCACTGTCTCTCTCTCCACATTATCCTCCATCCATCGCTCTTTCTCTTCTTTGCTCAAAATGTGAGTTTCTTGTCTTTTCACCGCCGCAAGCTTCTTTCTGCATCGCAAGCTACGCAAAGCTCCAAGGGCTCGGACCCTGTCAGCCTCCAACACACTCTTCCCTTCATTTGTTTCATGACTTTGTCGTGTGGACTGCTTTGTCCATTTGCCATATTTGCCTGCTGGGAGAGCGGAAAGGTTCCTGTAGGGAGCATTGAGCATTGTATTTCGTGTTGACTGTTATTGGGAGAGATGTTGGATATTGCAAGATATGGACCATATGGAGGCAAGCTGCGTCGTTTATGTCAAGGTTGGTACACTTGATCAACGTGAACAAAGCATAATCTGTGATTTGACCGTCACTAAAGTGGGAATAGTCATGATAACCGTACATGATGACTTGACTTTTCGCGTCAGTTTCATGTACAATCCCGGTGATCTCTTGAGAGGAACATTACCAGACGTCCTTTCCGTCAAAGAATGACCAGTTTATATCTAACATTAATGAGATTTCGGCTGCCGTACACTTCGATTTATCCCTGTAAACGAAAATACACCATCAGACCAACACTCTGCAAATTGCGGGACTGTTGGAAACCCCTGCAACCTGCAGCTTCACGCAGGCGGATTCATTATGAGTAGAAAGTCCAAGTTGGCGGTGGCTCAGTCTATTTTGAATTGAAGCTAAGTATATATTCCTCAGAACTTCCCACTTCTTTTGGTTATCATCTTCCTCTCTTTTTCCACACCAGCAATTCATGGCTACACAAACACCTCAGACAGGTGACAGCGGATCCGAATCGAGCGGAACGACGGGAGCTTCATACAATGCGTCACTTGAAGGGACACAGGAACAATGCAGACACCAGTGAGTCTGCCGCGAAGCTGCCGATGAAGCCACCGAAAATTTGACCCTGGAGGCACATTTAAAAATCTTCCGTAAAACCGTAAGCAGCACAAACACCAAGCATCATGCAATAGGATGTAACTACGTCAATATCATGGTAGACGGCCATCGATTGATCGCATAATAAACAACCGGTAGACAGTGGGAGCAACGTGACCAATATATCGCTGCCTGTAACAGGAAACCCCCATGGTCAATGAAGGCCTTTGTCCGCACAGTCTGGCAAATTGAACATCACCATGTTGTCAGTTCTGGAATTTTCGCAAACAGATTTTGTGATAAGCGTCCCCGAGAATGAACGAACAAGGCATCAAACACCTTGGACGAGGCTACCGAAGAGTATATGGTAGAGGTAGTTGCTGATTCTCACTTTTAGAAGCAGCATCTAATGACTTTTAGGTTTTCAACATGTCTGCTACTATGGCAAGGCAAGGAGGTCGGGTACAGCTAGAACAGACAGACATGCGCCTTGCTTTGAATATGGCAAAAATAGCCAAAGGAGGGTTTTCGCGCGCCACAATAGAGGAAACACAACCCCTCATCAAGAAACCTCGTGCAGAAGTCTGAGAAGAGAAGAACCGGGGTGTTGAATTTCCTGGGCATAGAAAGGTGAAAGCTGCGATGAAACGACACCCGGCAATGGTTTATGAAAATCACACTGACGGCTGCCTTCTTTGCCAAAACGGCACTGGAAAGAATCCACGGACACGCTGGAGGCGCAAAGGAATTGGTGCACCTCCTCAAGTGCGATGCAAACAGCCGATACCAGAACAAACGCCACCTCCACCAGGAACACCACCTGCACCACCCTGTGACAATCATGGCGCTCACAGTTCCCACAACGCAAATCTGCCTGCCGGATATTTATATATACCTACTGTTCTTCCCAGCGCTCAATTGTTCAATCATGCTGCATCTATCGAGTATAGCGAGCACAGTGCAGATTTCATTCCAGATTTGCGGACTGATCAAGGAACATCCACTGGTTAGTACACTATCTGCTGCATGGTAATGCAGCTAACATCCATTTTGCAGACGACGGCAGCCGATTGAGTGAAACTGCAAGTGGAAACGAACATGGATCGTAAGGAACGTGATTTTTAAGTGTAGTATTTTCTACAATTACCGGACACTTTATAGTATGTTTTCAAGGATTTATTTATATGCATCATTAAAGCACAATGTAGTGACAAAGAAGATAGTACATGAAGACAATAGAAAGGCTGTCAAAACACCATTAATGATATATTCTGCCAAATGAAACAGTGATGGTTTATTGTGGATATGCCCGTGGGAAAATGAGTGTCAACGGAGCGTCAACGATCTTTGGTGCGGTAAGTCGGGTCATAGAAACGCAACTTGGTAGTAATTACACATAATGGAACAGTTGCCATCCTTTATAGGCAAAAAAGAAAGTGTGACACTCCCTGCCCCATCTTGAAAATGAGCATCAATGGAGTGTCAACGATTGTTGGTTGTGTAAGTCGGGTAATATATTATGCGATTTGGTAGTGAATACACATATTGTTAGTGTTGACATCCTTCACAGGCAAAAGAGGAAGCAACACACTCCCTACCCCATCTTGAAAACGAGTGTCAACAGAGCATCAACCATTTTAAATTTTGTTAGTCTGGTAATTAAGAAGTATTATTGTAGTAGTTATACAGAACGGCAGCATTGACAACCTTTATAGGCAAAGAAGACAGCGGTACACTCCCTGCTCCATCATCAAAATGAGCGTCAACGGAGTGTCAACGGAGTGTCAACGGTTTCTGGTCCTGTAAGTCGGGTAATAAAAACGTGATTTGGTAGTGATTACACATAATGGATGTTTTGCCATCCTTTATAGGCAAAAACGAAAGCGACACGCTCCCTGCCCCATCTTGAAAACGAGCATCAACACCACATCAACGATTTTAGGTCTTGTTACTCTGGTGATTAAGAAGTAATATTGTAGTGGTTATACAGAACGGCAGCATTGACAACCTTTATAGGCAAAAAAGAAAGTGATTCGCTCCTTGCCCCATCTTGAAAATGAGCGTTAACGTACTGACAATGATTTTTGGTTCTGTAAGTCGGGTAATAAAACCACGACTTGGTAGTAATTACACATAATGGAAGTGTTGCCATCCTTTATAGGCAAAAAAGCAAGTGAGACGCTCCCTGCCCCATCTTGAAAATGAGCATCAACGGAGCGTCAACAATTTTTGGTCCTGTAAGTTGGCTAATAAAACCGTGACTCTTCAGTAGTGATTACACATAATGGATGTATTGCCATCCTTTGGTTAAGGACAGGAAAGAATGCTACACGCTCCCTGCCCATCTTGTAAATGAGTGTCAATGGAGTGTCAACTATCTTGGGCCTTCGATCATGGTTCATCAAAGCGCGCTGTGGCTGTCAAAGTCCTTATACTCAGTTTTGGCCGTTTTGGTAGTTCAAAACGCTCGTGAACACTTAGTTGCACCTTTGTGAATAAGGTATGTTGTTACTGTTCAGGAGGGTATCGCGGGAATATCACTTGCTTTTTTCCTTATAAAGGCTGCAAACCGCTTGTTGATAGATACGTGCGATTAAGTGGCACTTAGATTACCCACAATGCCAGACTGTCAATTGTTGATGCTCCATTGACACTCATTTTCAGGATGGGGCAGGGAGCGTCTCTCTACTTGTCTTCTATATAAAGGCTGTCAATACATCAGAAAATGACTATGCCATACCATAGTCAATATTTTGAAATTAACAGTAGGATATCTGAATGCGACCATAAATAGAAAATCCCAAAATGCAGAACTGGAGATTGGAAGTGTCTAAGATCATCCTTCAGATAATACATTAATGTTTGAGTTCTGGTTTGTAGATGGCAGACACACTGTGTATAAAGCCATGGTGTTTGGCATTGGAGGATTTTCTTTTCTTCTCTCTTTACTTGTTATCTTGTATAGCAAAGCAACAGAAGACTTTGAACAGCATTCAATTGTATAATCATGTGATTCCTCTGTAATAACTTCAAGCACCTTGGTTCTTCTTTCCGATATCACATGATCATTTTCAATATCACCTATGCCCAACCCCCACAATATACATTTATCCGTTAACAACAACCTACATCATTCAATCTGCAGCCGCAAGGTCCTACGCCACTTCCATTGAGTATCATCCCACTCCAAGTCCGCTTTGTGTAATCATCATCTCACTGCATGTCCACTTGGCTGTATTAACTCCAGTCAGCTCCCAGCCTGCTTTGCTTGATTATAACCAGCCAGCTTCATTTAATTAACACCTGTTCTCATCAACACAGCTTCACTTGATTAACCTCAGCTCCAAGCCAGCACAAACAGCCATCTCCCAAGTTGCAAGAGCAAACCTGCAAGAGTTCCTAAAGTGAGTCTGTCTGAGTCGTGGGGGCAAGTATTTTAGTTGTGAGGGCAAGAATATCATAGTGCTGAGAGTGGGCATACCAGAGTTGTAAGGGTGAGAATGTCAGTTACAAGATTTAGCGTATCAGAGTTGTAATAGTGAAATTATCAGAAATGCAAGAGTGAGCATGTCAGAGTTGCAAGAGTGAGAATGTCAGAGTTCCAAGAGCCAGTATGTCAGCGTTGCACAAGTGAGCATTGTACAGTTCTGAGAGAGAGCATGTTGGAGGTGTGAGAGAGCAAGCATGTCAGAGTTGTGAGAGTGAATATATTAAAATAGTAATAGCCAGTATGTCTAAGTTATGATGGTATGTTAGAGTTGCAAATAGAACTGTATTTAATAAATACAAATATATGGTTCATACAAAGAATCACTACATATTACACAGATGGTACCACTGAATTACAGTGATGCTACTGCAGTATTACAGAAATGCTACCAGGGTATTACTTGAATATTATCAGGGGTTGTGTGTGTGTGTGTGTTATTCATACTGTCTTCACTCTACTTAGAGTATGACAGATTCCATTCTTCCCCGATACACCGTGGTGTGACCTTGACATGTCCGCCAAGCCCTCCTCTCAGTCAAGTTGTACCATCCTCTTTTCCTCCACCCTACTAATCCACCCCCCCACCGCCCCTCCTACTCTCCCCATCCCAGGTCTCATTGCTGTGATTGCATTGGAATACCCCGACTGGCCAATCCCTATCCGTTCCGCCCCACCCCCTTACTTGGTCTTGGTTGACTGACGAGCATATTCGATCGAAAGGGCAGATGGTGTATTGAGGTAATTTCGTGGAGCAGGTGTCAGGATTTGAATCCGTAGCACAGTAGTATTGTGGCACACCTTCTTATACAATCTTCAGCATGTTAACCACTACACTACGAGGACCCGCCCCCTTATTGTCAGGGGTTAAGTGAAATGGCTCTGGGGTGATTGGTTTTATTGGGTGTTATTTGGTATTGTCGGTGTTACAGGAGATTACGGTAAGCCTTATGGCTTACGTTTGATCACTTGTGAAAGAATACGTTTTTGCAGACGTTCATTGGTGCACAGCCACATCAAGACTGCCTGAGGTTATCATGCTCACAATAGAAACCAGGGTCATAACCGACTGACCTATTTTGCTTTGCCTTGGAGAGATTTATAGCTTCCACCCTCTCTAACTGCCCCAAAAGATGATTGGGCTGAGAATGGCCCATACGAGGTGATGATCTTCAAAAACTGCATACCAAGCCATCTTGCATTGAGGCGCCCTGCATAGTCAAATACACTGCAATCAGACCGTCCACACTTCAACGTGTTTGCACCTCAAGCCTCCGAGTCCCGTACTGAAAAGTTGTGACTTGCGTTAGATACAGAGCTGAGCGAGCAACTGTCGGAGGTATCGGCATTGAACCGCCCAATGATGCAGTCCACAGACTCATGAGTTGCCGGTTAGTTGGAATAGGGCATACAGCAGTATTCCTGAGGGCCCAAGCGAATAACGGGCGGGTAATTCCCCGAAATGAAGATGCGGCTCCACAAGTGTCCCAAACCCTTCTACACTTCTACTCAGACCTCAAATCCCTCCGTGATACCAACTTGTTTTTCCTCTTTCAATATATCATCCTCTGAACGACTTTTACCTGAACCTCTTTAGATCGTTCTTGTCTAAGCTGTTTTCTTCTCTGATACTTTGACGGTTTCAAATTAAGCTTACGACTAGTACTGACTACCATATCTCTAGAGAGTGATAACTAACACTAACAGAATTAGAGCCTACTTTCAGGATTAAACACAGCAGTCAATCGTCGCCTTGTTCACTGAATACCGGCGGTAGTCAATTAGACTTGATTGGATCCAATCCCACGTTTGTTATCAACCTCGTTCCCAAAATCTGTGGCTAACATCAATACCTCTCAGCTATACGTATCAATTCGACACCTCTATCTCTTAACATGGGTTCCTCCAAATCTCTGCATGGGAAAGTCGATTGGGAAAAGGCGTGTTTCGGGGTCACCGTTGCGCTTGCAGTCGTTGCAGCACTTTTCATTCTTTTTGCTGTCGCCTATTACAGACGCAAAAAGGAGATAAAGCACAAGGAACTCCAATGGAGATCTTACTAGTCGGGGGAAACGTGAATCTACTGGTCAGATGTCTTCTTGTGGGATTGGAATAGAATTCAAATCCAGGCTCTGTTACTATACACTAAGCAGGAGCTTTCTCTGTACATCCCTTCCATAGGTTCCTCCACGATACACTACTTCATTAACTGAATTCATCGTACTGTTCGAGCTAGAGAGAGTAACCACGATACCAATGGCATATACTAGGGATAGTGTACGATATAAAAGAATACCGGCCTACCAAGTGCTTCGACAGACCGCGAACTCGTTGATTCCATTATCTCAGCGGATGTAACTAAGCCACCAGCAGAACTTTGGCATGATGGAACGGAGCACATGCCTTGCTTCCGTTGGCCAAACTTCCACAACCTTAACATTGAGTAAATGGGCTTTAATAGTGCTCTATATCGTATATTGCGATGATTGAATTTTCTTTTGGTGTTCATAAGCCCCATACTTCAATAAATGGCCACTGAGTGTTGAATATCTCCTCCCTCACTTGTTATCTGGATTCTAGACCCAACACCAGACTTTTAGCATTCTCGTGGTGATAACTTATAGAACTTTAGATTTTATCAATTGCACTCATCAAAATATTGTAGCACAATAAGTATATCGTAGCGTAAGTCCAACCCGCAATCATGTGTTCAACCAAAATTACCGGAAGGAAAACATTTGTTTTGCAAAGCTATTTCACCCCAGCCGATGATACATCTATATAGCTCAAAATCCACTTCCTGTAATCTACATAGCAGCAGATGTATAAAGTGACCGAACTCCCTGACCAGTAGTCAAAGAATTTTAGATCGGCCTAACCTGTAGCCAGGCGAAATAATCGCGTAGAGCCGGAGGATGCCAACGTAACATTTCCAAAACGTGTGCTGAGCATAGGAGGGGGTGTGTTTTGTGGTGTTACAGATTGCTTCACTCATTCAAGCCATACCTCGCTCACAATCTATAACCCGAACATTGAGTCATCACTCGAACCTTGCAAAACCAGAGCGCGATGCCCTAACTAAAAAATAATGAGCCTTTACTCACCCACTTCAGGTACGCCTCCACTCAAGCTCGTTATCTCCTTCATCTTCTCCCCTTTCAGCCTGACCAGAATCATTCGTCTCAGTATACTGTGCGTACTAGTCACAGAACGAGGCCAATACCAGTGCAGACAATCAGCCGCCACCCAATACCCTCCTCCAGTAAGTTTCCACCATATCCTTCAGCTTAAAAAGAATCTCTCTGCCGGCATGTGGACCAGTTACTCTAGTAGAAATGTCACGTCGGAAGTGCTGGAGCCCGTCGTACCTAAATCACACCAGAAACTTTGGTTCCCAGCAAGCTATCGATACACTCTCATGAAGCAGCGCTAGGGGTGTGAAGGAATGCTCCTATTTCTCGAGTTCACTCGATTGATTTTGACGACTTCTTGGCGGCCGTCAAGGTTGTTGTGCCATTTCATCGCCCTGCGGGCTGCGAAAAGCCGAGGGATACTCTCGGATACTTCGCCAACGCAGATTTCTGCTTGATATCATTTGCGTTTGAAACTTGGAAATGCATACTGACTACGTGGTTCGGCCCCAGAAACAATGTCCATACAGAGTGAGACGCCGCCACCCATCCCACCGAAAAGCCCAAGACGAGTATCTCGTATGCATACCGTAACTGCATCTTCTCTCCATGTGTCGGGGTCCCGAACTATTTCGTTAGTGCCCCGGGGCGAGCCAAACCGCATCACTGCGGTGGTTAATGGATTCCATCCAGGTTCCTTCACCAAGTACCACCTATCCCAATAAGTAACCACGGAAATGGAAGTGATTTCTCGCCTGCTCCTCCTCCCGGCGATATTATAACCTGGACAGAAGGGTACGTGTATGATGCCGTTCTCAGTGTTGCAATTGCTCTAGTTCAAAATCAGTACTTGCTTTTGGGATTTTACTCACTAATATCGAAGAAGTTCCAGGGACGATACGGCGGTAATGTCCACAATCAGTAGTCTTCCAACGTTGCCTCCTCCTTCTCGACCAGCGCCCCCACTACCCTTACTATCCATAAATGACTTCACATTATCAATCTCGACAACTTCCGGGACTGCTACCACGGACGCGGAGAGGTCTATGACCCCCCACAGTTTGTCGAAATGTAGTTTAAGGGTACATTCATCCATAACATCTATCAATTCCCTATCAGACTCTCCCGGTAGAGAAAGTGAGACTGAGCAAGAGTAAGTAGAGACCCTTGCCTGGTAATAAATTAAGGTGATACTTATGTTTGGCAATAGGGTCTTTAACCTTCATTCCCATCCTGTCGGGAGTCCCATTAGCCAACACATACATAAAGTAGACCCGCCCATGCTGTATGTCGAGGGCTCGGTCAGCACAAATACTTCGAAGATGGGGGATTGGAATAGTGGACATCAAACTAGCCAGGAAGCAAACGCCGCTGTCCACATTTCTTATGGGTGCGTTCTTACAGTAAAACTTGTGCAAGCTGTAGTTTCTAATGGCAAGGTAGGGCGGCGCGTCCCGATACTAGCCAAGATTTGAAAGCTAGTAGATTACCACCAAACTTCAATGCGGTTACGTCCGTCACCTTATCTGGTTCTTCGTATGCCCCTGTTCTCTCTGCTACTGAATATTCACGGATAATACTAATGCGGAATCGGCGTTCGGTTCAGAGCTGGTCGTGTTACTTATCCTTCCGAGGAGATCTACTCCGCAGCTGAAGTTGACCCGGAGAGCAGCAATGGCAACTTCAAAAGTTCTGCAGTTATCTCCAGACCTGACGGCTCACAACTTCTCACTCGCGATGAGCAACATCGTCCATCATCCCACGTCCGCGAACTTGCGGATTTCTTTACTACAGAGCCAGCCCCAGTGAACACTGAATCTAACCCAGAGAGAAACTATGGTAATTTCAAATCCCCTACGCTTAGCCCTGGTCGTAACAGCCCACGACTTCTTGCTCGCAACGAGCGACAGTGTCTGTCATCCAACGTTCGCGAACTCGTAGATTTCTTTGCTACAGTGCCGGCTCCAGCGTCTAGTGACGACCAGGAACAACCTGCAGCTTTTGCAGCTCTTGCCGACGGTAAGAAATATATTAACCTCAAGGATGTCGCTAGTCGTGGTTTAGGATGGAGACACTGGGACCAGGTCTTGGATTCTGATTTAGATCGCTGGACCGAAGTCACCGCTACTCCGCGATTCAGAAAGCCAATGCCTCAAAAGTCCCTTGATGATGAATCCCAGGGGCCTTCTGAGTCGGATGTTCACTGGGGTCTGTGGTCGAACCTGAAATCTGCATTCTGTTTTGGAAGTGGCAGGCCAATACTTCATTGTTGCCAGCGGACCCATAGGCACCACGCCATTGCCAAAACCGAATCAAGTACAGATGCAAGAACTAGCAAGAGTGACTCTAGATCAGCAGTTATATAGGCTCTGGCCCCGGTGGCGCTGCGCCTAAGAATGTCTAGATCTCTGTTCGAAAATGAAGAGTGAGTTCTGGACACCGAGAATAAAGACGGAAGAGCCTGAGCTATTTGTAAGCATGCTGAGTTTAAACTTTTGAGCATCACCATTCTCTGTCAGAAGATATTGAATCATGACTCAAACTAGCCCTCTTTACTAAAAATAGTCAAACACTTTACAAGCTAGCGGCAGCATGAACTTAAAATTAACGATTACTAATTCGAATCCGTCGAGTCTATCTCGAATAGATAAGCTAAGTAGTAAAGCTACTCTGATAACGAGGATGCTACGAGTTGGCAGAGAAACATAGGTACTATTGGAGGTAATCATAGACTCTCATTTTCATATATTGTCCGATTGCCGATGTTACTTTGGATGCTTCTAAGACTTGTTGATTGACTGATCTTCTCGAGGCCTGAAGGCCCGTATATACAGACTTTGACTCCTATATCCACAGCCATATTCGCCTCCATATCTATATCCGTTTGTATATTCGTTTGCACTGATATGAGCCACTCTGCACTGATATGAGTCGCTCTCCTGAGGCATATCATACACCAACTGCATATCAAACGGACCTGAGGCTCACGATGCAGGTACACATGCAACAGCCGAGATTTTTCAATACAAGATAGCCATAAAAGTCCGCTTGCTATATGCAGTTTGCTTGGTTCGTCATTAGATAGTGCTAGGCAGTGGCAAAATGTAAATAATCCTGTTCTAGGATTTGGGCCTCATTGAGTCGCAACTAGTCTAACATAGCCAGTCGAAGGGTAGAAGGAGGGGAGCTCCCCCACCTAGCCGGCTATCCGGAGAGGGAGGGGAATTAGGTACTGCCATACTCTAGTTAGAGTGCATGCAGAACGATTAAAACAAAACAAAACAAAACAAACTAGTCTAACATACCAGATTAAGAAACCACAACCCACAATAATTTCATTGGAGGAGGCATCATAGATATCGTACATAATCTATAACTTTAGTTTTATAAGTGATAATTGGAAAGGTTCGAGCTCCTTAAACTCTACGTTTTAGGACTGAGACTGAGACGTTTGCTCTAAACCAACCTAACATTCCCGAATCGTTCTATCCCCCCATCCCCACTCCAACACCCGAAAACAGATGTCCTCCCACAACCCCCAATTGCAGTCCTCTGACAGTCTAGACTTGTCTTCATGATGTCCGAGGACTAGAAGGAACAGACACCTCATATTGGAGTACTAACTCAATGTACCTTCGGGGTGAGTACTTGAAGCTACTGCAAACAAATAGCTCGCGAGACGTTAATATGTAGAATGTTTCCACGGTCGAGAGCCTCGATGTTGAAATGGAGTGGTAGAGAAGCTTAATCGCTTCTATCTACGAGGGATCTTGTATGCACTTATATACGGCATTCAGTGTATGCCTTGTACGCATGCATACGCACTCAGCTATCATTTCCAGCTGAATCTGTCAGCCCGATGATATCATGATTCCTATCAGCCTAGCCATAGCCTATAAGCCTTACAAAGAGAAGCGATCCATACGTGCAGCACTTGATGTTGCAATAAGGGGAGAACCGTGTGAATAGACTTAGATACAGAGAGAAGAGAGAAGGAGAAAGAGGCGAGTTATATACGAGAGAAAAGTGTGCCCCTTACTACCAGCACCGCTAGCTAGCGGTCAGCTCTATATATACATGCAACACTTGAGACGCGAACGTCGGGAGTGATATCTTATGATTCAGAGAATATTCGGACCACCCGGGAACTAGCGGCTGCAATTTTAGCTCGAAGCGTACCCATTTGAACTCAGCTTTCTTTGGTCATGGACAAGAGGATCCGGTTTTGGTAGCTCCCGTAATCCAGAACCTAATGCCCGTAATTATACACTACCGCTCTCGGTGTGGTAGCAGAAACGCTGGGTCCTCAGTCGCGACCGAGAGAACGATGTCCTGTGTACGTTGTGAGAACAACGCTCCAAAATTGGTTAATGTAGAAGATGAGGATTGCGTCATCGACGATTATATTGTCGTGCAAGTTGGATGTCACCGTGTCATTTTTACCTAGCGAAGGCCTTGGTTTTACGGTCGAATAGGTAGCTGCTTTGTAAGGACCTCGCACAATAAGTGGCCTTAAGTGGTTTGAATTCCAAAAAATGTTATTCTCAAGCTTTGAACAAAGCTTCGGGGCTTTCAGGACGCTGCTTTTATGCTACGCTACTTTGGCACGCCAGACAATGCAGTCTCAGTTCCAAAGAATTTTGCACAAGTATTTGGAGCCGATCCGTAATTCCTGTAATCATCTTGCGCCCACCCAATTCGTTGATACGTCTGATCCATGCAAGTTTGTTTGTTTGTAATCATATTGCATTCGGCTGCTGGCGGCCATGGCATATCCAGTACACATTTCCTCACCGCTTCTTCCGTAACGTAAAGAAACAAAAGCAAAGTCGCAAGTCCTCATCTCCCAAAAACAAAAGAAACCGCCAAAAAAAACAACATCAACTTTTACACCCCCCCATCACTCGACTCCTCGTGATCTGAGTTCTCCGCCTCCTCCACCACTCCGCTAATTCTGCTGACATCTGTACAAGATAAAAAATCCATCAGTGCCTGCGAACATTTTTCTTCTGCAAAAATGAGAGACATTGGCAATGAAATCTTTGGCTTCTTAAAACCCTTTTCAACGCCCTTATACCCATCCTCCCCCTCTTGCCCATCAACCCAAAGCCTCTTTTGTTCTCATTTCCATCTCTTACACCACTTAAAAAGGTGGTCTCTTGTCTGATATTCATGCCCACACCACTAGCATTTCATATCACTTCTTTTTCCGATCCGCAATAGGTATTTCGCTATCAGTGCATGTCCTGACTTAAGCTGATAAAACCTTGCCGCAATCATCTTTTTGGCTTCCATCACCGCACTGTTACCCCCCCTCTTCACCAAATCATACCGGTAACTGTGCTTTGACTTCTTCCCCAACTCTTTTATTTCTTTCTTACTTTCTTCCCATTTCACCTCAGTTAACCTTCAGCTAATATGAGAGAAAGAAACATAATCTAGAAATGGTAGCGGATTTTGCGTTTTGGTATAACTTCCGCAATGCTTATACGCCGCTTTTGTTGCTTGTTGGTCCGCTTCTTCATTGCCTTCTATCCCCTTATGAGCAGGTACCCACCGGTACTCCACTTGGATATTTTTCCTGGCTAATGGATCAACCCAGTTC
>Ga0307512_10002259_pt1 | contig 24960 bp, 22 predicted proteins | sample 14_EM_MG_FD_200267 | JGI IMG/M metagenome (GOLD analysis project Ga0307512, IMG submission 200267) | Populus trichocarpa ectomycorrhiza microbial communities from riparian zone in the Pacific Northwest, United States - 14_EM | ecosystem: Host-associated > Plants > Roots > Unclassified | place... | reverse complement strand
GAGTTAATGCTGTATTAATGTTGAATTCTTTATAAATGTATACATTGGCTGAACTTGTGGGGTATTTCGGAATTTGCAACAATATCAATTGTTTTGAATGTGGGATCAATTTCACACTAATGTAGCATAGAAGACCGACCACATTAGGTGGTATATTGATGCCACATTGATGCTGGATTGCTGTCTTATTCAAAATGAGGTGCATTGAGTTAAATAGTAGAGTTATACTATATTACTTCCACATGTGTCTATTTCGCAAATGCCTGCACACGTCCGCACATGCCCGCACACGCTCGCGCATGCCCAATGGCTTGCCTCCAGGCCTGACGCTGCCAGCTGACTGACATATGGTAAAAAAAATATCTCTAGCATAATTCGAACCTGTTTCAGTGGGTATTGTACACACTCACTAAACACTACACTATGTAGTTTGCTGAACATAACATCATGTTAGGGCTATTTGTAGGTATACTGGTTTATTACTGTCACATCATTGTGACAAGAATGTGGAATGCCTGCTATATCTATGTAAATGCCCAATGCTGCTCAATTGACCAAGATTACCCCATTCAACTAAATACTCAATCATTTACAATGTCATATTTGCTGGTATCTTGTATTACTGTAGTATTTTGAGCTATTCCCCAGTAATTAGAATCTTACATTTAGTAATATGCTACAATCACTGGACTCTGGGAGCCATGCTGCACTCGGGTAAATGTGGCACTGCAGTCACATCAATAAACGGGGGTTTTTTGGCATAGTACATACTTAGTAACCTAGCTAGGTACTGCGCTCGAAAACTAGCTGTCTTGAGCGAGCTTGCGAGCGACAACAAATTCTGGGAAGAGAGCAGCTAGGTACATACATCTTTGGCATTTTTCACAATACACCATATTCCAGCTTCTAATTTAATCCTCGATACCTTTACACTCTACGACTTTAGGAATTGCACCATATTAACCGGCCAAATACCTACCATGGATCCAGACTCCACCTGGGGATCCGAGGATCACTCCCATTCCGCGTCAGTTTCCGAATCACCGGCCCCGCTTACAGTAACCGCTCTCAAACAATGGAACGAGAGTTTTCCTAGTCCATCAGATACCACCCTCTCCCGCTGGCTGCATACGCCGTTGTCCCAATATCCATCTTCGGACTTCGACTCCTTGCCACCAGTGACACCCAGAAAGGATACCTTATCAATTCCCTCTAACAATGAACCGCATTCATTGGTGCCTTCGGAAGGATCAGAGATTATTCAGATACCACCAAAAGCCCAAGAAAAGGTTCAGAGTCTAAGTGCTAATGGCTTGGATGTGGTAGCCATAACTAAGGTTCCTTCCCCTACGAAATGGATTATATTGGCCCATCGATCCTGTGAACGATCCCTCAGACGCCTGCCAGAGTTGCTGGACCAAAGCGAGATACCACAAACTCTCCGCGACGATATCGGGAGATTCAGAGTGTGGACAGCTAATTCAGGGGCACATCGGAGGGATAGAGTCTCGTCTCTCTAGACCATCGCCTTCGGGAATCACCAACCATGAAGAAAATAGTAATTGATCTACTCGAGGACTTGAATTACACACTTCAAAATGGTGAGCCACAACCTAGTGTCAGAACTTGAACGCCTCGCTAATTGCCAATCAGTAATTTCAATCCTTCAGGGCGAAACAAATTTGGAAGATACAAAGTCATGCCACTCGAGCTCGGGCTCGACAATTTCTTCGGATAGACCGTGAGTCCTCCCAGCTCAGAAAGGCCTCCATCCCTGGTGGCGATGGCTGCTAAGCTGATCCCGATTGCCGGGGTTGATTGGATAGACCGTGAGTCCTTCTAGCCCAAAATGGCCTCCATCCACTAACCCAATTGCCGGGTTTGATTCGATAGAAGGTGAGTCCTCCTAGCGCAGTAAGACCTCCATCCACTGATCCACTGATCCTAATTGCCGGGTTTGGTTCGATAGATTGTAAGTCCTTCCAGCTCAGAAAGGCCTCCATCTACTGATTCCAATTGCCGGGATTGATTCGATAGAGAGTGAGTCCTCCCAGCCCAGAAAGGCCTCTATCTCCATTCATGGTGGCGGTGGCTACTAAGCTGATCTCAATTGCCGGGGTTGGTTCGATAGACCGTGAGTCCTTCTAGTCCAACATGGCCTCCATCCACTAACCCCAATTGCCGGGTTTGATTCGATAGACCGTGAGTCCTCCGTGCCTAGAAAGGTCTCCACCCACTGATCCCGATTTCCGGGTTTGATTCTATAGAACGTGAGTCCTTCCAGCCCAGAAAGGCCTCCATCCACTGATCCCAATTGCAGGGTTTGGTTCGATAGCGAGCAAGAGCGTGCTCCAAGCAGTTCGGGACGAGGATTCTCCAAGTTATCGCTAAGCCGACCACAATAGCTTTATTTGGTATAGAGAGTGAGTTCTTTCACGATTATACGTTACTGTAGAAGGGTATGGCTAACCGGAGGCACATGCCAAGAATTCCGGTGGTGGGAAGCGAGCTTCCGTTTGTTGGGAAGTTGGCCGCTGTCGAGGTATCATTCATTGGATGCAGTGTATCCGCGTATGCATATGGGATTGGATGTGTAGCAATGTGGTTATCGACGAAGTTGGGTATGGTGGAGTATGGGGTGGAAGCGGAGGTGTCTTTCGATCTCGCTGTTTACTGTAATTTTCGTTATAGTGTGCACGCGTGGAGTGGTGTCAGTCCTTCAACTTCTGCCTACGGTTTTTTTGACTACTGCCGAAAACACACGTGAGAGCAGTGAGACTGCGCCACTCTGATGAGTAAACGCATACCCTATGGCATTGCTACTTCGGTTCTGCCAGAATAACAGACCGAACCTTTTGGTTGCCGAACCAGCCTCAGATGACACTTTCCAAGCTGCGTGCTAGAGTAGCCGATGGCCGATGATGTTCGTTGTTTATCTATCAGTACGGTACCCCACCATCAAAGCTCCTCACCCCCAACCACAACCTCACTGGTCATCTCATTCCACAACGCAACCCGCAGTAGTTTATACTCCGCCCCATAACACTTACAAATACACGCACAAACAAAAAACAATTCGCCTCGCCTTACAAAAAAAAGCGCAAAATGCAGATTGCAACACCCCATTTCCTTTAACCACACACAAGAAACGCAACACATACACAGACACACAGAGATCACGCACGTAAACTAAGTTTATACCCTTTGTAAAGTAAAATATGAAAAACCCGTGAGAAAAAACAGCAGACTTAATTAACAAACAAACAACCCCCTGCCATTTCCCCCATGAACCCGCGCACGTTACCAAGAAAGAAAGAAAAAAAAATGCTCCGAAAAACCCCATTTACTGCTGTTGCTGTTGTTGCTGCTGCTGTTGCGGCATCTGTACTCCTAACCCGACTCCCACCCCCATACCAACTGGCACGCCTTGTTGCGGCATTCTGGGACTTCCCACCGCCACCTGCTGTCCCATCCTTGGGCTCTGACCCATGACGACACCCACAGGTGTACCCTGACGGCTCTGTTGCTGTTGCTGCTGGGCCTGGTGTGCTGCGGCCCCAGGTCCAATGGGTCCATTCGCGCCGATCAGCACGCCAGTTCCTCCGGTGCCAGCGGCTCGTGGGACACCACCGGCGCCACTAGCGACTACGGGCCGCCTTGAAGCCTGCGCGGCGATGGTCCCGCTGAGTTGAGCGTGATACACCTGCAGGTGATTCTGCGCCTTCATTGTTGCATCTGCGTGGGAGAGATGAGGGTTGGTGGCTTGAAAGCTGGCGACCATTTCTGCCTGTGTCGGTATGGGTTGGCGTTGCTGCTGCTGCAGTTGCTGCTGCCGTATTTGCTGCTGCCGCTGCTGGATCTGGAGTTGCTGGATCTGCTGGGGTGTAAGTTGGTGCGCTGGTTGTTGTGGTGGTGCTACGGCAGCGGTGGCGGTAACGGCGGCCGGATGTCGCATCCCCGCGATGTTCGGGTATGCTTGCTGCAGCTGGTTGGGCATTGGGCGGCCGTTGGGGACGGCGCTGACTGGAGTGCCGACGCGGCTACTGAGCTGTTGCGCCGGGGGTTGGGTACCGTTCGGCAGGCGCGTAGCTTGCTGTGCTGCGCCAGGTTGCTAGGTTGGCGTTAGCAGGGGAAATAGAGGGATAGAGGGAAGGGAAGCCTTACAGCGCCAGGAACTCGGCCGCCCATCAATTTTGACTGCTCTTTTGCTTTTTCGTCCTTTTCGTGCTTCATGGTGGAGAAGTATTGAGGCGTTCGCATTTGGCTATTTGGGTTTGGAGAGGCCTGTTTGCGGAGTGCAGCAACTTGAGCGGCTGATAATAGGAGCTATTAGCATGCATGTAAAAAAAGGTAGAAGGGAAGAGAGAGAAAAACCTCTATTGCTCTGTGCCTGCTTACTCATACTAGTCTCCCTCTTCTTTGCCAGCTTTCTCATTGCCTCAAACTGCGAGAACGTACGGGTGCTTCTTCTTCGCTCCACCTTTGTCGGCAGGGTACCCCTCCTCTTAAGATTACTAACCTGTTGGCTTCCGGAAGCAGCAGCGTTGACATGCTGCGCGCTTGCTCTCTCGGCGATCTCAAGCCGTTGTTGCACACCCTTGTAGAATGGCGACTTCAGGAACTCTTGCGGGATATTCTCGATCGTCATCCACCGTTCAAAACATTCCCATTGACTTCTCCTCTCAGCACCGGAATGGAACTCTCCGTCGATGTTCATATAAGTAGCGACAAACTGCCAGTTATGGTTGTATTCCTTGGCGAGCAGCCGGAGTTTGTCGTCCTCTTCTGGTGTCCACAGACTAGGAGTGCGGGCTTCAAAGTATGCCTGCAGAGGTTGATCCGTAGGTGGTCTGAAGACATGATTTCGGATGCGTTGAAGAGTAGGTTTGAACTCGGGACGGAACAGTGCAACGGTATTCTGTTCTGGATGTAGAGGGAGAGGTTTACTCGTCTTATCCCGACTCTTTGGTCGACCGTATGAGTCGAATCCACTACCGGAACCACCGCTGACTACCTCTCCCTCCTCGTCGGATTCATCCGCAAATAATTCGTAGTTGGTCTCGTACTCGTAGCGTTTGCGTTTCCGTCGGGGTCGGTCTTCGCCTATAAACACCATGTGGCCGCTAGCATATTTGTTGACTGGGATCAGCGGAGTCTGTGTCCACTTCTCTTCGACATATTCCGGACGGATCGGTGCGGTGGGAGGTGCAAACAGTGGTAACTGGGACAAGACCTCCTGTCCTGCTTTCGTCGGCGGCATACAGAATATTGTCTCGTCGAGTCTGAGCGAGAACACTGCAGCTGGTGGGGGATCCTTCAAGTGATCATAGATAGCCGTATCACCAAGATCCATAACTGTATCCTCCTGTCCCTCCTCCTTGACAAAGTACTCGTCACTACTGCCTTCATCCTCCGGCGTGCCGCCACTGGCCACAAGTTCCGGCGTAGGTTGATCCGCTCCACTATCGGGATAACTCCGTTTCTTCTTCCGCTGCTGCTCCCTTACTCCCTTTGGAACTCTCCCCCACCTCTTACGATCCACCTTCAACTCTCCCTGGTGCTCGGCGGGACATGCATGATAATCCATCATCATATCTACCAATGCCTTTGCCTGAGCAATCCTCAATTTCCTCTCCTCTCTGAAATCTGTCATTAGCCATTCCATCTCCTTGAGTAGATAATCCCAATGCGCCATCTTCCGCTTAGGCTCAGGGGCCTTCTCTATCTGTCGCAGACTCCAAAGGCCATTATCCTGGAGTTCCTGAATCCTGTTAATAACCTTCACCGCCAACCTGTCCTGGTAGCCGAGGGTATGATTTGCCGTCGTCACGGTCTTCGAAGCTTTCAATAGAAGCTCACTAACAGTGTTGGGCATGCTTTTGACGGTGTACAACGTATCGGCGTAATCTGGAGTCTTTGGCTCCTTCGGTTGCGTATCATCTTCCACAGTGTATCTTGTCAGAGCCTCTAACTTAGTGCCAGGCGGGAACAACGAAGGACGGCCCCTGGCAGCACCGGCAGCTTGTTGTGTCCGTCGACGAGCCACAACGATGAGGCCCTGTTGCTCTTGATCTTCGCGGAGTCGCTTTGCCTCTGCTTCCGCAGCGGCTGCTGCGTGATGTGCTGAGGATATAACAACCTTTGATAACTGTTGTGCCTGTGCGCGTTGACTAGGCTTCTTTTGCCGGGAAGACGAACGTGTAGCGGATGAAAAGAGTGCGGGGGTGACAAAGGAGTCTGTTTCTTTTGGTTCGGACGGTGTGGGAAGTGCAGGTTGTGTGGTAGGCTCATTGCGTGTCTCGATGTGTGTCTCTGTAATTGGGGATGGCCGGGTGACTTTTGGTGAAGATGTCTGGGGAGTAGATGGGGCCGTTGCCATTTTTGGTTCTGTGACCGTTTCCACATTACCTGATGATTGGGGCGGCTCTGCTCGAGTCTCGCGTTCCGGTAGTTCTTTAGGAACAGTGATACTCTCGAGTTCGACATCCTCAGGTGTGGCCGGCGCAGGAACTAGCGATGACTTCTCGGCAATTGTCGCAGGCTGTGGTTCTGCTTCAATTCGTTTCTCCTCTGCTGTAATTCGCTTTTCTGCTTTAATGATCGGAGTGGCTTCTTTCGTGGCCGGGAGATCTTCGAGCTTCTCGCTCGGCAGCTCCAGTGCGATTTGTGGTGGTGCTGCATCTTCCATGACGGCATCCTCATCTTCACCCTCGGATTCTTTGCCCGCAGGAATTAGTACAGAGTTGCGTATACTTTCTGGGGGAGCAGGCGATGCAGGCATAACATCTGTATCTGTATCGGCATCAGCATCAGCATCAGCATCAGCATCACCATCAGCATCAGCATCAGCATCGGCATCGGCATCGACATCGGCATCGGCGTCGGCATCGGCATCGGCATCGGCGTCGGCATCGACATCGGCATCGACATCGGCATCGGCATCGGCGTCGGCATTAGCATCAACATCAGTATCCGCATCGGCATCGGCATCGGCATCAGCATCGGCATCGATATCGGCATCGATATCGGCATCGACATCGGCATCGGCATCAGCATCCACCTCCATTTCCTCTAGTTTTGAAACCTCTGGCTGTGGTTCGGGTTCTAGTGATGCCTCTACTTTGGCAGTGACGGTGACGGTTGGAGACTTTGCGGTCGACGTCTCTTTCTCGACAGCAGCAGGGGACTCGATCTCTTGTTTTTCCTCCTCCACTTCCACGACTTCAACTTCTGGTACAATTTCCGGTACTCGTTTCTCGATAACAACCTCTGGTACAAGCATCAGTTTCGATTCCTTTGGTTTTTCCACCTCAGGCTTTGGCGCCGGGACTCCCGAGGTAGCCTCTTCATTTTCGACCAATTGAACGCGATCTTCATCGTCTTCTTCCTCTGCAGCTGCTTTCACCGGCGAAGCAGATTTAGGCGTCAAAGCAGGCTCGGGAGTTGGAGCTATTGGCGATGCGGCGGCTACTGCTGATTTGACTTTCTCCAATACTGCGGCATCTTCTTCGGGAGTAGCCTGTAAAGGCAGTGATTCAGCATTCGCCAATTGATTTTCCAATCTGAGTTGGGCCGAGGGATCGGGCGAGACAGGCCCCACAACTGGCGATGATGACACCAGGGCAGGGAGCTCTTGCTCTTTCTTTTCCTCTTGGATCTTTTCCTCAGAGTCTTGCGGAAGCTCCGTGAGTGGGAGAGTTGGTAGGGGAATTTCAACTTCCTGCTCTTGTTCTACTACTTCTTCAGTGACAGCAACGGATGGCAGCGTCTCCTGGGGCTTCTCTGCATGTGGTTCCACTACTTGCTGCTTCTCCATCTCTTCCGCCACGCCTTCCTCCACGGGTTTTTCCAACATCTTCTCTGTTTCCGGCTCCTCATTCTCTGCGACTATTGGTTTTGGTTCCAGGATCTGGTGTGAGTCAGGGCTTGTGGCCGAAGAGATAATGTTATTTTCTGGAGTGGAAACATCGACATCTATCGAAGAAGCCGGCGACGACACCTCGGGCTGCTGAGCAACCTTTTGTGGAGTCGGGGAAACGGACTTTCGTTTTTGCTCGGTAACAATTGCAAGTGGGGGCTGAGCCGCCTTCGGAGACGACGAAACAGCCTCGAGCGACGAAGAAGGAGTAGACGCAACCCTCTCTCGCGAATCGGTAATTTCTACTAGAGGGAGACGTGGCGGTGAAGATGCCTTCTTTGGGGAGGAAGCTTTTGGCGAAACTGCTTTGGGGGTAGTAGCTTTTGAAGCAGCTCTTGACGATTTCCTTGGGGAAGAAACTCTTGAAGATGCTTTGGACGATGGCGCCTTGGGAGAAGCAACTTTTGGAGTTGGCGCCTTCCTTGGAGAACGAGCTTTCGGCGAGCGCGCCTTTGGTGACACAGATTTTGGGGTTGGTGCCTTCCTTGGAGAACGAGTTCTCGGCGTAGGTGCTACTTCCGGCTCCGCATCTGACATATGGGTATCTTCTTCCACGAGCTCTTGCGGAATTGGGGGAGGATGAACACCTGCAACCTTCTCCTTTTCGGTCGGGATCGTAGTAACAGCCTCTTGCACCACGGGAACGCCTCCAATCTCTACAATCGGTGCTGCCTGGTCTTCCTGCCACTCCTCCTCCATTATCTCCCCCTCCTCCACTTCCTCTTCCTCTGCAAACCGCGGGGGCGATGACGGAGGCTGCGACAGCGGCGATGCTGAGGGTCTAGACGGGGAAGCGCGGAATCTCTCAGGCAATGGCTGGCGCACTTCCTCTTCATCATCCACCCTGCGGATTTCTATGTCTTCTTCAACACGACCATTCATCCGAACTTCCAGTGTAGGTATTGGTGGTGTAACGTGGCGCACCGGCGACGGAGAAGAAACGGGCGCAGGTTGTTGCGCAACCACCTCCGGAACTGCCGAAGGGGTAGCTGCTTGCTGTGGAGCTGCCGGAGGCGACGAAGATATTCGTATCGGCTTCGTTGCGGACGCAGACCTCGTCGATTGCGCTCTCGACGGTGTCGGGGTCCTTGTAGTTGGGGTCCTTGTAGTCGGGGTTTTTCCTTGCTGTTGCTGCTGGCCTCCAGGCTCGGGCGGGTGTCCAGCATACGGTAGAGAATTAAACACCGGCAGCGATGCCTCATTAAAGAGCATCGTTCTTATCACCAGTATATCAGCAAACGGCATCCTCCAACACCTCAAGCGCATACCTCTCAATGTCATTATCCTCCAGGAACTTTCTCTCAAGCTCCTCCAGGCCATCATCTTTCCTCCCCCATCTTAGGATTGCGTCGGGCGCCGGAAACGGCTTCGAGCTCTCGATATGGCGCGACACTGCATACAGCTCCTGTAGCTTTCGTTTGCGCGACAATATTATGGAGCTAACGAAAATAATTTGTCGCACACAACAATTAGCCTTCCAAAATTACATGGACATCACAGAATTGACTGATTCATAGAGAGGGTTAAATCGCGGATAGCGCGACCGCAGAAAATGCGTGGTTTTTTTGTGTGGTAGGGACATAGGAACATACCGGAGCTCATCGTGACGCGACGCCGCAACTTCGGCGCGCAACGCTTCAATCGCAGTAGCTTCCATGACTCTCCGACGCTCCACGCGGACGCGATACCATAAAGCGCACACGCACACGCTCTGATTCCCTTCGTGTGAAAAAAATTAATGAACTATCGTGTGCGCAGTCGGCGGTGGGTGGGTGTGAAGTGGTAGCAAAAAGGATTAACACGCTAAGCGAGGTAGGTAATTTTTTCGCCCCTGAATCGCAACGAACACATATCTTCGATCAGCACCCTCTCCCTCCAACCACAACGGCGTCAAAATCCATCGTTTCTTCGAGGGCGATGGATCAAGCCAGGATAGTAGAGCTACTCACCGACTATCTTTTGGCAGAAATCGCGTGCGTGGGTGGTGTACAGTGGGTCAGTAGGCGTGCGGGGAAACGTGTGACGTTGAATGTTCAGAGATTTCGTGGGTTAGGGTTGCTCGCAGTGAGAGTAGAAAGACAAGAAGGGGTGCGAACAGAGCCTCTTGACGGTGATTGACAGAAAACCTGCACGTGCTGTCTGCGCTAGACTCTTTTGGCTAGAAGCTTGGCGCGGGGGTCTCGAAAAAATATATCAGCGCATTGCATTGCCGATGACCCATCATAAACATATTGCTACCCACCGCAATGACGAAACGAAAGCGTGAGTCTGTTCCTGCAGAAGCCCTAGATACTGCAGCTATAGCACTATCCGACCAACCAACTGTCCAACTTCAAATCATAACTGGCACCTACGAAAAAACCCTCCATGGTTTCATCGCCAGCATCCCTCCGCATACCTCTGCAGCAGCAGCTTCTTCGGACGAAATCTCTCTCCCCACAACCTTCACGGACACCTTTCTCTTCTCTGCCCACACGTCCCCACTGCGCACCCTCACCATCTCCCCTTCCGCACCCAACACTAAAAAGCGCATCCTGGCGACCTCCTCCGCCGACGAACGCATAAACCTCTACACGCTCTCAACGCTCCTCCACCCATCCACCGTCTCTACCCTCGCGCCCCTTTCCGGCCGTAACCGCCACCTCGGTACCCTCCACAATCACCTCAACACCCCAACCTCCCTCCTCTTCACCCCAAACCGGTCTAAACTCCTTTCCGCCGGCGCCGATGGCCAGATCCAGATCCTGCGAACCCGCGATTGGGGTATCCTCAGCACCCTTAAAGCCCCGAAACCCAAAGCGAAGCCGGTAAACTATGCAAAAGACTACGGCGATGGATACGGTCCCCGGATTGCAACCTTTGGTAGTGAGGGGTATGGCGGTGGCTCGGGAGGTGTCAACGATATCGCTCTGCACCCGTCGCAGAAGATCTTGCTCTCTGTGGGTGCTGGCGAGCGTACGGTGCGGATGTGGAATTTGATGACCGCACGGAAGGCGGGTGCGTTGGTATTTGATCGGGAGAGTGTACCGTTGCGCTATGGTGCTGAGGGGAATAGGGTAGAATGGGCGAGTGGTGGGGAGGAGTATGCGGTTGCGTTTGAACGTGGGGTTGTGGTGTTTGGGATGGACTCGAAGCCGAAGATGAGGATTGAGCTGGAGAGGAGGGGGAAGATTCATATGCTGAGGTATGTGGGGCTTCCCAAGGGGTTGCTGGGATTGGATGGGGAGGAGGTGTTGGCGGTGAGCACGGAGGATGGGAGAGTGCTATTTTATGCGACTACTGCGAAGAGCGTGGATGAGCCGGTGCTGCTCGGTACGCTTGGGGGAAGAAGTCTAGGTATGCCCGGAAGGGTGAAGGATTTCTCGGTTGCAAGCCAGGGCGGGAGGGTGTTTGTCATCACGGCGGGGAGTGACGGTGTGGTAAGGGTGTTTGATCTTTGTGGGGAGGGAAGTGGGATTGAGGTTGGAGAGGATGAGACGGAGGTGAGTAAAAAGGCCAAGGTGGAAGAGAAGAATAAGAAAGAGGGTGATCGACAGGTGGGGAGACTGGTGGGCGTCTATGAGACAGCGCGGAGGATTACCTGTATGACGACTATGTTTATGGAGGAGGGAGCGGAAGGGGAAGCAGAGGATGAGGAGATGGCAGAGGCGAGTGAAGAGGAGACGGAGAGCAGTGATGAGGAAAGCAATTAGAAATGTGGGTTTAAAAAGTGGAATTACGATAATACCAGCGTTGATACAGAGTACCATATTTGCATATGTCCATAATAATCATTGCAGTATCATACAAACATAATCTCTTCCGTCAATCCATGTCAGAACTCCAAAAGCTTACCAACCTCATCAGCCGCCTCTGGATCATCCTCCCCATCGACTACATTATTAACCGCCTTCCAATCCTTCACCACCTTCCCGTCAGCCGCCACAACCTTCCTCCCATAGCTACCAACTCCCTGCGCATCTCTCAGCCGCTTCACCTCCGCCCAAACCTGCTGTGTAGTCCCAGTCCCACCCACATTACTAACCCATTCCGCCTCACCCTTCAATTTTGTTGCCATCAATCCACTGTCACCAAGCGAAACCCCATCAGTCCACTTTCCGTCAAACCTTGCGTTATAACCTAGCTGTATGTCGGCTTTAAGTTCAAATGTGTCCCGCTCTGGAATAAACTTGGTGTTGAGCACAAACGGAGTGTAGTGGTAACTTCGTGAGCCGTATCTAACGGTGGATTCCGAGCCTGTGGTCCATGTAGTGAGGGAGAGTGAGTTACCGCCGTCTTGCATGCGCATTTGCGAGCTGTAAGAGAGCCCTTGCAGCCATGTTGCGGTGGAGATCCCGGTGGAGGTGGTGATGCTGGCGGTGGCGTGGATATTCCGCGAGGCTGTGAGGGAGATGCTGAGGGTGTTGTTCCAGTCATCAAGGGTTGGGGTGAAGGAGAAGGAAGGGGGAGTGATTTGGACTTGGGAGAGTGATCCGGTTGTCTTCCAATTCGGATCGGGGTCGGTCCAAACGTGGATTCGGCCCGAGACCAGCCAGTCGTTGCCGAGAGAGCGGGAGACAGATCCTGTAGAGGAATCATAGGTGAACACCACGAGCTCTATGGTGTGTGTAGATTCGTCCAAAAGAAGCGGGAGGAAGGGTGAAATGTCGATTTCGTACTCAGGTAGGTCGAAGGCGGTGGGCGCGACGATTGGGCGCCAAAAACTAGGAACTATTCCGCCAGTGAAGATGGTTGCAAATGGCCATACAAAGCCAGTAGCGTTGCCATCAATCAAAACTTGGATTTCACGGAATGGTCCATGCCCCAGCAGGCGTTCAGGGAAAGTCTGTGTATACTCGGTCGGAACGTTAGTGTACCAAAATTCCTCGTCTGCATTGCCGGATGCAGAGATGGAGACAACCGCACGGATTGTATTTGCAGGAAATCGAGGAGTGGCAATTGCTCGTTCGGACGGGAGATGGAAGTATGAAGGTTCATTTTTTACGCTCTTCTGTGCTGTAATTGAGAGGATTTGGTTCGCCGGCTGGACGGCGGTGAAGAGGTAGGGGCGGTAGTAGATTGCCGTCAGCGTGGCGTTGAACGAGCCAGTGTACTTTTCATTTACTAAGTTTCCAAGGTCGAAGATTAGTTTTTGGGGTTGGCGAAGGAGCGTGGCGAGGTGGGTCATGTCTTTGGTATGGCTATGCAGCGTCAGCACCATTACTACGGTGGTGGGGGGAAGCTATGCTCACTTGAATATTATCCCTCCGGGACTTGGCTCTGCCGTCGACGTCCTCCATATCTCAATATCTCCCAGGAACAAATGTCCCAGACGGTCAAACTGCCGTCCCTTCGAGGTCATGCTAAGGTTGAAGACCACATTCGTCCAATTGCAGGCGATAGGCGGATCGTATTGACCTATACTTTCAGCAACATCCCCATAGGATCATCTGCAATACCCACCAACAAACGGCTTGCCATAACTCCACCCGAAGGTATGCTGCATCAGCACCTGAGAACACTCCTTGACCTCGCCCTCAAGAGCCACCTCCAGCTCTGCCTGCTCATCCGGCGTGCCGCCGAGAAATCGGCCTTGCGTTCTGGGCAGCGTGTAGACCTGGAAAACATTCAACGGCTTCGTCTCGTTCTCGTCGGTACCCGCGATCCAGGACGCTTCGGAAGCTCTCTCGCAATAAGGGCGAGCCTTGTGTTTCCAGAACCGCAGTTGGCATGCTTGCCGAACTAGCTCTATAGGGCGTGTATTATCGATGCGAGCTGGAAGGAAGCGGACTGTCGTGGAGAAAGGAGAGAGGTAAAAGGCAACGGCACCGAGGAGCAGCACAGCGATGGCGAGCGGTTTCAGCCGGCGGGGTTCCGTGCGGGAGGATGAGGGGACGGCGGAGGAACCGGGAGTGGTTGTGGATTTGCCGGACTCCATGATGGCGGTCTAATTGCGATCACCCGTAGACTTCGTTGTTTGTCTCTCTCATGAGAGCTCCCACGATGGAGCGATCGCGTACAGATAGTCTAGCTAGGAGCTGGGATTAATCTATGCTGCCAAGAAAACCTCGGATGATTGAGCCACAGTTGGACACTTGAGCAGTGCGCTTTCGTGTACCCCCCAACAACTGAGCAATTCCTCAGGTGCTGTATAATATGGCCAATGATTCCATCTGGATGAAGAGAACTCGACTCACTAACAAAGTGACGCTGTTATAAAGTCGCGCACATCCCACAGCATGAGGCTCTGCGGCATTTACTAGTGCTCAGCCCTATGCTAGACATCGCAGTTACTTAGATAACTCCGACATCGACGACGACGACGACGACGACGACGATTGCAGCAACAGCAGCAGCGACACATCTACCCCAAGATCTACTACAGTCTCTACTAACTTCTCCCTGCGATAGTACCCAAGCAGGCTGGACGCCCTAGCTGTAACCGCGCAAGACACCTTCGATGCCCTATCAATGGATCTAAGAAGCGCTTTTCCCCCCAATCCATACAGAACCAGCACACAGCAACGACAGGATCAAACACCTCAGGAAGTCCTTTGCGACGTTGTAGAAACTCCTGAATACACAGGCCTAGAACACGGCGGCAAAGAGGAGCTCGTTATGGAAAGACAACTAGAGATAGTGGCAGCACGAGTGTTCGGAGTGTAAAACGACCCCGAGCACTTCGCGGCGAGTTATACGGCGATGAGGTTACCGAATCTCATTGATTGCAGAGTTTGCGATAGAGGGCGGGTTCCCACTAGCACACCGGGCTATCTCTATGCCACGCCCGCCCAGAACGGCCTTCTGGGAATTCTACACGCAGAATGCAGCACAAGGAAGTGGGTGAGATGAAAAGAGCTAATCTACGGGACGTGGCGGACAGTTGCATCCGTCAGTTTCCGGCAGCAGTTGCTTGCTTCTTCGAGCTGGTTGACTGGCTTCTTCCTTCCATTGCCCTACCATCTAGAGACTTCTCCTTATTAAACTGAACGCGAGCCGGTAATGCGATAAAACAACTGTGAAGCGGCAAAGGGCTCATTTCATACATTTTTTTCTTGGCGACGTCATGTGACTTGCAAGCGAGTGAGCCAAACGTTTTTGCTTTTGTTTGTCACACATTGTTCCATTTCAACGCTCGGATCTCTGTCGGTCTCCTTTACTCAACTGAACAGCTACTTCTCCTTTTGAGTTGAACGTCAAGTCCTTTCTCCTCTCTTTTCTCTCATCTTCACGTCACGTCGACAGATACGCCAACGTTTCCCAGCTTTTAACCGCTAAAACGCACCATCACCCACCGGTTCCTCACGATCCATTCCAACGGCGCGCAAACACTCTTCGCAACGATGGAGTCTCTTCCTCCTGAGCTTCTCCGCATGATTCTAACGCCCTCCCAACATGCCGACCGCCGCCTCCCCGATTCCGAAGCCTTCTCGTATTCGGTCTGTCCCCTCTATATGCGCCCCACAAACCCCTTCTGGGCTACACACCCGTCCTACATCAAGCTACGTCTCGTCAGCAGTACCTTCAATGCTATCGTCACCCCGTTCGTGTTTGCGCACCTGCGTACAGAGAGTACCGAAGCGTCGCTGACGCGCCTCACTGCTATTGCGGGGGACCCGCATCTGCGCCACTACGTTAAGAGCTACGAATATGCATTCTGGCGCGAAACGTTCCCCCCGGGATTGGCGCAGGAGTATTCCTACATCATGAGCCTCCCCGAGGAAGCGCGCGAGAAGGGTTACGGGCGCCTCGATTCGGGGAACACGGTGAGGAGGCGTATTGAACACTATGGCCAGCAGCTGGAGTTCACAGACCTTGAGTCTAGTCATATCAACGCTATTCGGAAACTGCCGAACTTGGAGAAGCTGGCTGTCTCGGTGTGCCAGGGGCCCGGCACGCACCTAGGAGACGTACCGTCACGGATGGTAAAGTGGGGACCAACTCTACTGCATGCATTTCTGAAGGTTCTGGGGGAGAGGGCTGGACAGGAGAAAGTCAAGATGATACAGGAATTCAAGGTAGAGGGATTGACAGTGGATTGTCTCCTTTTCCCGCCCAGTACGTTCGCGGCGGGTTTGAGGGGGTTTGAAATCTTGCACACTATCAATTTGTCAATCACCATCATCCCCGAACCATCCCTCTCGATACTAGGTCGTCTCCTGCAGAACGCGAAACAGCTTCGAAATCTAACGCTCTCCCGGCACAGCGATGAAGGCTTAGACAACTTCCCGGACATGCACCTACGTTCGCTATTCTCCCCGCCACGACTCGATCGCTCCTGCCAGCAACGAGAGCCGAGCCCGCCCCCCGTCGCCCGCTGGCCACATCTCACATCGCTGAAACTTAGCGATATGGTCTTCACCTCTGCGCTGCTGCTCGAATTCTTCGTGCACCACCATAAAACCCTGCGATTGCTGGAGCTCAACAACTGCTTCCTCAAGCCTGGGGGGATCCAACAATGCCCGCACCACTACCATCCGCCCTCCTCTCCCATCCGCGAAGAACCAGACACCACCAAGGAAACCTGGCAATACGTCTTCCACCAGCTCCACTCGATGTTCGAACGTCACCTAATACTCACCCGCTTCAGCCATCTGAGCGCAGGGAAGGACACACACTCGCACTTATCGGACCGCGAGGCAGCGGCGTGGGCCGATTTGCTTACCGGAAAACGTACGGACGAACCGGTGAAGGAGGAGAGCGACCGTGTATGGTGCGCAACTTGTAATCCGCATAGCGAATCGGGTCTGGAGGACGACGGCTTCTGGGATCTGACGGATGTGTCAAGTGATAGCGATGACCACGACGATGACGAGGACGAGGACGAGGATGATGGAGACATATACTCGCTGTTTGAAGGGTATGATAGCTGGGAGGACGATGAGAGTGGCTCAGACACGGATGATGGAATGGAAGATCAGGATCCTATATTTATACCCCATCAAATCGGGAATCCCCATGTTGCGCACGACCATGTGCTGCAGGAGATGGTGCAGGGCGCGATTGAGGGTTTGCAACAGGTGCTCGAGCAGGGTGTAGATGTCGAAGAGGCGGTGAGCGCGGCAATTCGAGAATTGGAGAATGCGGCGGGATTTGTGGCAGAAGGGAGTGGGGGCGGGGGGGTGTCGGACACAGATTCTGAGACTATGGGAGAGGATGGAGCTTGATTACCTCTTGTGTGGACTATAGATTACTTGTCCTTCGTTGATTCTTCTTTGCTTTGTTGGACGTTTTTGACACCCTCGACAGCTGTGGTATACTATCTATGTACTTACTATCTTTATTTTTCTATTTTCTTTGTGTTGGTTGGGAGGCTTTGTGTTCTGCCCTTTTCATGTTCATGTACTTAATTCATTCAAAGCTTTTTGCGCGGCAGCCGCGCTAGCCGCTGGTCAACGTCGATGTCACTATGAAGTTTCCCATGAAGTAGAGATGCGGAACTAGTCCCAGATCTCCCGATTACGAAGACGAAAACCCACCCTATCAACCAGGTCCTGTATAAAGTGCTACAGGTCGTCCATCGTTGAGGACATGTACATTGCGTAGTGACTGCACGATTAACTACTAGGTGTATATGTTCCGACCCATTGGTGAACCCTCCAGTTCGCGAACTAGACCGACCGGTTCGCAATATTTTGTCCCGTTCGCAAACCGGACAAGAAGTTCGCAAACTGGTCAATTTATGCGAATTCTACCTATTTAATAGTCTCGAGCGCTGGGAAGCCCCGTTTAAAGACATTACAATTTGCAAGAATGGACACGATACTAGCCAACTAGAGCTGGCTCAACAACTTAAATCGAATTCAGCATGATGCAATCTCCGAGCCCTTGTTGAGTCACTGCTACTATCTATGTATTACTTCATGTAGTCTTCGTTATAGTTCCTGTATTATGAATATCTATCGGACACTATATACACAAAGTCAAGACTAAATTGACTACTCTTTCTCTACTGGGGCGCAGGTTCAAGCAGATTCCAGCACTGAGGTGCTTAAGGTTGTTAAACTGACAGTTATGGCAGTCCGTGATGATAGAAGACCGAGCATCGGAGTTCTTGGAGCAGCTGGAACGTATCACAGGTCTTACACTATGTTTATTGTATGGTTCTCTTTGTCTGGTGGGATTAAATCTCGTACTTTGGCAAGGTCGCATACTTGGTCCCCAGTTCGCGAACCGGTCAAAATTCGCGAACGGGCAAAGTTCGTGTATCGGTCGGAACATATACACGTACGAACAATCAAACACGTTATGGCTGTTCTAGAAATTCCATTGCCAACAACCACACCGCCATCGCCACCTGATCAATACTCTCCACCATCTCCTCTGTCCCGGGCGCTGTACTCCCCACCACCAGCAGCCCCGCCAGAAGCCTAAATACCCCAGACAACATAGTCGACCTCGCCGTCTTAACGAGTGTTTCATTGCTGCAATACCTAGCGATCAACCACGCGATAAAGATCATGAGAACCTCCCAGTAAAATTCGTCCATCACTTCTCGCGTTCCGTCTGCTCCACGGCAGGCAGCCCGCAGGATCTGCGCCCGATCGTTCACCTGCATATAGTCGATCAGTGCCTGCGCGTGGTGTTCCTTCGGCTGTGAATTCCCGTATCATCCACCGCGAAATGATCAGGAGCGTAAGGATGCCGGTGTTCCTGTTCATCTATGTGCCTTTGAGGTAACGATAAGCAGCACCGCCGAGGATGAGGAGGATGCATTCTGTTACTATAGTACTTAGGGGAGAACTGTGTGTTGATTCTATGATACAGTGAAGAGAGGGAGAGAAGGAGAGAAGGAGAAAGACTCAATTTATATACAGAGAATTAGAGAGAAAACTTTGATGCTTCGCCACTCTTGAGTCACTCGCCACTCTGAGTCACTTGCCACCACTAGATATGTAACACATTCGACTGCAGTGATGTGGGGTGATATGTATGTATCCAGGACGTCGATGCCATTGTTGATCTTAAGCAGCCCGAACCACGATCCAAGAGCCGGTGAAGACGCTGTACATTATTCCCACGGCGAGAGCGCTGCTATCGTTGATTGCTGTTGCAACGAGGTCAAACGCAAGTGCGCTAGTGACGCCTAACTCATCTTTAAGGGTTTCCTTCTTATCTGGCCCCAGTAGAGCTGACAAGATGTAACCTTGTATTCGTCATGGAATACTTGTACATATATCGTACTAAACCCACAATTCCCTAGGCGCCATGCACTCGTCAAGTGTGTCGAGAATTATGTAAAGGTGGCCAAAAAAAGTGTTTGAAATCTCCTGTAGCATCTCAAACAACGATTTCTCATCTGGCCAGCCCGTAGAGATGTTGAAGCGATTATACAACGTCGTTAAGCTTGCCAGCCTCCGGCAGAACTAGAAAATAGAAAGTAGTAATATGCAATGACATAGTCAGCGTTGTTTCTGCACTCTTCTCCCAGCGCACAAATAACAGAAGATCTGAAGGCGAACATCAGTTCAGTCACTAGCATTTGTCACGGGCCGAATCTGATGTTCACAAGAGAATATTCTTCTCAGAGCGGCTGAATTCTTTGCCAGATAATTTGATGACAGACTTCATATGGCGGCGGTCACTTACGGATTCCTTCGACGCACATATGGCGCTGGTCTCTGTTTTTCCAGTTGTCGAAATGTGCAGTAAACCAATCCCCGGTTCCGCCTACATACAGATCCCGTGCAGCCCTATAGCTAGCCTCAGTTGGTGCCGAGCTTAACCAGTTGAAAACCTTCTCATCCAATTTCGCATCGCATACATCAGTCTCTGTCAGTAATGGCGATTAAGATATCTTAACCTTTGAACTATCGCTGTTGCTCTTTGTCCCATTGCAGCTCCCGCAGCTCCTGTTGTTCTCAGTTGCGGATCATGTCATCGGATTTCTCGTGCAAACTTTCTAAGCGCTCCCTGGTAGTACTACAAGCTCAGCAATACGACCCCGCACCTTATCGGAGGAGTGGGGGATACCGCGCATCCGCGGTAACTGCCCTAGTAAACAGCGTCTTGTACGTCTCAAGATTCTGCGCCCATTTGACGATCCGCTTCTCGTCGCCGAAGGCCCATTGGAGTTGCAACAGTCTCCTGCTGCGAAACTAGAGCTTCTCCAGTTCCATCAGTGCTGCGAGGTCTTTGTTGAGCTGCATCAGCTGATCGTTTAACATGTCAAGCCTATTGTCAAGATTGTCGGTCTGTGCGAGCCCTTCAATCCACTAGAGCACGACTTTCAAGGATTGCAGACATATCTGCAGCGACGTCTTTCGCTACGTCACAGATGCTAGGTCTAATGCGCTGCCCCTCGATAATCACGGTAGACTAATACTAGCGGTCATGGTGCAGAAAAATTCAGCCATTTCGAGAAACGGTGATGCAGATTACCCGTGATGGGTAAAGGGGTGGTGATGTTAGGGCGACATGGCTGAAAGTGAGAGATAGAAAGGAAGTAAAGGGAAAGCACGTTTATAAAGTGTTACTACTGTGATCCCACCCGTTGGCGAAGCATATCGACGGGTGCCTGGTCAACTATCACTAGTGGTCGAAACACAAACCCCGATGTTTCACGAAACCTCCCCCAGAGTGCTTCAAAGTGATGCATTTGAGTATTTCTACAAAAACATACCCAAACCACTAACCTCCGCACTACCAACACTGCCGATTTCCAACGACCACAAAGTTAGTTATGTACACTCAATTTCGCCCATTTACTCAGGCAACAAAGGCGCAGACAAAAAGAATCTACACCGAAAGAAAGGCACATTTGATGAAGGCCCTTAGTTTTCAATTTATTCTAAAGTAAAAAATAAAATCAAAGTAAAAAATTGTGCCTTTACTGATGCCATTTCCGTTTTAGTTTGTATGGAGCTCAAGGGCCAACATGGGGGACACATTTACTACTTCCTCAGAGCTGGCTGCCAAAACCCGATATCTACTCGGCGAAAAATCAAGTTTGGGGACACCGGAAATCTTAACCCTGTCATATTCCAAGGTAGGTGTCCCCATACTTGATTTTTCGACGAGTACTTGCAAAGTGATCTGTTTAAGCTGAAAAGGCATGCAAAACCATCCTGCTACATTCTGTGGGTCTACTCTGTATTGGAAACAAGTCGCGACCGAAGACTGATAAGCATCTCGCTAAGGCCCTACCAGAAAGTATTTCCATATAATTGCCACATATTTCCTATTCTTAAATAATTATTCAAGCCTAAGACAGTAAAACAACAACTATGACCAAAGAACACTGTGCTACCGGTAGTGCTGTCGTCCCCAGTATTTTCGGCCCCTCACAGTTCAAAAGTGGGTTAATGGCCTTAGTGCCATCCATTGAGTAGCGGGAAGTGGGAAGGTACGACTTTGCCTAGGTGGTTAGTGGCCCTGCGCCCTCGCCGAGGAAGTACTGGGGATTTGGGGGAAAATTATGCCATGGCCGCACGCGGCCGAATGCAATATGATTATAAACAAACAAACAGCTCAAGAGTGAGGCCAATAGTGAGGCTACGGTACCGATTTATATGGCGCAGCAGGAAGATTTCTAACATTGATGAAGGACGACTCGACAGCTATGAAAGCTCTTGTTAAACCGTACAACACTAAACAGACCTGATTGATACGTAAAAATACTTGCCCTTGTACTCTCCAAAGCAAACCAAAGCGCAGATGCTGCCAACCCCAGGCGGCAGCCTCGAAGTACAAAAGCTCAAAAACTAAAATGCGACGACATACCGCAACAAAAAAAGTTTGCTTGTAAAACTGCAACTAGACTCAGAGTAGAGTAATTGTTTCTGAATTATTTTGCTAGGAACTTGGCTGGATTTTATTGTTATTTTAATTTTGATGTATAGTCATTGAAATTTTGATGTGTTGTCATTGGAATTTGATGTGTAGTCATTTTAAATTTGATGGGTCACTAACTGCGCTTATAATGACTAATCTTTACATGCCATTTACAGTCACTACAAAGTAGCTTCTTGCCCATTAATTTTTATACCTCCCCACTAATTAAACACACATCCCCCATTCTTTCTACCTTCTGTCCCTAACCCACTTTCAGGTGATGGTACAGATTGAAAACCTAGTAATTGCACTTTAGTGCAAAAGTGGCAAGTGCCATAATTTCTTTTGTGTGTAGTGCCATTGTTGAATGTTCAGCACTGCATGCACAGGGCACCTACTAAGTACCAATCCCTCTCCAAGAAATCCTCCACCAAATTGTGCCTCTGCTACTTCTCATACCTAAAGTTATTTACTCAAATCAGTACTAATTAGTTAGTAGTTGGTACCATTTGTCGCAGTTTACAAGTGAGCTTTTTTGAATGTGGTATATCGGCTATCACTTTCGAGTTTTTAAGCTTTTTGTACTTCGAGGCTGCCGCCACCCTAACATGCCAGGTTACATAAGAACTAGACCTCCCAAACCAGTTTCTGGGGTTCATCCAAAGTTCGATAAAAATGAGGACAGGATTTCCAAACGCAATAACAATACAACACGTACGCCACAAATACTACTCAATGCGTGTTGGAATATGTGAATACCATACGGTCGCATGAACCACACCGCAGAACAAACAATGCATATGCTCCTCTAAAACTAATTTGGAGATGCCCCGCAAGGTATAGGTTAGGAGGATCCTCCGTTGCAAGTTTCATGGCGCGGAGTTCCCACACCTTTGGCATTGTAGGTTGCACTGGCACGAGTCCGGAGCAGTCCTCCCCCAGAGTTTTGATGCACAATCGAAAGCATTGGCATGGACTTCTCGAAAAGCTGATATTATGGCCAAGGGCCGCATCTTCTCCTTATCGCGTATCTCATATTGATCACCACAAGCTTGTACTCGTTGACGAAAAACCTTATCAGTGAGTGTATGTGAAAGAACTTCGGTTTCTGGCTGAGTATCTTCGATTGAAATGTAGCATCAGAATCTAGGATAGGGTAAAGTAACAAGGTAACAAGATCCTCTCCTATTGTTGGGGGAAAGGTGATGGCACTGATGGGGCGGCAGACAGATAGTGGTTTTGACCACCAAAATTAGCTATAAGCGATGACTGCATACAACATACGGCATAATGCTGAGCTCAATCAACGTGGTGGGCATACTGTTACTTTCCTAGCAATAACATTCAGGGCCATCCACAAAGCCTGAGCACAGGAAAGGAACTTCCCCAGTGAATCCGCCTTGCTTCGATCCCTAATATCATTGTCGATGACTATGTCAGGAGTGCTGTGACACTTCTGTGCTAAAGCAAGGAAGCCTTTCGGTGTAAGGGTGATATAGTTGAACCTTTTATTTAGGTGCTTGATGTCGTAGGAGAGGTCTCTCATGGTAACAAAAAATGCAGCAACCATGGTAACATCCTACCAGTATGGCTTCTTCGACTTGTATTCTTTTGTAATTTCCAAAGTAACGATGTGGCCATTAATCTTCTCTGATGACTGGTAACTTCCTCTGCCCTTTCCCGATCTGGGGTGAATGACGTATGGTTCGATTTGCTTTTGTGCACTACTGGGGAGATCGACGGCTGACTTCGATTGTTCAAACGCACGCAAAATGACATATTCGCGCGCTCCGAAGTAATCAACAGGAGAATTTGTAAACCCAAGCTCTCCGGATGAAAGCGTACGACTTTTCTGGGCAGTTGTTGAGATGGACTACTGAGAAGTAGCAAGAAATTGTAAGTATTGATGTCAAGAGAAGCCCAACCGTTCCGCGTCCTGACGGGCCAGGAACAAAAGAAGGCTTCATGGGGACTATGTGTGTGTGAGTACCTGAGCCGGAAGTGATGATATAAGGTCGAACGCTGTAGAGAGGATCCATGCGATTACCAGGGTCATCGTAGCTAGCGTGGGTACGCTTCTTCGAAGAGAGGAGGAGTTCGATCGCGCTAGGAATATTAAAGGCAAAAACGTGTTAGGAAGGTTAGAAAAGGGTTGTTAAAGTTGAGCTTTTACGGTTGTGGTGGGGTAACGCATTAACGCTAATTATAGATTGAATATCAAATGAGTAGTTAAGGCTGAGACCCATCCAATCAATAGAGAGCTGTACATGTCGATTATGCTGCGCAATTTTGAGTTTTGTACGACAATGATCTTGGTATGGCGATCTGTATTTGACCTGTGGTAGTTTCACTCCCTCGAGGCATGAGCACTTCGATCATTCATGATAGAACTTCGTAGGATGAAATGTATGTATGCATACAACTGTATATTCCGTGCCAGGTGCTGTCGTGAGTCTCGGGGGTTGGGCTTTGGTTGAAGTTAATATCATGGGCCTTCGTTTCTAGTCCGGGTTCAGGAGTAATTTTACCAACAATTATAGCTGCTGAAGTGCGTCGGCCGACCCACACATGCATCATGAAAAGCTTACAGCACACACTCCACACATAGTGTCGTACATGAGATGAGATGTACGCGATACGAATTTTGAGTTGAACTCAAGCTATCTCGTCTTGTCAGCAAACAACGCCCAGGTTCTCGAGACTTTAGGACATCAGTGCTCAGGCTTGAACGCATACAGTACAGAAATGAGGGGAGTAGCACACCGAACCGTCATCTGTTGTTGCGGAGATATCAGTAAACCCCACTATTCAGCATCAGTCTTGCAAAGTCCTGGTTTTTCGCTACGCGGGCTGCTAGAGTCTCTCAGACTGTGGTTGACTGTCAGGATCCTCAGAGGTACTTATTATGCAGTGCTCTTGGCTGGGAGTCATCATAATATATCATTCGCAGGGTTTCAAGATATCCTTGTAGCTTTTTTAGATGAAGATATGTTGCATTTGGTACTTGTATACACCTGTGTAAGAAGCTGTCGGAACGACAGTCATAAACAAGATAGCAACAACCCCGACTCTGCCAATGAAGAGGCTAGAGGCATATCATCTCGTGGAAGAATTTCCTTCGAGGCGAAGTCCCATGTGCAACACAATCTACTCACTATTCGACATACTATCCCTTTGCCGGTAACCGGGTTTGGGCCCACAGATGGGCCAGCTTTTAAAATACACATCACACAACCACAATCCAGCCAAATGCCCCCAGAATAAATAGAAATACTCTACATATGGTGAAA
>Ga0307512_10002258_pt1 | contig 24962 bp, 17 predicted proteins | sample 14_EM_MG_FD_200267 | JGI IMG/M metagenome (GOLD analysis project Ga0307512, IMG submission 200267) | Populus trichocarpa ectomycorrhiza microbial communities from riparian zone in the Pacific Northwest, United States - 14_EM | ecosystem: Host-associated > Plants > Roots > Unclassified | place... | reverse complement strand
GTGGTAAAACCGCCCCATTTCCTACGGTCCGGGTTTTTCGTGTGGTAAGACCCGTTGCAACGGTCCGGTTTCGGGTGGAACCGAACCCGGAACCGACCCGGGAATTTGGACCCGTTGCTAACACTACTTACAACCCAGACAGCCCAGTTAGAAACCCTTTGGTTCCGACCTGGACCCGGATCTGAAATGACAGTCTGGATCTTTTGCTCTGAATGCCTTTAGTCTTAATTGCATGTCCTTGTACTTATAAAAGTACTTTTATAGAAACTCTTTCACTATTTTAAAATGTAATTTTCTATTTCCATTGTAAATACTTTTTATTGTGAATTTATAGAATAAATACACCAAATATAATTCCATGACAGTTCAATCTGACCTGCCAGGTCTAAGTATATATTATTCCTTTAGCCACATTTTTTTCTCATTAAGTCTATGGTATCCTGATAATTATTTAGATTATCTCCCTGACTGTTTGGCATGTCTACAATCCTTGTTCGGCTAAGTTCTATAAAATTTGCTTAATTAGGGCATAGGCTTCCGTCATTGTTTGTTGATAGATTGCTTGCTCAACATCCTGTTGGGTTGACAACAATTATTCACGTTCCCTCTGCTGGTGAAATTAATGCTTGCTACTTGGCGCTTGTTGTTCACTTGAAGTTTCGTGGTTCGATGCCAAGCATACATTATTACCTCGCGTTTCCTCATGAGCCACTACTTTCCTTGACCCTATTCATACTCTGCGTTCATTGATTTTCAATCCTTCACCCTCTGACTCCGCGTTCATTTATTTTCAATCCTTCACCTTCTGCCTCGTACGCTTCACGCGCAGATGGCATCTAATTCGCCACCGCTTCCTCTAGATCCTACATTTGACAAGGACGACCTCCATTTCCGGACCGTGACTTCTCTTCTGAATCTCTTCAATAGGCCTGATCGGAAACATTATGAGTGCACGGTGTCAAAGGATGCCCGACGAAACTTCAAGCGCATGCTCGGGTTGACAATGCTCCTCGCACGCGGTACTGAGGTCGTAGCATGTATGCCGAAACGGTCTGTCGATGGTATCACTCTATTTTGCGTTCCCGACAAAAAGCACACGAAGCTTAGAGACTATACGCGACACGACCTGCTGGTGGCTAAAAACCCTCCTCCTTCAATTTCAGGCTCGCCAATCAGCACTCTACGCTTTAGCCAAATAGATTCCCCCCAGTTCGTGAGCACAGTGAACTATCTTCTTCAGAAGTGGTGCGGGATACTACTTCTCATCCTGGGGACGGTCCTGCTGACCTCTTGTTAGGGGCCAAGACCAAACTTTTGAAGAGCATGTACAGCTCATAGCGTATCTGGTCGCGACAACTGCTGCGAATGCTGCTTCCGATGTTAGCAACACAATGTCGTCCGAGGTGGCGTGTAAGTATCTTGCAGAATACGCCACTTTTCAGGGAATCAGGAAGTTGGAACGCCGCTTAAGGAGCAAGAAGATGCCCAGAAACCACTTACAACTTCTTCAAGGCGTCGATTTCAAGGACCTTGGCAACCCTCCGATTCATCGCCTGTTGGAGATGTTCAACGAAGTTGAGATCAATATCATCAAGAAAGTCATCGAAACCCTATGTATCGATTCTTCTTCTTATCCAACCTTGTCGACTGTTATCAATGGTGGATCAATTGCCGATGATACAGGTAGGACTCTTCTTCGCGAATACTTTGACCTTGTCCTTCGCATCCTGGGCGAGTTGGATGACCATCTTGGTGTGCTGCAACGGGACTACCAGAAGTTCTCCCGGCCTGCTCAGCCGGACACCAGCTCCCAGCTCAAACAAACCAAGGTCGATACATGGAAGGCCAAAGTTCCGTCTGAAGATGAACTGCGTGTGCACCTCAACTGTGTTACGTCCCGTCTTCGGTTCATTATGTACTTCGCGTGGAACTCCTGCTTGTTTAAATGGATGATCACTACATATCTACCATTATCTCTGCTACAACATTCTGACAGAGACGAAGTTATGGAAGATGATAAAGATATAGCACCAGAGGATGAGGGAGAGGCGGCGGAGGACGAGGGCATGGAACCATCTGAGTTCCCAGAAGTCTATGCCGATCAAGATCTGGAGTCATCCGCTGGGCACCAACGGTTTCTCATGCAGTTTATCTACTGGTTGCGTCTTGTTTCTGCTCCGATCCATTTTGTGTACTCCTTGTATGCAGACCGTGGAACCAAAATTGCGCGGATCACCTTTCACGTTCTTGTGTATCCTCCGGCATCAACACAATTGCGGCCATGGGAGGAGGTTATCCGAGATCTATACCCGGATACCGAGGACGCCTGCCGTGTGATGGAAGGGTTGAGGGAGGAATACGGCCACCTGCCAAAGGCCAACATCATCTCAGATCCTATGTTCCAGTTCCGAGGCGTCGCGCATTGCGAAGCTATACTTTCTACGCTCCATTACCTGGTCAATTGTAAGAGCGTTGAAGCAGTATGTTCTCTTCAATCTATCCATTTCACCTTGAAATCGTATCTCATTACACATGTGCAGGCGATGATTCCGAAAACGTTGCTGGAATATTTTAAGTTTGCATCTCCCCTCGTTGTAGCATCCAAGAGAGCTTGCCCTGCATGCGCAGCTATCCAGTACGAACTCTCATGCGCAACAGGACGGCCCAGCACGTATCCTATCTATGCCAAGCACACCCGTGTCTATGGTTGTGCTCTGCCGGTTGGCTTGCCCACACCCATCCGTAAGCGCGTCATTGCGCACTTCGAGACTCTTTTGAGAGACTACTTGGACGGGATCAAAGCCCGCTCGTGGTCCCAAACTTCATCGGAAAGTGCGCCGTACAGTCCAGTACTGAATGGTGAGGATCGCATTCAGTCCTTCATGATGTGCTTCGACGATTAACTGTGTGTTACGGGCATGCAAATGGTCGCTTTTTCTTTTCTTTCGGGTATTGCTGGTGTTACAATTTGTGATTGATTGATACTATCTCTATCTTGGGAGCTTCTACGCTTATAAAAACAGTAGATCGTGTATGCCTTGCGCGCTTGTATGCTCACTCTGCCAGCATCTCCAGCTAAATCCTATAAGCTCGTATCCATAAGCCTAACCAATCATTTATTGTAACACATACCTCTCTTCTTACGCACTATAGGAAGACCATGGTGTGCTACTGTATCTTTGGGAATTAATTAAGCATTCTAGCATTTCTATGCGTAGATCTGTGTATATTCTCTGAGTAGATTAGGTTCGTAGCTTGCCCGTATATCCTTCGGACCGATGTTCCTAAGCGGTTAGGCTCGGCTAGCCTGCATGCAGTGGGGCCTGGCCTGTGCCAAGGCAAGCCATAGATTTTACTGCATACGGCCCAGGCGCCTTATTAGGGGTGTGGGCACGCCCGGCGCCCACACCTGACAAGCCGTGAGCGGGGTGCCTTGCATTAAGAAATCCCGGTATTTTTTCAAAATTGCAACTTACTCAACAACAACACAATGGAGAGAAGATTGGAGACTGCAGGATGATAGGTAACTTCAAGGCCTACATAGGCATCCAAAAATCAAGTCAAATGGATGGATTTTGAGCAAGTTGAAAATGTGAGAAAGAGTCGATGCAGTGGGCAGATTTTTTGCCTTTCTTTTGACTCCCCTGTTTTATCACCAATTGTAAATTGAATTTGGTAGTGATACTATCAGAGCCTATATGGCTTGCTGGCTGTCAATTGGTACTGGTCTTGGCATATTTGGATGGTGGTTATTGTAATAGTTACAATTTTGAAGTTACAATACTAGGAGACACTCTACTATAGCATAACTCAGGGAATTTTTGCCCAAATGACATTTTACACTCTTTAGAAATCACCAAGCTGACCCTGAATAGTCTTCTGCTATGCATAAGAGACACTGGCAGCAAAGGCACTGAATTCCAAGCAGCATTGGTGGAGAAATCAAGTGGGGTAGGTAGTTCTCCTTCTTTTCCACCAGCCCACCTAATAACCACCCCCATAGGTCTTCCAATTCTAGGTCAAATTCCATGCCATTTTGCGTAGAGTAGCTCTACTAGATGTAGATAGATTCTGTATTATTCTTGGGCAGATACAAGAACAGTCTGTAAACTGGTTCAGGTCCCTACATCTGAGTCAGAAGCTGTCACTCATCCCAAATACACTTCACCATCAAATCAAAACAATTTACCTGATGGTATACAACACAAATCCAAGTATCACGTAGAAATGATTTACCTGATGGTATACAACATGTATCGAAGCATCAGGTAGAAATAATTTACCTGAAAAAAAATACCAGTGCTGCTAAGCACTGCTTAGCAGCATCAGCAGTGCTGAGCATATCCTAAGCCACTGTACTTGATCTACAACAACTCCTTGAATATTAGAGAAAACCCAAAGAGGAGGCAAGCAAGTGAAAGAGCATCTTGTTAACTACATTTCATATATAAACAATATTCCGGTCAAACTAACACTCACGTGGTGAATTGTGTTAGGGGTTCTCCCTTAACAGAGTATATGTAACTTGAGTTTACCAATGATGGGTATTTGTCAGTAACTTCCAAGTTATCTGACATGCAAAACGGCTACCCTAGGTAATCCTCAGAACTTTCAGTCACGATATCCTTTGGCGGGGATAGAGTGGTACTCATCTCGATTGGATAGAGGAGTTTTGACCTCTAGCTGATTCATTGAAAGAACAATACTTTGGTGGTTGTGATTTGATGACGCAACAATACTGCCAGATCAAATGGAGTACAATCCTGCCGAGCGTATTGTTTTCAACCAGATTCATTTCTTGGATACTAGTGGGATTATGTTTGATTGGACTGGAGATTACTCCGACTCACAAACACGGCAATCGGTAGTCACTACTGCTATTAAGCGGGAACTTAAGCCTAATCCCTTATGCGAGGTTAGAAACTGGGCACTCCCTGGTCAAAGAGAATGGTCTCGGCCTAAGCTGTTGCGTGATTGAACGATTACGACATTGGCTGATGAGATGAGGCTTGAAGCATCCCCGCACATTGATATGTGTCGGTATGGCAATGCAAGAGTATGACTTGCCTCAGCATGCATGCGTATACGTGTCATTTAATCTATGTTGGTATGGTAGTGGTTGCCTGCCACGTAAACCTATAATGCAATCATGCGACAGTATGTTTTGCCGAAAGACACACTGACTAAGTTCGGCTGATGTTTCCGACTACCAAACCATACGAGAGCGAGATGTCCAAGTTGAAGTTATGATCTGATATATGATATTGTGCGGGTGTGGCCTGATTCTTATCAGGAGCATAACGCTTTAATACCTCACCTGCATGAACACGATAATCTTGGGGAATTCGTGGCAATCCGTGTTAGGTGCATTCATCTAGCATGTAAGACACAGCACACATTGCTATCAAAATCATGGAAGATGAAATACGGGTGCGCATGCGTTACACCCGAGAAGCTTCGATTTAAGAGATCACATTGTCCCGGGAATGAGAAGAACAAGCTCTAGCAGCGAAACAAACAGCGATACCTACCCGCAAAAGAAAATTATTATTTATTATTGAGTTTTTATGATACCTATATCTACCTATTATTATATATAAAATCTATTAGCTTTGTGTAGCGGCAGTCCCACACCTTTAATAAGTATCCTCCTGAGTAAATGTCTATTACTTTCGAAAGCGAAAACGATATTATAGTATACATCGGCAAAAGTGCAAACCGACAATAGACTGCGCTACGCGCATACGCGCACATGCCCAGCTCATAGCAAGCTTCCCGTGGACCCCTGTGTGACGCGCAGCCCATAGTCATCTATAGTCGATTGATAGAGATGTGCGCGTGGGCCTATGGAACTATATACGGCTGCCAGAGATGGACCTATACTTTACTGCCCGCAGTCTTCGCTTTTAGACCGGTACTATACTCACTATCACTACGAGTCCGCATGAGAGCCTGCTGGCGATTGAAAGCCTGCTCTACAGCCTGCTTGATAGCCTGCTCGATAGCCTGCTTGAGAGAGCTGCGCCTCGAGAGGAGTACAGTTTTCCATGGGAAGCTTTTGGGCGATGGCAAACTCTGAGTTTGTGGAAACTTTGGCTAATACAAGGCTCTAAGTCTATGGAAGCTTTGGCTAATAGAATGCTCTAAGTCTGTGGATGCTTTGGCTAATAGAAGGCTCTAAGTCTGTGGAAGCTTTGATGCTAACGTTGACGTGGCCAACCTACTTGTCTAAGTGCTTCTGGTACTATGACCACCATCACCGACACCATCACCGTCGCCATCATCACCATCGCCACATCACCATCGCTGTCATCACCATCAGCCAGGGACCAAATGCGCACACATATGCCCACAATCAGTGGGAAGCGGGCAACAGATTCCGCTGGAAAATCTGAGTCAGAGATCTGCTCTCCCCAAGATCCAATTGTCTACCTTTCCTGCAGAATCTAAGGCTGCAATTGTCAACACCATGACTGTGAGTCATCGAGATATCTCGTCGCAGTGGCCGCACTAAAAATACGGCTCAGACTAAGATATGAACTGACCTCATGATTTCGGCCACCGCCACCCGCCTTCCGCTATCCATCTCCTGCCACCCGCTTCCTGGTGCCTACCGCCTGCAACTCAGCAAGTCTCTGGATCGAGCAACCAGGAGCATACATGGGAGCATATAGTCAAGCGAGATTGGGAGTGTTTTGCCTCTGGAGAGTGTAGTTGGGAGCTTGCTCGGGAGTGTGCTTGAGAGCGTCTTGAGAGCTTAGTTGGGAGTGTACAGCCAAGCGGGCTGGGAGTGTGTCATCGAGTGCAATTAGGAGCGTCCATGAGAGCATGCTTGGGAGTGTACTTGAGAACGTACTCGGAGGTGGACTTGGGAGTGTGTTGAGAGCTTACTTAGGAGCGTATAGTCAAGCAGGCTGGGAGTGTGCCATCGAGTGCAATTGGGAGCATCCTTGACAGCATGCTTGAGAGTGTACTTGACAACGTAATCAGAGGTGTACTTGAGAGCATACCCGGAGTGTACTTGGAAGCATCTTGAAAGCTTACTTGCCAGCGTATAGTCAACCAGGCTGCGAGTGCGTCATCGAGCGCAATTGAAAGTGTACCTGAGAGTGTGGTCGGAAGTGTGCTTGAGAGCATCTTGAGAGCTTACTTGGGCGCGTACAGCCAAGCAGGCTGGGAGTGTGTCATCGAGTGCAATTAGGAGCGTCCTTGAGAGCATGCTCGGGAGTGTACTTGAGAGCGTCTTGGGAGCTTACTTGGGAGTGTGCAATGAAGTGCATCTCGCAGTTTTGTTGAATGCAGCACGATGTATAGTATCGAGCGCACATAATTGTATGTGTATCATAGTGATCTGGTCAATGCACAGGTCCAGAGGATCTCATAGTGCCACGCGTCAAATATGCTATGGATTACCATCCCAGAAACTGGTTCTCTATGAGTTACGGGTGGTGTGAGGTCATTTTTCCCAGTGTATGCTCTGGAAACAATTATTATTTACGCCAGAACAAAGAAGTATATATTCTTGGCGCAGAGTGTTTGGTGGATAGCCTCGATTATCGGTCTTTACGAAGGACTAATTACGCATATCGATAATCTATGCATACGATCAGATATTCCTCAGGCATCATCCTCAAGGATCTAGATAAATCAATTTAACGATACTCACAATACAGAATCTAGTGATTTGGAATCGGGAAAGGCCTTGCGAATTATAGAGCAGACCCAGAAGCTCATTGCCGATTCCCGGAAGGAAGGGAATGCTTTAAAGAAAAAACCCGATCTGCTGTCACGTACAAGATCAGGAAAAGTTCTGGCAAAACCTTTATCAAAAAAGCAAAAGAACTATTTACAGTCAATTCCTAAAGATACAATCTCTGCATATTTGATCGAGAGAAAACAGGATCTACGGCCGTGTACCTAGTATCTGCTCAGAAGTATCTTTGGATAAAACGAAGTATAGTTACATAGGTGGAGGCACCCCCATAACAAATTGAACTCAAAGCGAAATCGATGAGGGAGCAGTGAGTGGAGGAGTTGGCTCTGATGGGCATGTGGCTACAAGGTGCCCAGCTGGAGGCTTGTTAGATGTGTGTGTTAGATGCTAAGACACTCCTAATCAGGTAGCTGGGTGGTATGCATGAGGCGTTTTAGAGCTGTGCAGATCATGTTGGAATATTGATACTTCCTGATCATCATGGCAGTGCCATGTGTATTCAGTTTGTGTCTTTGTTAATGCCATCAAGTTCTGCATTTCCACTGATTTGGAAATGTTGCTAAGTTCTTTTTGTAATGATTCTGATGACTAGTCACTATTATTTATAGGCGATTGATAGTTGTAAGAGACTTTGATTTTGGATTGGTGCTTTGCTGCTATACTTCTGTTAAACAGGTTGTGGTTGTACTGTAACTGCTGTTTCCGTAACAGATAAGTTTCCTTGTACGGGTTGGTTAGCTTAGGATGTATTTTCTCACAATGTGAAGATTAGGCGGTTATAATTCGATGAGGTATGATTCTTTATTCATAGATCTAGACTTTTGTCGATGTTATCTGTGATGCCTGATTCGCTGTTTGATATCTTTGGTATCCCTCTCAGTAATATAAGATAACTAAATTATCACCAGACAATTTTGATGCAATATTAGAACCTGTCAATGCTTAGTTCCTAGTATATGGCAGCTGTGTAATACTTTTTGCTGTTATTGAAATCTGTCACCTTTTCACTCTGAAACATAGCCATATTATATAAACTTGACAATTGACTGCAATCACAGCGTTGGTTGAATTCCCAATGAAAACATATTTCTGCATGAAAACAGTAATTTCAAGTACTACAGTCTGTAGAGGGAAGAATAACTCAGTCACATTGATGGGAAAATAAATGTTCAAAATGTAATAAAATGGGTTGTTTATCAGAATATGCAGCATACTGAATAGGGTTGATATTGGCATAAAAGTAATATTACTGGCCTTCAGCTATAGGATAATAGTTGAATACTTAATACCATATTTACCATCAAAAACATTAATGCATAATGTGCTACTTCTAATCAAGTTGTGTTCAGAACAGTTTTCATATTCTATTTCAAGCATAGAGTAATAATCTCCCATGGATTTGTGCAGTGAGAAGATGAATATAATACACATGTAATTATATTTCTTTGATACTATACATCACAGTAGATTCAATGAACTTGAACCTAGACTGCCAAATAGAACATAATACACACTCCCATGTATACGTTAAACTACTCATCTGTTTGCACTTGGTTACACACTCCTAGCCTGTTTGACATACTCTTCAAAATATACCTCTCTGTTACTCTGCAGTATATTCACCGTATGCTCCAAAGTACATCAGCAAAATGTAATTCAGTCCGGAAGCGATACGCAAACCTCCATCAGCAAAATGTATTTTAGTCTCTGCGAGCCTCCGGGATTGTCTGTGAGAATGTGGAGTGTAAACTTAGATGCGTCAATTTCAGGAGAGTATCGGACCGTAAGAGGGAATTCCGATCGGCCTCTGGAGTAACTGAGATCTCTGCTGATTGGTACAGGAGTGCAATGGGAGTGATTCTGATAAGTTTGGGAACACCTCGGAGCGCTGGAGACAACTTTGGATGCACCTGGGAGCACATGCGAGCGCTGCCGACATGCCTGGGAGCGCCGACAACAAGTCTGGGAGCACCAACAACAAGTCTGGGAGCAACGAGTACAAGTCTGGGAGCGCAGATGACACGCCTCGGAGCACTGCCGACAAGTCTGGGAGAACCTCGAATCACAGTAGAGCAGTCTTGAAAACACATCTTCTTTGGGTATGCGGCAAGTGTGCCTGGAAATCATAGCTACTACTTATTGTTCAAAGATTGTTAAAACTCATGTATTCAGATTGTATTCTCATCTATGTATCTATGTATCGATGTATCTATGTATCTAGGTATCTATACAGCTACCCATCTACACACAATATATCGGCACTGGCTGCGGACTCTGCTTGAGAGAAATTGATGGTGCACCTGAAAATAACGATCGAGAGAACACAGATATTCCTTCTGAGGCCATGATCGAGGGAGTTTGGACTTATACTTGTAGGCATTAATCGAGCGTAAGTAGGAATAGACATAGAGGGCCTGATCGAGTGAACTTAGAGATGCACTCCGAGACATTGATCGAGCGAGTTTGTAGATACACTTGGAGGCCATGATCATGCGGACTTGGGTGCCGGAATCAAGTGAGATTCGATATGCACTTGAAGGCTGTAGTTGAGCGAGTTGAGAGATTCACTTCGAGGCCGTGATCGAGAGAGTTTCGAGATACACTTGGAGGCCATGATTGAGCGAGTTTTGAGGACGTGATTGTGCAAGTTTGGAGATGCACTTGGAGGCCGTAATTGTGTGAGTTCAGAGATACACTTCGAAGCCGTGATTCAGTGAGTGTGGATATACGCTTGGAGGCCGTGATTGAGCGAGGATAGAGGCCGTATTCGACCGAGTTTGATACTGCGCTTGGAGACAATGATTGTGCTAACATGTAGGCCGTAATCAAGTGAGTTTGGAGGAGTACTTGGAGGCAGTCGATGGATGGTGCGCCAGGTGCGGGGGCTCATTTCATCCGGTAGTTAACTTGCAACAGTTGGAATGTGACAATGTGACTTTACCTTTGAGCTGTCATGGAGAGCCGGCTGATGGCGGTCGATTGTGTAGGGAGGCATGCCGGAAGCTGAAGCTACATTCAGTGGTCAACTCGTAATCATGGCAATGAATGGAAGGCAAACAATCTTGGGTGGATGCTGTACTTGGTCTATGTTAAATTCGGTGTATGCTGTACTCAGTGTATGCTGTACTTGGTGTATGCTGTGGTCCGTGTATACTGTACTTGGTATATGCTGTACTTGGTGTATGCTGTACTCAGTGTCAACTCATGATCGTGAGATAGAGAGATAGAGAGGGATGACAGAACTTTGTATTCTGCGATGACAGTTGAGTTGTGGATGAGAAAGAGAAAGAAGGGGGATGAAGATGAGTATGATGTGGAGAATGCGAGTGGATATGAGAAATCCGGGGTACGACTTGCCTGATTGGGATAGGAAAACCTTGTATCGGTGTAATTAAAAGCCGGATCGGGCCGCATACTTGCCATATTACGGTTCGCAAATTGACTCGCACAGGAACTTCTCTAAAGTCCCAGTTTCTCAAGATGATTTCCCACATATCATCTGGTCTCTCTCTTTCTTGGCCTCAACGCTACCATTACCTGAAAACACGAAGTTAAGTGATCGCTCTCTATCTCTCCATGCCATGTGCGAGAGTAAACATCAAGTACAGCACACACCGAGTACAGCATACACCGAGTACAGGATAAACTGAGTACTGCATACAATGCATACTGCATCATCCCAAGATCGACTAGCTCCGGCTCCCAGCCAGTCTCTCATCTCGCGGCAGACCATGTTGTACTCATCTCTCTACATTCCTACAATTATGAGTTAACCAATGAATAGAATATCAGCTCCTGTCGCACCTCCCTCCTGAACTGCCGCTTCCAGAATAAATCCCTCCAAGTACTTCTCCAATCTTACTCGATCATTGTCTCTAAGTCTCTCTCCCAAGTCGCTGGATCACATCCTCCAAGCGTATCTCTAAACTTCCAAAATTACGGCCTCCATGTGCATCCCCAAACTCACACGATCACGGCCTCCAAGTGCATCTCTAAACCCACACGATCACGGTCTCCAAGTGCATCTCCACACTTGCACAATCATGGCCTCCAAATGCATTAACAAACTTGCTCGATCACAGCCCCCGAGTGTATCTCTAACTTCGCACGATCATGTCCTCCATGTTCGCACAATCATGGCCTCCAAGTGCATCTCCATACTTCGTTGATTACAGCCTACAAGTGTATCTCCAAACTCGCTCGATTACCGCCTCCAAACTTGCTTGATCACTTCCTCTGGGTGCATCTCGAACTTCAGTGGACCACAGCGTGGTGAAATGGTGGAACTCGCATGGTGTCAGACAGGAATTTCTGAGCACGAGCAGTTCTAGCTCGAGGAGTATAGGAAAAGGGTGAGATGATATGGAGGGATACACGGCCATGATAAACCACAGAAATTGCACGGATCTATGAACACTTTGCAAGATTGCAGGAGGATGTACACAAATAGTGTGGATCATCAAAAGCTCGGCAAGAGTGCATGAGACTAAGAGCTGGGAAAAATAGAGTCTGTATTTTGTATAATGAGATGATGTCTATCTACCCCGGGGTCTCCCAAATGTATACTGCCTGTCGCTAAGTCCATCTCCGCTATCCCTGTATCCCCGGATGTATATATACAGAGAGACCAATATAATTTACGCCATATTGTGATGTAGCGAATTTTGTGACTGTAACCAATACCATTATGATCAATGAAATGCCTTGTGGTTATGGAACCATAATAACCACTGGTGTGGGAATATGGCACCAAGTCTCCCGCAGTGCTTGTGCAGAGGTCTCAGCAGCTCTTGAAATCTCCCGCAGAGCTTGTGCAGTGGTTACAGCAGCTCTCGAAGTCTCCCACAGACGTGCGCAGAGGTTTCAGCAACTCCACAATTTCAATATTCTAAGATTCAATCTCCAAGAATCCTGAATGCACCTCCATCACTACAGGTGCTTTCAGGAGCACGTGAGAATGCTCTTGCAGAGTCTGAGAGCACTTTGCATAACTCCAGGGGGGGCTGAGAGCATCTGGAAGTACCTAGAAGCAGTGGTGAGGGCTACCGGAGTGTCTGGGACATCAGCCAAATGGATTTTGGTCACTGGGAGCCTCGAGGAGTGTCTGAGAGGATGTTGAGTGTAAACTTAGACGGATCGATTTCATGAGAGTATCAGACCCCAGGAGGGCAGTCAGACCGGCCTTTGGAGTAACTGGGATCTCTGATGACTGGTACAGAACTATCGTGGGAGTGATTGTTATCAGTTTGACAACACCTTGGAGCGCCAGAGGGAACTGTGGGTGCACCTTGGAGCGCCTGAGAGGACCGGAGACGAACCATGGAGGGCGGATGACATGACAGCGAGTGCATACGACAATCTTGGGAATACCAATGACAATTCTAGGAGCACTTGCGACATCCAGCGACAAACCTGGGAGCACTTCGAATTACTGTAAAGCAGTCTGGGAAAACCCACAACTTCTTTGGGAATGTAGCTGGTGCACCAGGAAATCATAGCTACTATTTATCTTTCAACGATTTTCAAAACTCATGTATCCAGTTTGTATTCTCATCTATCTATCTATATAGCTACCCATCTACACACATTAGATCTGGACTGGCTGCAGGCAATGCTTGAGAGCAATTTGAGGTGCACCTGAAAATGTCATTCGAGTGAACTCAGAAATACACTCTGAGGCTATAATTCAGTTAGTTTGGAGAGGCACTTGGAGGGGGTAATCGAGCTTAATTGGATATAGACTCGGAGGCCACGATCATGTGAACATCGGGAGGTTATCCGAGATCATGGTCAAGCAAGTTTCAAGACTCACTAGGAGGCGTTAATCGAGTGTATTTGGAGATACAGCAGGAGGCGGAGATGGAGTCAACTTTCAGATTCACTATGTGCTTATGATAAAGCGAGTTTGGAACTGCACTTAGACAACAAGATCATGGGAACTTGGAGGCCGTAATCGGACGAGATCAGCGATACACCTGGAGGCCGCGATCGAGAACGTTTGGAGATACACAGAGAGGCCAAGAGCGTGCGAACTTGGAGGCTGTAATTGAGCGAGTTTTGGGATAGCCATCAGAGGCTGTAATTAAGTGAAATTGGATCAGTACTTGGAGGCAGTCTATAGATGGCACGCTGGGTGCTGAGACTCTATGATTCAGATAGTTGACTTGCACCAGTGGGAATGTGACGAGATGACTTTACCTTTGACATGTCATTGCAAGCTTGCTGATGGTGGTCGATCATATAGGGAGGCACGCTGGAAGCGTACGCTACATTCATGGGTCAACTTGTAATCATGAGAATGAAGGGAAGACAAACAATCTTGAGTGGGTGTTGTACTCGGTGTATACTGAACTTGGTGTATGTTGTACTCGGTATATGCTGTACATGGTGCATCAGCAAAGAAAATTTCCGTCCACGCGGAATGGCTCGGTCGGAGTGGATCCGCTCCGTCAGAGCTGTCAGAGTCACCCCAGTGGCGGATCACTCCATGCCCAGCGTCTATTCAATGCGGCCCGTTACATATCGCCCTCTGATCGCTGTTTCACCGTTTCTTCTTGTTCTGTCGGTGTCGTATTTCAAATGATCACTGTGGAGTTGAGGCCAACTGTGACCAAACGTCGCAATGGGTTCATTGGGTAGGCGCATGCATCTGGATTGCAATGCAATGGGTGACGCTGCGAAAATCTCTCCTCGCATTCCTTCTACCTGTGCGCAAAATGCAATTCTCTTTTTACTAATAATGAGGGATTGCAATGCGATGGGTGACACTGCGAAAATCTCTTCTCGCGTTCCTTTTACCTGCCCTCAAAATACAATTCTCTCTTTGCTAATTATCCACATCATTCCAAGTCGCCAGATCAATGTGGCTATGGACAATCCATCGCTCGTTCCGTCCGTCTGCTGTCTTACTACTAGTAGCTATCTCTGGAATGACCTGCGCGCAGCCGACAATATTTCCCACGTGGACAATTTGCAAAGCAACAGCTGCCGGTGCATTTCTCAGTTGTACAAATTTCGAGACGGGATCCTAGTTACCTGAGTTTTCACGTATTGTGGTCAGTGCCAGGGCTCACCAGTACTCCACGAAAGCTCGATCCTCATTTAGGAGTTTGATTTTGAATAGTTGTTGCAGTTGCCACGGGAGATGCCCATTCAGCGTGCCATAACACCTCCCAGGGTGTTGCTTTACCCACACCCAGTCGTTCTGTCGATCCCCTCTGTGCCAGCTCTGGCTTCCCGTGCATCGACACTTTTGAGATATGCGTTCACCATCTAAACCCTCAACTTGAACCTTAATACCATGGTAAATACAGAGCTCCATTGGGTGCAGTTGTTTATCCGATGTATACGTCTTGTTACGACTCTTATTCTGGATAAACTCCCCGGTGCCGCTGTATATTGCCACCCAGTGCATTGCGTCTTGTGTATTGTTGAGTAATGCTCTGAAGTCTTCGATCATAGTGTCAGGATGATTTCCATCACAGCGGTTCTGGGGCCGCATGAATCCGGGCTTCACATATGACTGGGAGCCCAGGGGGGCAGCCAGATCCGCACCGGAAGGGATGACTTTGCAGGCGGCAGCGCCGTTGTCCCGACGCTGACCGAGGGCTTGGAGATTGAGCTGTCTGATTTCGAAGCAGAAAATGCGACACTGAAAGGTGATTACTTCCGGCAGGTAGTTGAGATTGTGATTGGAGGAATTCCAACAGTCCTTGAGGTTCGTTTTATGTGTTTGTTCATGTCTCTTGGCACAATACTGTCGCAAGGCTCCGTATCGACGAATCTGTTGGACCCAATGAGACATCAAGTGGATCTTCGGAATGTTGAAGTCGGCATCCAACTCCTTGGAATCATCTATCTGGTGGCTGATACAATCCCGCCCGGCGCTCATCTCGCGCCGCTTCTTGGACGGCGTCCAAGTTCCAGCATTTGTTTCCTTGTCTTCCTTTTGCATCTTCACGAGTTGCGTGCTTAGGGCGTTAGCTTTGGCCTTTGCTTTTTTGCTGGCTCCCCCGTGTAAGAAACCATCTTTGAAGTTGTGAAAACAATGTAAGGCGTCCTCCATGTAGCTCAAAGTTGCATCATCATGAGATAAATATCGAGCATACATATAGAATTCTAACATTGCCTGTGTGCACTCAATTGCGCCATTGAATATGGGACGCTGAGCGGGTAATGTTAGCAATGGTTACAACCCGCCAGTACAGTTCCGGGTTAGGGTTGCAACCGGAACCGAACCGTTGCAACGGGACTTACCACAACAAAATCCGGACCGTTGCAATTGGGCCGGTTTTACCACCAAAAACCCGGCATTTCAAACACATAACTTTGGCTCCAATTGACTGTCTTAGTTCTGATTGTATTGTGACATGATCAATACGTAGATTGTGCAGAATTAGCCGATCTTTCGCCTCCTGCGTCTAGATTTGCGATCCAACCAATATTCGTTTAGTCGCAATCAAAATCCCGCCGATTTCGCCTGAAATTCGGCGTTTTCTCAAAGCCACTGAACGACTATTGGTTGGATCGCCAATCTGAACGCGGGAGGTGAAAGAGCGGTCAATTCTGTACAATCTACGTATTGATCATGTCACGATACGATCACAACTCATATACTGAACCGGACCCAAAGTTGCAGGAACTGCAATTTGGCACCGCGGTCCAGGTTCAACCCGGCCAAAAACCGCGGGTTTATGTCCCGTCCGGGTAACAACCCCGCCAACATAAGGCGGGTCGGGTATTTAGCCGGGTCTGGAACCGAACCGAACCGAACCGCTAGTCACAACCCGGACCGCTGGCGGGTCACCTGGACCCATTGCTAACCTTATGAGCGGGGCTTGTGCCCCATTGAGACTGGGTTACAACTCTAAGCAGGTACCGGCTCATTTCGTTCATCTCCTTACTATTCCGTTGAGAATTTTCCTCATATGACATATTGCTTGGTGTGAGGTCGTGGTAAGCAGGCGCGGATAACCAGATTGCATTGTACTTGTCGAGCCATTTGTGCGTCTTCATGATGTGGAATATCCACTTCTGGAGGTTTCTGAAGCATGCCAATATGCGTTGTATGGAGGAGGTCGGGCTTCGGGAGGTCGCTCACGATACAGGGAATATGTCAAAACACGTTGAATCGTCTGTGGACATGGCGGGACAAGCGTTCGGCATCTGCTGCCTTGGTGTCGGCATCCCTGAATGTTCTATATAGGTCATGATCCCACTGGGGGTGTTGCTTGTCAGAAGGGACATAATCTCCCAATTCTTTCATTGGACACTCGCACCAAAAACAGACATGCCGCTTGAGATGATGTAGGTCACAATACTCAGGGCAATCCGCAAGCCATGCCGCTACAACCGGTTTGCAACGCCTGAAGTTGCCATCTGCACAGAGAACATTGTAATACCTGCTCTCGGCGTGGGGGTTTTGTTGAAATGTGAGAGGCTGGAGTATCCGCCGGAGTACTTCATTCAGCACCTCTCAGTTTGTTTGCCACTGCTCATCCAGCCGCTTCTGAGGAATATTGCGGTTTTTGATTGGAATCGGTAGAAGAGAGACGATTACAACGGTGTGCATTAATGGCATCTGGTGGATCTTCGAAGATAGATTGCCAATTGTCATATACACAGGCCACTTGTTCCTGTCGCCAGCAAAATTTGAGAGATGTGCTCCGTCGGCCATGAAGATCAAGGGAACCAGTGTATCCCCCAGTCTGAGCGTTGCCTTAACCTCGATTAGCACGTTATTATCCTTGAGTATCTCTGCTTACCTGTGTCTCCCACCACCAGTCCACAGTGTGCATTTCAGTATAGAGGCGTTTCGGTGGCGTATTGCTGTTGATGCAACGCTGAGGGGCGTAAAGGAGATGCTCGGCGTAAGCTGGCTGCCGCATGAACTATCTGATGCTTTTGATGATGTGTGGACTCCAGTATTTGATAGGTATTGTTGACAACGGTTCAGGACGGTCACTTCGGGTCCGGGCCCGGGTCAGAACCGAACAGTTGCCGAATTGGCGGTCCCGGTTGTCAGTACACCTGAACCGTCAATTCGGGTCTGGTTCGATGCAAATCTCCCAACCAGTCTGAATTATGCGGGTTGCCAGCTGGTCGCCCAGCGGGTCCGTCTGTAGATTTATATAATGTTCTTGTACTTGCAGCTGGATAAGTGTATAGTATCAAAATTAGGTATTTGACAGCCAATAATCTCTTTTTGCATGTTTTGCACTATGCGACATTGATTATTTTGGTATACGTGTTCTTCCTTTTATACGTTGCATTTTTGCCTATAGAGGCAGTCAATAGGTCAGTTATGAGCTCCTTTATCCGCACAAAGCCTTGATAAAACAATGTGCAAGACCAAATATTGTTGACGCGCCGTTGATGCTCAGTTGCATGATGAGGTAATGTATGTGTCTTGGACTGTTTCAAATGAAAAGGCAGCGACGACACCGTCTCTGAATTATTACCACATTGCAACCCTTAGATTACCCAAGTTCCAAAACCAAAATTGTTGACACTCCATTGACGCTCATTTTCACAATGTGACAGATAGCGTGTCGGTATTATTCTTAACATGAAAGGCAGCCAATAGCTCGTTTATGAATGGCCACAACCAATCACCACTTAGGTTATGCAAGATGCACAGCCAAAAATCATAGACACTCCGTTGACGCTTATTCTCTGAATGGGGCGGTGATCGTGTCTTGTACTTCTTTGCGAAGAGAGGCTGCCAGTATGATGGTTATGGATAGCAGCGACCACATCACCTTACAATTACCGTGCTTACAAGAGTAAAAATTGTTGACGCTGCGTTGACGCTCATTTCAATGTACAGTGTAGTCACGATCTGGTGCCGTTGATAATTGCAATCAGAAATATTTGAACTTTGCGGATGCCTTTCAGCATGATCAGGACTTGGTTCTATGGCATAGCCAAGCCGAGTAATATTCCAGCACTAGTTGCTCTCATCCGGTTTAAATGTATATATCTCGCCATATAATGCATACTGCCCACTATAGCTTTGTTTATTGACCAATATTCTCATGCGACCGGTCAATATTCATCCATAATACATCTCTAAATATAATGCTCGGTCAAATTACATAATGAACTCGGTGATAATACATTGACGCATTCTGTCCTAGTTTTTCTTGATCCCCTGATTCCTCCTTGTTTCCATTATATTGACCGTCATCAACGTCTTTTCAACCTTCCTCTTTGATCGTCGTATAGGCCGAATCAATCCAGGAACATTCGGTGTGGCACTCACAGTCCGCTGCTCTGGGGTTTATGAATCCTCAACGCCGTTGTGCAGTTCCATATCTGATTCATCGTCTGCCTTGCAGTGGTCTTAGCTGTCATATGGATTGTCCAAATACCCATTCCACTTAAGCCAATTTTTGGTGTCTGAAATGCTTTCAGGTGAGGTATCCTCATCACTTTCGGCAGGATGGCGGTCGATTTGTTTGATTTGGCGGACATTCAATACCTGCGTTCGTCCTCCAGGGAGGCACTTTGCAGACAAAGCTGGTGGCACAGGTGATTTTTCTGGCAATTTAAATGCAGCTGCACCATCATGTTGAAAGTTTGACCAAGTTGCTTTGACGATCTCCTCAGTATCTGAAATGTATCCCACGGCTGTTATGTGTTTATTTTAAGCGCGAGATTCCCTCTGTGTAGCTCGTAGGTTTTGGCTACCCTGCCACATTTCCAAAAAGTCATGGACCTTGGCCATTCAATGCAAATTCTTTTCCTCTGCCTCGCTCTTCATCTCCATGTCGGTATCAGTGCTGTTCGAATCCAATACCGGGTCATCGCCAGCCAGTAATCCATTATTGGCTCGAGTGAACTGCCTTACTACAACTTTTTCGTGAAGAGTCTCTGCTGTGGTTTTTGACTGCCTCCACCCGATCACATCTCACCCCAGGGAAAAACTGGCCTCCACTCCGACACTGTGAGGTATGATAGAGAATATGTCGTGAGCCACATTGGAGAGATCAGCGTACTTTGGATGCATTTCTTCTGGCTGCCGCCACCAGTCGGCGATATCCGGTAACCAAAAAGTTCTACCAATCTCCATTTGGTCGGAGTGGTAATCATTAAGATTCGGATTAATTTGCCCCCAGTTCTGTGGCAATTCAGGAGGTGAATTCAAATAGAGCCTAGTGGCTGTCAATAAGCGTGCTGCACGATCGCTTCATCCAGGTGTCGTTTCGGCCACATTCTCAGGCATGAGGTATTCTCCATCATCACTTGACAAATCGTATGGATCATAAGAAGATTGACCAGATTTTGAAGCCATTGCGGAGAAGCTGAGATTGTTGTTCTGAATGTTTTCGGATTTAGTGACCGGCAAACGTGTGTGTTTGGCGCAGTATTTGTTCTCCACATACTTCTGGAAGGCCTCCTGGCATTGGGTAGTATAAGAAGTCTTGTCTTCAGAATGAATATCCAATCCCTTGTTCCACTTCCGAAACGATCACAGCTTCCGGAAAGTATCAAGGATGTGTGCCGAAATGAGAAGCATAACAGTTGTTGGAGTCACTTCAGTATAATATTTGGACACCTTTTGCTGCGCAAACTTCACCGCAAAGAATAAGTCTTCCTTCCACGGTGTCTTCTTCTTGGCCAAAGCTCGCATCACACCATCCATGTGATCAAACATGTCATTATAGACAGTAATGGCGTGATGCAGAGTAACGGTATGCCATTTCGACATCCACAGGGTCCAGTACCGCACTGGCCGTAAAACCTCCATGACATACTTGAGAATAGTACACTCATCCTGTGTTGTGAAGAGTGGCCGGCAGTCGCTGTATTTTGGGTTTTTAGGCCACTCGCGTGTGAATTCATGTAATTGGTAGGCGCGCTCGAGCAACTCCAGTGTCGAGTTCCAATGTGTCTTCACATCCATAATGGGTAGTACTGCAATCCGGATATTGGCTGTTTGACAGTCAATGAACTCGTTTCGACGACCAGGTGTCAGCGTAATCAATACAGCAAGCATTCTCTGCTACATGAAGGACAGTTTCAGCACTTTCAAAATATGTCGAAATACGTACTTTCTCAATTATCTTTGCTAAACCTGGTCTCATGGCCGACACCTTGTTGATTCTAGCATTGCCCTCTTTTCGAAGTCTTTGACTCTTCCCAATGTCTGTGCTGTCATTCTCTCCAAATTGCTGATCGCGCACATGGGCTTCCCAAGACTTGGTTCGGCCTTTTACATCTAGAGTGCTCATGAATCGACCTAAAGCAAGCTGAATGACATGCACCATGCATGGTATGTGGTTTCTGACTGTGGGCCACCCGATTCCGGAGGCCTCAAGCGTAGTTTGTAGTTCGCGAGTCATCGAGTGATTTACGGAAGCGTTATGGGTTGTACTTCCAAGTAAACAGCGGTCAGTCAGCTCAAAACGATGAAGGACTTCCTTCAAATGTCCAGCTAGCCATGCTCCTGTATGCTGACCCTTGACCTGTAATGCTTAATGAGCTTTTGAAATAGGAAATAAATGGGCTATCAACCCCGTTGAATGGCAGTTGTACTTCCCACAAAGTGCAATTTCTATGCATATACTAGGCAATGACCGACATTATTGCTAATTTGTTCGTCGATGTCCATCCGTCTAAAGCTAAACTGACTTTGTTTCTTGATGGTAGGTGCTTGTTAATTGCATCCACTGTGAGTGTGTATTCCCCTGGCAAATATTACTCAGGGTGCTAGCTGACGGTAACACCAGTTCGCTTTGTAACGAGTTGTATGACCGTCGTAGCTCGATGTTAGATATTGCGTTCCGTGCAATATGAGCCGAAACAAAACCTAACATGAGGTAGCGATTCCCGGTGTCTTGGTGAAATTCGGCAGTTTGAAAGTCCTTTCCTGCCAGTTTACAGCGTTTTGTCTGTCAATTCAGTAAGTATTCTTAATACCTGAATGGTAAATGTAAATTTTCTTTGCAAACTTACCATTGGAATTCCTCGACTTCCTTGCTGCTTGAGTATTCCCAAAGCGGTTTCATCAACCGTTAAACTAGTCAATTCGGTTACATCTGACACTGTTAATTTGTTTAACTTTGCGATACATGCTTTTGCCAGCAAGTGTTTGCCCATTGAGCTGGTCCCATGTTCTGATGGATGGCGAAGAACTTGATGACAAATGATACATATGATGCAGGGGCTACCAGTCTCCTCAATTCCGCAGTATAAGTAGAATCTCCACGAAGGCGCATGTGTAGAGTTATTCCAAGCAATAGGCCACTTTGAGCGTTCATTCATTGAAGCCCGCTAAGCATCGAAGATCATTTGTAAAGTAAGGTAGCTCAAATCACGAACAAAGACAAGGTCATTTTTTGACAATATCATGACCTCTAACAACAATGTATTTAGAGATTTTGTGTCTGACATCGCGGTAGGAAGTTGAATTCTGGGTAATTCAATCTGGGTAACTGTCAAAAGATATGTTATAGTCACGTAGAACGCTGGTTCTTAAATATTGACTTTAGAGCTACAAGCAAGAAAAAAGTCAGACCTGTGAGACATCGCATGCATATTTGTGAAGTTGAATAGAAGGAAATTCAAAGACGAGACGGTTGCGATATCATCATTAGCATTTTTGTCCATAAAGGCAGCCAATAGTATGATTATGGGTCAACGCCGTTGCATTGCTGTCTGTTCATCCAGAATGCAAGCCCAAAAATTGTTGACGCTCCGTTGACGGTCAATTTAGGAGGTGGTAGCGATATCGGCAGTAGTATTTTTGCCTAGATAGGCAGCCAATATAATGATGATGGGAGTATGCCGTGGCACGGCCCTCGAATTATCCATGATGCAAGACCAAAAATTGTCGACACTCTGCTGACACTCATTCTTAGGAGGTGGTAGCGATATCATCACTAGCAATTTTGCCCGGAAAGGCGGCCAATAGTATGATTATGGGAGTATGCTGTTGCACGGCCCATGAATTATCCAAGATGCAAGACCAAAAACCGTTGACGCTCCGTTGACGCTCATTATTAGGAGGTGGTAGCGATAGCGTCACTAGCATTTTCGCCTAGAAAGGCAGCCAGTATTAGGATTATGGGTGTATGCCGTTGCACGGCCCTCTAATAATCCGAGATGCGAGACCGAAAATCGTTGACACTCTGTTGACGCTCAATTTACGAGGTGGTAGTGATATCGGCACTATCATTTTTGCCCAGAAAGGCGGCCAATATTATGATTATGAGTGTATGCTGTTGCCCGGCCCTCGAATTATGCATGATGCGAGACCAAAAATCATTGAGGCTCCGTTGACACTCATTTTTAGGAGGTGGTAGTGGTATCATCACTAGCATTTTTGCCTAGAAAGGCGGCCAATATTATGATTGTGGGAGTATGCCGTTGCACGGCCCTTGAACTATCCATGATGCAAGACCCAAAATCGTTGATGCTCCGTTGACGCTCATTGTTAGGAGGTGGTAGCGATATGGTCGTGGGCCGTTGTGCCCATAAAGGCGGCCAACGCTGTCATTATGGCTTAATGCTGTCGGGCAGCCTAGTCATTATCCAAGTTGCAAGACCAGATATCGGTGATGCGACGTTGCCGCTCAGTTGACGCTGATTTCTAGAATGGGGCAACGAGCATGTCGCATGCCATTTTGCATCTAAAGCCGGCCAATAATCCCTCTTTGGATTGGTGTGACTATGCAACCCATTGATTGCCGAACAGATCAAAGTAAAATCGTTGACGCTCCGTTGATGCTCACCTTAGAGACATACCACAAGTCATTTGGTGTGCAACCATTTTTCTTGACAATCATACCGTCATTATTGACAGCTGTTATACAGTATCTAGGTAGAATCATTTGTATTCAAAAGCATCGAGGCCTCTCAGTATCTGAGCCACTACTATTTACGTCATCAGTCCGATGAATGACATAGCTCCTTTGCGTTTTTGTGCCTTCAGCCGGTATATCACAGCATATAGTTCGATCAACTGATTCTAGACTTATAGAGCACGACTTCCTGACCTTTCTTTTTCCAGCTCGTTTTCCTCAATGTCCATGACGTACCATAAGCAATTGTCAAATTGTCAACCATGTGCAGCAGGTCTGAGCGGAGAGTTATGCAGTTAGCTGCATGAACTAATGCTGCATAACGGCTGCTATTGATCAGGGTTCAGACTGTGCATTGACCACTCGTCTGATGACTCGTAGGAGATCACTGAGTTAAATGTTCTTTGTAAATTTTGTCTCCATTTTAGGTTTTGATTGCTAATGTAACCGTAATAGGCAAGTCGATATCAAGTTTGCTGGCCATCTATCAACTAGATTTGGAGTCTAGAACATTCGCATGGCCCGTACCACCCTTGCACACAGACTGATGAAATATCGTGTCTCACAATTTGGTCACTGAAATCAGGACAAAGCTGACACGTAGCAAAGTAGGTACATAAATTGATTTCCCAGGAGATAGATCATCAAGATTAACTATTTGGCTATCTATACCTGCGGCGACGTGGGCGCCGTCACGACATTGTCATCCATATCCGATTTCCATGTGGTAATTAACTAGTGATGCTTCATGCAGGGGTAGAAGCTTACAGGCTCAACAGGCTTCACATCCTGAATCGGCATCGAATTGGTCGCCATGTTGGGCGAAAAAACCGGTATGAATTGTTGTGACTGTGGTTTCTCCGAACCCAGCCTCATTTGACTACTTCCTGGTCGAGAAGTCACTGCCTTCATTGGCGATTGTCCTCGGACGATATCAAGAGTCTGCATCTGCTCTCCAAATGTTGTTGGTGATGGTGTGGCTGCAGTTGTGTCTATTTGGGGCTCAACAACCACTGGAACTTTCAATTTGGTTGTCCCGTACTTCATGTCCCCCTCATGAAATCAGTTGGCTGCATCCCCCCAACCCGGTTGGGTCAATTCGTCAAGCTTCATCTGCTTCTGCTGAAAACTCTTCATGCGGTGCTGTACTGTTTTGGGTATTGTGCCAAGCACCCAGCCGGGTTCATCATTGTAACTCAGCTTGCCGAGCTCTGTATCATGTTCATTATATTCCTCGTCTTCGTCATTCTGCTCTGCATCGGAACTTGCAAGATTGCTCAGACTCTCTCCGATAGTATTCAACAGCTCTTCAAACAGTGTTTCGGGCCTTCCGGTTGTTGTCCCCACTAGTGTTAGCAACGGTTCCAACCCGCTAGTACGGTTCCGGGTTAGGGTTGGGACCGGAACCGAACCGTGGCAACGGGTTTTACCACACCAAAAAC